>ULNN01028912.1_pt1 | contig 15094 bp, 9 predicted proteins | sample 1951931 | NCBI WGS metagenome assembly ULNN01 (sample SAMEA4835578, study PRJEB28245) | human gut metagenome | biome: gut microbiome; material: fecal sample | place: Denmark | collected 2008
AAGCAAAACTGCCTACGCATATAGAGATAGGCGAAGAAGTATTTGAAAAAGATTCCGTGGTACTGCTGGAACAGATACGCACGGTAGATAAAAGTCGATTGAAAGAATACGTCGGAAAGTTAGATAATCGTATTATGGACAGGGTAAATAAAGCAATTTCTATAAGCGTAGGATTAAAAGACAATGCGGGAAAAAATAAAGATGACGGCTGAACAGGATAAGAAAAACGCGGCGTTTTATTACAGCGTAAATATGCTCAGGTTGCTATTAAGAGCAAAACTTCTGACGGAAGAAGAGTGCAGAAAAATCTTAAAACTTTCCGCCGAGCATTACGGCTGTGAAAGGATAATCGTGGATTGAATATAAAAATTGCCGTTATTCTACAAATTTTATTCGTTTTGAATATACGTTACGGCTTGAAAAAATATTAGATAAATGATATAATATTATTGAAAAAAACTATCGGAGAACGTATATGGGATTTCAGGAAACGGAAACGAGCGAATTAAAAAGAGTATTGAACGATACTCTGCCCAAAGAAATAGACGCTTTTTTAAACAGTTTCGACGGAAATATTTATATCGGCGTTGAAGACGACGGTACGGTAATAGGGGTTGAAAATCTCGATGACGTTCAAAAGCGTATCGCGGATATTATCACTACGCAGATTTTACCGAATCCGCAAGAGTACGTTACACTCGGAACGCAGTACGTTGACGGGAAAAACGTTGTTGTAATTTCCGTTCGCAAAGGAAAATCGCTGTATTATATTAAAAAATACGGAAGAAGTGCGGCGGGGTGCTTTATTCGCGTGGGAACGAGTTGTCGCAGTATGACCGAAGAACAAATCGAGGAAAGATATATTGAATCGCTTTCGATTCCCGAAAAAGCGATTAAGGACATTCCTGTATTGAGGGATGATTATACTTTTAATAAATTGAAACAATATTTAATATCTCACGGAATTCATATACAAGAAGAAACATTCTATAAAAATTTCGGACTTTGTACTTCGGACGGGAAATTCAATCTTTTAGCAGATATTCTAGCAGATGAGAATATGAATTCGATAAAAGTTGCGGTTTTCAAAGGGAAAGATAAATCGGTTTTTATAAAACGTAATGAATACGGCTTTACTTGTCTGATAGAGTCTCTTGAAAAGGTTATCAATTATTGCGATGCTTTAAATGAAACTTTTATAGACGTTTCTGTCAGACCGAGAAAAGAGCATAGGTTGTTTAATAGCGAAGCGTTTAAAGAAGCGTGGATAAATGCCTGCGTACACAATAAGTGGTCGGAAGAATTATCGCCGGCAGTTTATTGGTTTGACGATCGATTAGAAATCGTATCGTATGGCGGTATCCCTAAAAATTTGACAAAAGAAGAATTTTTGTCTGGGAAAACCGAACCGGTAAATAAGGAACTAATGAAAATTTTTCTTCAATGCGGCATTGTGGAACATTCAGGACACGGCGTTCCCATCGTTGTAAGGGAATATGGAGAAAAAGCGTATACGTTTTCCGAAAATATGATTACGGTTACAATACCGTTCGATGAACCCGAAACTAAAAGTGGGGAAATAACTGGGGAAATAACTGGGGAAATAAAGTTGAAAGAGAACGAAGAATCTATATATGAAGCAATAAAAGAAAACCCGTTTATTTCGAGACAAAAACTAATAGACAAATGTGAGGTGTCTAAAAATACACTTGATAAGATATTAAAGAAATTAAAAGAAAAAGGACTTATAAAAGGGCGAACTTCAAATAGAAACGGTCAATGGTTAATCTGAGTTCGTAAAAATAAATGTAAATTTAATAAAAGCGACGGTTTATCTGATATAGGTAGATGAAACGCCGCTTTTTTGAATAAAAAGTAGAAAAATAGTATCCTTACTATCACAGAAACTACCACAGAAGATTGTTTGGACAAAACTCAATGGCATGATAAACGGCACAATAAATGGCACGATAAAATTGTCTGAAACGGCTACAATATTTGCGGCTATGTTTTCCGACGAAATATTTGTGCAAGAGATGCTTGCACAAATTACTACGGAAAATTTGCGGCGAATATGACTCAGAATTTGTGCAACAAGTTGTTGCACAAATTCCCTGGAACAAAATATTGTTATATTGGACAAAATAACGGATAAATCTATACGCAGGTGGTACATCGAAAAAACAATTGAAAAGGGTTTGTCGAGGAATGTTCTTGTGCATCAGAGAATATTCTTTGAAAAATATGAGTAAACCTATGGGCGTTAGCGAATATAAAGGCGGAAATGTTTTACCTGAAGATTTAAGCGAGCAATTACCATCGATAGAAGATATTCAAAAGCGTATAAAATAAACAATAAAAATCTAATAAAAGCGGCGTTTTGTCTGATATAGGTAGATGAAACGCCGCTTTTTCGTATAAAAGGTAGAAAAAGCAAGACTGTCAAAAAAGATGGCGAAAAACGCTGGATAGAAGCGAACTTCTATGATATGATTACGTTACATAAAAGCGAATCATGTAAAAGGAGAAGAGCGAATATGCAGATAACGGATATAACGCCGGAATTAAAGAAGCGCGAAGAAAAAATAAGACTTGCGGCATACTGCCGCGTGTCGAGCGATTCCGAAGACCAGATTCATTCGTTTGCGGCGCAAATAAAGCATTACAGCGGCTATGCAAAGCAGAACCCTCAATACACGCTTATTGATATCTACGCAGATGAAGGTTTGAGCGGAACGGAAATGGCGAAACGAGATGAGTTGAACCGATTGCTCAAAGATTGTTCGCAAGGAAAAATAGACCGAATTATTACAAAGTCGGTTTCGCGACTTGCAAGAAATACTGAAAATTTACTGTCAATGCTTCGTATGTTAAAAGACTTCGGGGTGAGCGTGTATTTCGAAGAACAAGGTATAGACACAACGCAAATGAATATGGAAATGATCGTAACGTTCCCCGGTATGGTGGCTCAGAAAGAGAGTGAAACCATATCGGGGAATTTGCGTTGGGGAATACAAAAGCGTATGGCAACTGGGGAATATATAATATCTCAACCGGCTTACGGTTATATGCTGAAAGGAAAAGATGTTGTTGTAAACGAGTCGGAAGCCGAAACGATCCGAAGAATTTACGGGTTATATCTGCAAGGCTATGGATTACAACAAATCGTAGATATTTTTAACGGCGAGAAGGTTGCCAGTCCAAATAAGAATGAAAACGAGCCGTGGAAAATAGGAACTGTCAGATATATTTTAAATAATGAAAAATATGCCGGAGACGCCGTTTTCCCAAAACGATATACAACACAATCTTTACCGTTCAGACGAAAAGAAAATCGTGGCGAAAAAACAAAATATTATATTGAAAATTATTATCCGCAGATTATAGAGCGGGAAGTATTTCAAAGAGTGCAAAATCTTATAGAATTAAAAAAGAGAGGCATAAAGCGGTGCGGGAAAGTAACAAGCGTTTTTACGGGGAAACTTCGATGCCCGGATTGCGGCCGAGTTTTTCGGCAAAATACTTGCCGAGGAAAAACATATTGGCAATGTTCGCTGAATGCAAGTACGGGAAAATGCAAAAGTCGGCGAATACGCGATGTTGCATTGCACGAGACGTTTACTCAAATGGTATATCGATTGAAATTCAACCGTCGTGAAATTATAGAAGATTTAATAAAAGATCTTGAAATTTTACAGAGTCTGACGAGCGAAAATAAGAATGAAATCAAACGCATAGATAAAGAAATTACCGATTTGAGCGCAAAAAACTTTGTAGTGGCAAAATTATATACCAACGGAATTTTGTCGGCAACGGAATATACAAAACAAACGTCCGAGATCGGTAACGAAATTAAGATCTTACGTGCGGAACGAAAAAAGAAACTTTCCGCAGATGTTGCCGAACTATGCCTATGCGAACTGAACGAACTAAACGAAACTATATGCGGATATGCGCTTACAAGCAGATTTGATGAAAAACTGTTCGAGGAAATTGTTGAAAAAATTGTTGTGGAAGATAAAGGGAAGTTGATATTTTTTCTGAAAGGCGGTATAACTGCAACCGAGGAAATATCAGAAAAATGTCGGTGCGGAGATAAATGAAAAACAGAAATATTTTATTCGGCTATTGTTACCGAAACGGCGAGATAAAAATTCAGGAAGAAAACATTGAAACGTTGAAATATATACGTGAAGCGTACCTTAACGGGAAATCGTTATTACAAATCGCGGAAATATTGAATAAAAAGTCCGTAGAGTATGCCTGCGGGGTTACGGGTTGGAATACGGCAAGAATAATGCGATTGCTCGATGAGAAAAAATACTTGGGTAACGCCGTGTATCCCGCTACTCTCGATAACGATACTTATGAAAAGATACAGAGAGTAAAACAATCAAGAAACAATCAGAAGAATACCGACCGTAAGAACGGAATTTATACCCTTTCCTTGCCGATATGCTGTGCAAAATGCGGCGTACAGTTGAAACGCCACATAAATCTGCATAGAGCAATTCCGGTAAGATGGTACTGCAAAAATCCTTTATGTAAAACGGCAATTACGAAATCGGACGAGTCGCTTCTGAATGATATCGTAAAACTTTTGAATCGAATGATTGAAGATCCCGATAAATTGAAAACACCGCCAAACACCGAAATTGAATCGAACGAAAAACGGCGATACACGGAAGAAAAAATTGCGGATTTAATAAAAGCCTCTGCCGGAAATAATGAAACAGTGCAAAAGAAATTGTTCGAGTCCGCAGCAAGAAAATATATTGATTCCGATTCAAGTAAAAGCCGGGCTCAAAAGTTAAGAGATATTTTTACTGAAAGTTCAAAAATGTCGTTGTTTTCAAACGAAATGCTGATCAGGACGACGAAATCGATCAAATTATACGCAAATGGCGTAACGGGTTTGATTCTTGATAACGGACAAGAAATAAATACGGAGGAATAACGATGCAACAACTGCAAACTGATCGAAAAGAAAAAGTCGTACATGTGATAAATCCGACGATTAGTGCGCAAGAGAACGCTAACAATCGCTACAAACAACAGCGGGTGGTGGCATATTGCCGAGTGTCTACAAAACAGGAAGAACAACTCAACAGTTACGAAACGCAAGTCAATTATTACACGGAAAAAATTCGTAGTGAGCCGAAATGGACTTTGGCGGGTATCTTCGCTGATAAAGGGATTTCGGGTACGAGCATAAAAAACAGAGAAGAATTCAATAAAATGATACGGCTCTGTAAACGGGGTAAGATTGATTTGATAATTACGAAATCAATTTCACGGTTTGCAAGAAATACGTTGGATTGTCTGAAATACACGAGAATGCTGAAAGAACTCGGTGTAGACGTATATTTTGAAGAACAAGGGATACACAGCATAAAGCCCGGCGCGGAATTTTATATCAGTATCTACGGAAGTATCGCACAGAGCGAGTCCGAAAATATAAGCGCAAACGTTAAGTTTGGTAAAGCGCAAAGTGCCAAAGAAGGAAACGCGCCGTTTCATTATACAAAATTTCTTGGATACAAAAAAGGAGCAGATGGTAATCCTGAAATCGTTCCCGAAGAAGCCGAGACCGTAAAAATGATTTATGATAATTTTATTTCAGGGGATAGTTTAAGCAGAATAGTCGAAAAACTGCACCAAGCAGATAAACCGACGCCGTGTGGGAAAAGGAAGTGGAGTTCATCGACTGTCCGCTCAATATTAAGCAATGAAAAATATGCAGGGGATGTAATTACAAATAAAACGTATACCGAAGATTGCATATCCAAAAAGGTAAAAGTCAATAACGGCGAAAGGCGGAAATATTATATAGAAAATCACCATCCCGCGATTATCGAGAAAGAAATGTTTGCGCGAGTGCAGGAAGAATTGGCTAAACGGAAGAGCAAATCGAAGGTAAAACAAATCGGTACAAAAACATCAAGCGGTAAATATTCAAGTATGTATGCTTTAACGGAATTGCTTATATGCGGAGAATGCCATACTCCTTATAGAAGGTGTACGTGGACAAGCCGAGGAAAAAAGAAAATTGTATGGCGATGCATAAATCGGCTTGATTACGGTAAGAAATACTGCCATCATTCGCCCACAATAGAAGAACGCGTAATGCATGAAGGCGTAATAAATGCAATAACGACGGCGGCAAATCAAAATGCGGAGTTGTTGAAAATACTGCAACGGCACATTGCAGCAGAAATAGATATAGAAAACATTTCCAGCGAGGCGAAGGAAATACAGATAAAAATTGCAAAGATTGAAGAAACTTTTAAAAATATGTTGAATGCAGTATCAAGCGATAACGCCGATGAGTTCGATGAAAAGCAGGCTAAGAAACTCATAGAGGAAAAGACCGCTTTGGAGAAAAAATTAGCAAATTTGGCAGAGACGGAACAAAAAGGTGAAGATGCAAAAAAACGAGTGGAAGATATCGTGATTGTAATGGACGGTTTAAAAAATCATCCTTTGAAATACGAGGATAAACTCGTCCGGCAGGCGATCGAATATATTGTTGTAGAATCGAAAGAAAAAATCAAAGTAGTATTCAAAGGCGGCTTTGAGATAGAGCAAAGTTTATATTAAAGTATAGAGAAAAATTTTAAGAGAAATATTGGAAAAAGTTGTAATAAATCACAATATATGGTATAATAATTTATGTAAAGAAACTATATAACATATTTGTTATAAGAAACATTGATATTGTAATTAAATGTTTATACGAAAGCATGTTTTTAATCTGTTGCGGTTGGACAAATTATATTAAACAATAAAATGAAAGTCATGCAATGTCAACTTTAAGTAGAGCAACTTTTGTTTTGGTGACTTAAAAAAGATCTCCATTGTACCATATTAAAGATTCGGATAGTCTTGAAAATATATACGAAATTTTGCAAGCTTTATGCAACAACAAAAGACATTCAAGAAAAAAACGTACGCTTATATCGATTTGAAGTGGAAAATCTACGCAACAGGTATTGCATTTGGAGAATTCGCAAGCTGCATAAATTTTTCAAGTAAATCATTCGACTTAACGTGTTAATTAAAAACACAAGATTGTATGGGGCGATAAAAGGTTTAAACTAAGGAGAAAAATATGTCAAATAAGTTTCGTGTCGAATTACATGTTGATGGAATTGGACCGCATAGAGATGGCTCTAAAATTGATTTTGTTGACGAGGTTGAGTCAAATAAAGCGATTTTTTTTGCCCCAAATGGGACGGGAAAAACTTTTTTAAGTCGAGCGTTTAGAACAGTAGAGACTGTGTCCGATGTAAAAAAACACAATGATTTTCTATCAATAGGTAAAGATGAAGGCACTTTCAGTTTTAAGTTAAAAACTATTGCAGACGAAAAAGAAATTAAAATTATTATAAAAAGAGATCATGAAGCGATTGTTACAAATACTACTGATTTAATATTTCACGTATTCAATAGTGATTTTATCGCAGAAAATGTAGCAGAGCATAATTACACGCCGGATGGAAAAATTGAGGGTTATATTCTTGGAAAAACACAAATTGATCTTTCTGAAGAAAAAAAGAAGGTAATTGATTTACAAAGTGAGATAAAAGATCAAGATGATTGCATACTGAAATTGATCGAACAATCGAAAAGAGAACTTAAGGATCATGGAGTATTAAGAACTATTACTGAATTTTCGTTTCTGAATAAGGATGATTTGGTTAAACGGGCTGTATTCGATAATATTCCAGCCTTTGATGTAATAGATGGGCAACTGACTGAGTTGAGTCGAGCGCCTGATAATATTCAAGATATAAAAATACCTATATTAAGTTATTCCGAAAATATTTTTGATACTATTCAAGAGCTTTTAATTCAATCATATCCAAAATCAGAATGGGATGATGAATTTGTAGATTTTTATAAAAATAACAGATTGTTTATTGAACACGGATTGGACATGATGTCTGGTTCAAATACATGTCCATATTGTAAACAGAAATTAGGAAATGAAGCCTTATTGTTAATTAGATCATATAAAGAATTCAAAAACGATAAAGAAGCATTGGTATTATCTGAAATAACTAAGCAAATTGAAAATATTGATTCAATTATAGCGCAATTAAAAAACGAAGCTGGTAGGATTGACGCAGCTATTATTGAATCTAATAGAATTAAAAAGTATTTTCCATCTTTGACAGACGTCGATATTACGTCTTTTGATACATCGGATTCTGCATTAACTTGTTTGATTACGCTTAAAAAGTGGCTGAATGAAAAAGCGAAAGATATTTCAAAAGTAAACAACAATGTATTTAGTCAAATCGAACTATGTCGTCAATATCTAAAAACATGTACATGCTACGTTACAAATGCCATAAGTGTAGCATCTTCAATAAATAAAGTCAAGGATCACGCTGATTCGGAACGTCGCGAATTAAGACGGAATTTATGCAAAGCACAATTTAATATTTATAAGAAAAAACTTGCGCCATTATTTGAGGCTCAAAATACCGCTCAAAAAAAATTGTTGGAGTTACAAACCGAGATTCAAAAGAAAGAAAGTACGGTAAAAATCAGCAAGAAAACTAAGGTATATGAAACGTTGACAACATTATTAAACGCTTTTTTTTCCGGTAAGTATTCTCTTGATAAAGATTCTTTTCAATTACGATTTCAAGGTGATTGCATTGGTGAAAATGCCTCAAAGATACTAAGTGATGGAGAGAAGAATATAGTAGCCTATTGCTATTTCCTTGCAACAACACATTTATTGATTGAGCAGGAGGATGATTATGATAAACTGTTTTTTATAATTGACGATCCTATTTCTAGTATGGATTTTAGCTATGTATATCTTGTTGCTCAAACATTAAGAGATATTAAAACCATATTTTCAATTCGTAAACATGAAAGAATTTGGGTTTTTACTCATAATGCAGAATTTTTAAGCGTTGTTGCTCGTAATTTCATTATCAATAAAGCATACTCAATGCGGGTTGGTAAAATCGAAGAATTAGATCATAGATTGCTTTTGCCGTATGAAAGTCACTTAATAGATATTGTGAAAATTGCTCGAGGAGAACTTTTACCTACGCACACTACGGGCAATTCTATTAGGCATGTGATTGAGACTGTATGTAGTTTTGAATATCCCCAAAAAGGCTTAGAAAAATACGTTGCGGAAAATGATATTCTATCAAAAAATGCATACATATTTTCTGTTTGTCAGGATTTATCGCATGGGAAAATACGTATGCAAATGCCATTTTCAAATGATGTATTAAAGAATGCATGTACAGTCGTTGTTGAGTTTTTGACTTTAAAATATAAAGGTCAAATTGATGCAATCAAATAAAAAAACGGAAATAAATTCTTATCGATTCGATTTGTGTATTTTTGTGTACTATATTCTTAAAAAATATATATTATAACTTTACTTTTTAAAAATTTTATACAATTAGGAGGATATTATGACCTGGAATGAGTTGGAAAATGCCGTGCGAAACATTGCTTCGTGTATATGGGAGGCTCCTGCTATCAGTAAAACAATAAATGGAGTTCAAATTGATTGTGTTGTAGAGTACAGAAGTAATTATTTGTGTTTGGTTGAAGTAACGAAAAACAATACTTTAGAAAAAGTAAGGAATGATATAACAAAATTAAGTGCAGTGGGGCTTACTTTATTGCAGGACGATATCTATAGCGAAAAGTATATAGTATTATCTGGTAATCCTACAAATTCTATGAGAGAATTAGCTGCTAAATCAAAAATAAAAATTTTATCTTTTGAAGAATTTGAAAAGAAGTGGTTCGACTATAAAAGATACGTATTTCTTCGTTCGCAACAATCTTTTGGAAGTGCGGTGGATATTCAAAATGGGAATCCAGAAACTGGACCATATATACCAGTCGTGTATGTCGATGTTAAAACTGGAGATAAATACGATATTAACAAGATAGCCACAAAATTAAAGCGAGGAGCGAAAATTATTTTAAAGGGTAGCTTTGGAACAGGAAAAAGTCGTTGTGTAAAACAATTGTTTGATTTGCTGAGCAAAAATCATGAAGAATCGTTTTTTTATACAATATCAATTAATTTAAGGGAACATTGGGGCGCAAAAAATTATAAGGAAATATTGCAAAGACATTTTGATGATTTATCGTTCAATTTTAATAATTTTAAGCGTATATGCACAAAATCGAATATAATTTTTTTATTAGATGGGTTTGATGAAATTGGTTCGCAATCATGGAGTGTAGATTCTGAAAAAATGCATCTTCTTCGTGAAAAGGCGGTTTTAGCAATAAAAGATTTGGTATTAAATACTCAAGGGGGATGTTTAATAACTGGACGTGAACATTATTTTAATTCAGACAATGAGATGTTGAACTGTTTAGGATTGGATAATAAAAGTACTTTAATTCTTCAATGCGCAGAAGAGTTTAATGAAGAACAGATAAAACAATATATTAAAACAAATTGCGATAAAACAGTGCGAAGTATTCCAAAGTGGCTACCTAAACGACCGCTCATTATGAGCATTGCAATACATAATGTATATGAATTATTCAATAATAACACATCTATTGTAAATGAATATGATTTTTGGAGCGAATTTTTATCTTTGTTGGCTAAAAGGGAGGCAAAAATTAATTCTGCATTGCATGATGAAACAATAAAAAATATAATGATAAAAGTATCGAGAATTAGCCGTACCAAAGAGAAGGATTTAGGTCCTATTACTGTAATGGATTTAAATAAAGCGTTTGAAGAAATTACAGGTGAACATCCGAATGAGGAATCTGCCATTATGTTGCATAGGTTGCCAGGGTTAGGTCGGGTAAATGCCGATACAAATGATCGAATGTTTGTGGATTCTTATATTTTAAATGGACTTCGAGCAGAAGATATAATTAATATAGTAGAAAAAAATGAGATAGATGTTTATAATGAAAATTGGATTAATGCATTAAATTTAGAGGGGGTGAGTATTTTATCAAGTTATCTGGAATTGGATGATGAAAGAATCAAAAAATTTCTTAATACTGCTGTTTTATCCTCTCGAAAAAATAATGCAATGCTTTCTGCTGATATAGTTTCGACATTTTGCAAAATAAAATATTATTCAAATATTGATTTCAAAGGAATTGTGATTCGTGAAATTCATATTCAATCCTTAGATTTTTCTAATAAAAAAATAGAAAATTTAAATTTTATAAATTCATGGATCGATGAATTCGATATAACAAATGTTGGACTTGAATCTGTAAATTTTTCAAACTGTATTATCGGAAAAATAAAGGGGATCGCCACAAAAAGTAGTTTACCTGAAACATTCATACAATGTGATGTTGATGAATATCAACCAGTCAGTACTGTTGCTCGTATCAAAACCGCAAATTTAAGCAGAGCACAGACTATTTTACTTACAATTATAAAAAAAATATTTTCTACTATTAGCAAAGGAAATGGTAGAAAAGAAGAAGCTTTGTTGCGTGGGCTAGGCGACAGGAGCGACAGTAAAATTTGCGATAAAATACTCAACAAAATGATAACAGATCAAATAATTACTAAGCACAAAGGAAAAGAGGGATGGGTTTATTCTCCTGTACTAAAAAATACTGAACGAATGTGCAATATTTTATCGGATCTTTCTAATAGCAAGGATGAGTTATGGTATTATGCGAGTGAATTAGAATAATTTGTTTGATAATTAATAATTTTATTTGTTTGTAGAGAATATTGTTCTAAATATCCGAATTTTATCAAGTTTTTACTTGTTATATCCAACAATAGGAAATGGTTTTTAGACAAGAAAAGATAAATGTTGAGCTTCGCTTCCACACAAAAAAGCAAAAAAAATCTTTTTTGACGTCAATAGACAAACAAGAATAAAACGAACCTTGATGAAAATTCAAAGTTCGTTTTGTTTTTTACAAGAGATTATTTCGGACTTAAAATCAAACGATAAATACATCACAACTTTTAACCGAGTGTTCTGAACGCTCGGTTTTTCTATGCCGTTTTGCCGTCCGATTTATCGCCTTTCGTCTGCGTTTGCAGCACAGTGAAAAGCGGAAGCCAACGGCATACCAAAGCAAAACGTCGTTCGGCACATCGGTAAGTCCGTGTTCATAGCGGAAAATAGCGGGTTGTGTAACCGTGCCATTGAGTTCAGCGATTTGCACCTGCGATTTGCCTGAATTTTTTCTTAAAGTTTTGAGCCGTTGGCTGATATTGTTGTTTCTCATACGGTTATCATGTCGCAAATATAAATAAAAGTCAATACAATTAAAAGACTTCATTTTAATTTTTTGTATTTAAAATGCAAAATTTTTCATAAGGTTATTATTATTTAAAATTGAACAATCCGATTTTCAGTTGGCGTTTATTTTTTGATTTTGTAAATGTTTTCTTATTCCAATACCACGAAATCGCCCCAATATTCTTGCGCGGAAAAGTGTTTCTGCGCAAGATTTTCTTTACGCCATTTATTCGGCGAAGTGCCGTATATCGATTTGAAAGCGGTGATATACGCGCTCTGGCTTTTATAATTCAGCCGCAAAGCCACTTCAAGTACAGATATCGTTTTGTTCATCAATAAAATCGTGGAATAGCGTATTTTCGCTTCGTTGATACATTGCATCATTGTTTTTCCCACATATTTTTTGAATGATCGGCAGATATAACTGTGGCTGTATGAAAGCTCATCCACGATTTCCGTTACGCTTTTCGTTAAAAATTCTTCCGTGTTCAGTTTTTTGAAAAAATCTTCAATCCATTTCGGAAATTGCTTGTGATGTCGCACCTTGTTCTCGATATATAATCCGAGCAACATGGCTACGATAGAGGTATGAATTGCGGGAAACAGCGCGGCGGTAGACGCGGAACATTGCTCGAAAGAATTAAATAAATTCAGCGTTGCTTCAAGACATTCGAGAATATTATTCCGAAGCGTTATAAATACGGGTTCGGTCTGCGCCGACAATTCTTCGTATAAATTCGGCGCGATTTCTTTGCAAATCGACTGCATTTTTTCATCGGTTACATAAATATCGCGGTGATAAAATTTCCCCTCGTAGGGCGAAGAAACGCCGTTATCGGGCTTGATTTCGTGAATATCGCCCGGTTTCATAATCAAAAACTGCGTAAACGGATCGCACGTTATGGGGCGTTCGTTTACAATGTTCGTCAGTTTGCCGCTTACGGTGTAGGTAATTTCCCAAAACTCGTGTACGTGTCGCGTGTTTTCCGTATTCACGATCAATGCGGTGTACGGGCATGTGCGGATGGTGTCCATCGTCAGATTGATCATATTTCACCTCTTATGACCATTATAGTTGCTTTATTTGCCGCCGTCAAGTAAAATTCGAAGGCAATCGGATATTTTATGTCCGAAAGCAAAATCAGTTCAAAAAATAGAAATTTTTCGTCAATGGCGGGGGTTGATTTTTTTATATCCGTGTGATATAATTTAGCCGATTGATAGAAAATCGGGCCGCAATATGCATTTTTTTTGGAAAAATTATTTCGAAAATTTAAATTTTACGCATATTTGCAGTTTGAAACGGAGGAAGGGAAATGAAAGAAAAAATGTTCAACAGGCGAAGATTTTGCGCCGTTTCGTTTATTCTCGCGGCTGTTTTATCTCTCGGCGGCGCTTGCGCCAATAATGAAAACGCAGGCGCGCTGCATCCCGTTGAATCTTTAAAAATCACGGGCGCGCCCGAAACAGCGGTAGACCTTTCCGAAAAAAGCGTGCAACTCGGCGTGGAATATTCGCCCGAACAAAACGTTGAACCTTTCGCCGTGCGTTGGTATTGCGACGGGCAAAGCGTGGCTACGGTAAGCGAAAACGGAACGGTAACGCTTTTGTCGGCCGGAAAAATCGTAATTTCGGCGAGCGTGATCGGAAAAAGAGAAATTTCCGATAAAGTGACGATCGAAGTGAAGAACGATGAAACTCCCGTGACGTCTTTAAAATTGACAGGCCGTCCCGAAAACGATACCGTATCGTTCCCGAGCGAGCCGTTTACGCTGAGTTATGCTTCCAAGCCGGAAAACGCAGATGAATTTTCGGCGGAATGGTATTCGACAAGCGAAAACGTGGCAACGATCGACGAGAAAGGCAAGGTGCGCGTACACGGAAAGGGCGCAACGGAAATCGGCGTGAGAGTAAAGGGCAAAAAATCGCTAAGCGATTCGTTCGTGCTGTACGTAGGCGGCGCGCCGCGCGTATGCGAAATTGCGATTTCGGGCAAGCCGCAGAATAATACGATGCGTGCGGGAACAAGCACGTTTTTATCCTGTGAATATTTGCCGCAAGATTGCGGCTGGTTTAAAGAAGAATGGCAAAGCTCGGATGTTTCGGTTGCGCAGATCGGCGAAAACGGCGAGCTTATCGCCGTAAACGAAGGAAGGGCTACTATCACGCTTACCGCGAAAGGAACGTCGGTTTCCGATTCTTTCGAACTTGTCGTAAGCAAAGGGCTTGATCCGTTGTGCGAAGATTTCGAATACGCCGCGTTAGAAAACGGTGCGGGTAGCGGAAATTATCGCAAAATTGCGAAAAATTACGAGGGGGTAAATGTTTCTCTCACCGATAATGCCGAAGAAATACCGCAAGACGGAAGCGGCAAGGCGTTGAAAGTTTCTGCCGGGCAGGCGGCGTTCGCGGGCGTGATTTTAATTCCGCGGGCAACCGTAACAGCCGGAAAAACATATCGTTTTTCGGCGAAAATCAAGATGATTGACCGTCCCGCTTCCGGCGACGCGTTCGTTTTTTGCAACGTGAAAACGGACGGCAAAACGCATGTATTCAAAACGAACTCGCTTGCGGCGGGCGAAAGCGTATTGCTCACAGGCGAATTTACGGCGGAAGACGGCGGCGAAATCACGCTCGAAATTTTCGCGCATAACGGCAAAGGCGAAGAAATGCAGATAAGTTTTTGTATCGACGACGTGGCGTTGAAAACCGATTTGAACGCAGCCGCTGAGGCGCAAACAAAAACGGGAGGAAAACAGCGATGAAATTCAGAAAATTTACTTTATCGGCGTGTCTGCTTGCCGCAAGCGTTCTTTTCGCTTCGTGTTCTGCGGAAGCCCCCGCTT
>ULNN01007163.1_pt1 | contig 14996 bp, 12 predicted proteins | sample 1951931 | NCBI WGS metagenome assembly ULNN01 (sample SAMEA4835578, study PRJEB28245) | human gut metagenome | biome: gut microbiome; material: fecal sample | place: Denmark | collected 2008
GGGTCCAGGGTTCGAATCCCTGAGGGTGTACAACGCTGTAAGGCAAAATGCAGAAAAGTTCTGAGAATCAACAGATTTTCAGAACTTTTTTATTTCCCTAGCAGGCAACAATATCCCCCAATAGAAACCTGTCTGAAAATTTCATAGAGAAATACAAATAAATATTTCAGAGAGACAATATTTTTTTCTCGACAGTTAAATCTTCCTCTGTCATATGAGGGGAAGGAATATTACACATACGAATAATATCTCCTGACTGGCAAGTATAATTATAGTAGGCTTGTTCTTTCTCATTTAAAACCTCATAGGCTTTTAATTCTCCTTTTAATTTCATAAATTCATCACGTGCAACGCTGTCTGAGTATTTTACAAAAAGAATACGTCGCGCTACAGGATTATAATTATAATCAAAACAAGTATAAATACCCCGTAAAAGTGGAGGGTGATCATACATGGGTAACTTTAGGCAGATATGATACAAAGCTAATTGAGGAGGCTGGTTCTCATTGAAAGTAAGATACAGGTGATTCATCCCGTTCATCATAACTACTCCCCAATGTGTCACGCCATAAGCGTTATTGTGGCCAACTTCTGCATAACACCCGGTTTCAGCTGGTGTTATTAAGTAAGGTTCTATTTTTAAGCTATGACTTCCTGAAGAAATACTATAACTTAAGTAAATTCCACTGAAGTAAGAAATACGGTTCAGGGTTTCTTGCATATTGTTTTCCAGTTGTGCTAGAAAAGGATTAAACTTGTTCTCTGAAGGAGATTTAGGAATGATTTCCATTGCAAATAAAGAATTTTTCAAGTTAGCAAGTGAACCCAACAACTTCTTTTTTGAAACATTATTAACCCAGACTAATGCATTGTTTAAAGCCTCATCCTCGCTTTCGCCTTTTTCTTTGCTTTTTAAGTATGCGGGAAGTACAGTTGAATAAATGGCAGATAAAACACTGGGAGAAATTCCTGCTTGTTCTGCCATTTCCTTCATTTTTATACCTTTTTGTCTCAAAAAGGAAATCCGTTCGTATATTTCTTTTAAATCTTCCATCTGAACCGATCTGTATAAAATGAAATAAAGATATGGCTTTCATGTTACATACATGTTTCATTTCCATTGTTTTTGCATTACTGAATCATGAGAAAATCGTTTCATGAATATTTCTGAATTATTACAGCTTTATGATTCATGCTTTATTCATTTTTTCCTTCTGAACCGGAGTCTACTTTTGTGGCGTAATCAACAAAATGAGACAGAAATAATGAAAACTTCAAATTCAGTGTTACAAAAGATAAAAAAGAATTCCATGCCTGACTGGCTTTTTGTTCTTTGGGCAGGTGGAACAGCACTTCTTTCTTACTCATTAGTCTATGCCCTTCGAAAGCCTTTTACAGCAGCAGAATTTGATGGACTTCTTGTTTGTGGTATGGATTACAAAATAGCAGTCAGTATTATTCAGTTATTAGGATATGTCTGTGCCAAATTACTTGGTATCAAATACATCTCAGAGTTAAAGCCGGAAGGACGTTTGAAATTTATCATTGGATCAGCTGCTCTTTCAGAGATTTCATTGATTACTTTTGGACTATTACCTGTTCCTTACAATATAGTGGCACTATTTTTTAACGGTCTTTCCTTAGGCTGCATGTGGGGAGTTATTTTTAGCTTTCTTGAAGGAAGACGTACTACCGATATTCTTGCCAGTATTATGGGAGTAAGCATGGCGTTAAGTTCAGGAATTGCAAAATCACTAGGGCTTTATGCTTTACATGATCTTCATGTTAGTGAGTTCTGGATGCCGGCTTTAATTGGTGCCATTGCATTTCCCTTGCTCTGTTTTACCGGTTGGATGATGGCACATTTTCCAAAACCTACAGCTGCAGATATTGCTTCACGTTCTGTTCGTGTTACCCTCAACGGACAAGAACGATGGAAATTATTCCGGCAGTTTATGCCTGTATTGATTATGCTTTTTGTTGCAAATTTGCTGTTAACCGTCCAGCGCGATGTAAAAGAAGATTTTATAGTCTGCATTATAGATGTTTCTACCATATCCTCATGGGCGTTTGCACAGATTGACTCGATTGCAACTTTAGTTTTATTGGCAACATTTGCTTTGCTGGCAACGACTTATGACCATTTGAAAGTTCTTTGTATACTGCTGATACTTTCTACTTTAGGAATGGGGACATTAGCCTTTTTGGGAATAAATTTCCACCATATCAGTTTAGCGACTACTATCTGGCTTTTCGGACAAAGCTTGTGTCTGGACATGGCTTATCTCAGTTTTCAAACAATTTTCTTTGAACGTTTCATTGCTTGCTTTAAGATTAGAGGAAATGTAGGCTTCTTCATCATTACAATTGATTTTGTAGGATACCTGGGGACATTAGCATTATTGTTATTCAAAGAATTTTATGCCTCTCATATTGATTGGCAATCGTTCTATAACCATATGAGTTTCTGGATTGGAGTTATATGCTGCATTGCTTTCACGGGTTCATTTATTTATATGATTCAGGCAAAAAAGCGTAAACAAAGCATAGATTTACCGAAAAGTGTTTCTGATGAAACAAATAGTATAGAGATAGATAATTCAAAAAAGAGAATAATATATATTTAACAACTACTGCAATATGAAAAAAATTGAATGTGTAATCATGGACTGGGCAGGTACTGCTGTCGATTATGGATGCTTTGCACCTGTATCTGCTTTTATTGAGAGTTTTAATGCTATTGGAATACCCATTACGGCAGAAGAGGCACGCCGTCCGATGGGACTGACCAAGATTGACCACATACGTGCATTGTTTCAAATGGAACGTATCGGGGAAGCTTTTTACCAAAAATATGGACGTAAATATAATGAAACTGATATTCAGGGAAGATATACTGAGTTCCAACGTTTATTATTTGCCACTTTGCGTGAATATACAGGTCCCATTTCTGGAGTAATACAGACCATTGATACATTACGTTGCCGTGGAATCAAAATTGGATCAACAACAGGATACACCAAAGAAATGATGGATGTAGTAGTTCCTGCTGCTGCAGAGAATGGTTACCATGTAGACAATTATGTAACATCCGATAATTTGCCGGCTAGTCGTCCTTATCCTTATATGATTTATAAAAACATGTGTGACTTAGGAGTTCCTTCTCGTTTTTCTGTCTTGAAATATGGAGATACAATATCTGATATTAAAGAGGGGCTAAATGCCGGAGTATGGACAGTTGGAGTCATTTTAGGAAGTAATGAACTTGGACTGACGGAAGAAGAAGTACAGAAAATGCCAGCAGAAGAATTGAAGAAACGTATGATGGAAGTCCGAAAACGTATGTATGCAGCAGGAGCACATTATGTGGTAGACTCTATTGAAGAATTACCTGCGTTAATCGATTGCATCAATGCTCGCATGGCTAATGAACAATGTTGAGATATAACAGACTAAAAGATTTACTTGAATAATAAAGAATACACACAATATGAGACCTTATTTATTATTGACACCTGGGCCCTTGACAACAAGTGAAACTGTAAAAGAAGCTATGATGAGTGACTGGTGTACTTGGGATGAAGACTATAACGTTGGTATCGTTGAAGTAATTCGTAAAGAACTGGTAGAACTGGCAAGTAGCCAGCCAGCAGATTATACGGCTGTACTGATGCAGGGAAGTGGAAGCTTTTGTGTAGAAGCTACACTAGGTTCAGTTATCCGTCCGGAAGATAATTTATTAGTTGCTGCCAATGGAGCTTATGGAAAGCGTATGGGAGTAATTGCTGATTACTATCATCTGAATTATCACGTCATGAAATTTGATGAGACACAGGCTGTTGATCCGAAAGCTATTGACGACTATTTGAATTTGCATCCGGAGGTCACTCATGTATCTGTTGTTCATTGTGAAACAACCACAGGTATATTAAATTCTCTTGAGGCTATTGCTTCTGTTGTAAAGAAACATGATAAGATTTTGATTGTTGATGCAATGAGCAGTTTTGGAGGAGTACCCATTGATATGGCAAAATTAGGAGTAGACTTTATGATCAGTAGTGCCAACAAATGTATTCAAGGAGTTCCTGGATTTGGATTTATATTGGCACGTCGTTCCTTATTGAAACAATGTAAGGGAATTGCCCGTTCGCTTTCGCTCGATCTATATGACCAATGGGAAACGATGGAGAATGGTCATGGAAAATGGCGTTTTACTTCACCTACTCATGTTGTGCGCGCTTTTATGCAAGCATTAAAAGAATTAGCAGCAGAAGGAGGAATTACAGCACGTTATGCTCGATATAGTGAAAATCATCGTGTCTTGGTGGAAGGCATGCGTGCACTTGGTTTTAAAACATTGCTGCCTGATAAAGAACAGTCTCCCGTTATAACTTCGTTTTACTATCCGACTGCTGATTTTGACTTTAAAGATTTCTATCAAAAGCTGAAGGCAAAAGGTTTCGTTATTTATCCAGGTAAAATTTCACAGGCTGATACATTTCGTATTGGTAATATCGGTGATGTATTCCCTATGGATTTTGAGCGCCTGATAGAAGCAGTAAAAGAACTTCAATTGCAGTAATTGTTTTTTACTCATCTCCCGGTTTCATTACTTTTTGAAACCGGGACTTTTTATTTAACCTCTTCCTATCACAAATATGTTTTCTGAATTTCGTCTAATTTTAAATTAAATAGACATAGAAAAACAAATAAAGGTGAGCGGAGAAGCAAACGAAAAACGAAGTTTATAAGGTCTGACCATCCCGAACCGAATCCTATCTTAGAAAAAGACAAGCTCCTTTTCAGCATGAGAAAGTTACTGGCAACAACCACGCACCATTTCTTCCTTATATTATCTAGCAAAACTACTGCCATTTACATAATAATAGTCATCAAACGAACAAAAAGTCGTAAGACTCATTTTCATACATATCTTCTAAAATGTAGCTTTCACATTGTCGAATTCTTTTGCCAATACCATAAAGAGAACAATAATAACGTTACACTCAAAATCATACAGTAACGAATACTTTCGTTCAAGAAGCTAATCAAGCATTAAGTCATTACCTAATAAATCAAATCACTATAGTTTTGATGTATTTTGTTTGAGTCTTATTCCGAATTACGTAATGAATGGATGCTGTAATTCAAAAAAGGGTATAATTGAATACAAATGAAAGAAAATTATGCATATCTGTAATTACAAAAACCCATATCTTTACGAAAAAAAAGATGGAGAAAGAATTTAAATTTATTGACATAAAACTACTAAAGGAATATAGTCAACAAAACAGTTATACGACTGATGATTATCTTTTTATAACCGACAAGTTGGATAATATCTTAACAGGAGAAAATACAATTAAACTGAAAGTTTTCTTAATGATATATTGTATAAAAGGTGAATTGAATCTAGAAATGAATACAGCAACATATTCATTAAAAGAAGATGATCTATTGGTATGCCTACCTAATACGCTTCTTGGAAAGATTATGACCTCTCCCAATTACCAAGTCAAAATTCTTTGTTTTTCCAGCAGATTCATACAACGACTGACACAAACCGAAAAATATACATGGAAAGCTTTTCACCATCTGCATAGAAATCCTGTCAAACATTTTAACGACAAGGAGAGAGAATCATTCAACCGGTATCTGACAATGATTGAAAATAAAAACATTTCAGATGCAGATTACCACCAGAAGGAAATATTACTATATCTGTCACTAGCTTTTTTTACCGAACTCGTTGCTGCTGTTTGTCGTAAAACAACAAAAACAACCGACAATATATATATTAATCAACCTAACTTAATCTTTAAGCGATTTATTGAAGAGGTGATAGCTGATAACGGCAGACATAGGACATTGGAATATTATGCTAACCAATGTTGTTACTCTCCCAAATATCTGTCGCGCGTTATTAAACGTATAAGCGGTAAAAACGCCTTGACACTTATTCATGAAAATGCCATAGAACATATAATTCATGAACTGAAATACTCATCCATGAGCATTAAAGAAATTGCTATTGCCTTTGAATTTTCAAACATATCATATTTTGCCCAATATGTAAAAAAATATCTAGGAGTTACACCTTCCAAATTCAGGGAAAATCTCTTATCTGTTCAAAATTCCATACAATCAGAGACTTCCGGCATCAAAGATATATCGGAGAAATTCAGAGTCACAAAAATATAAAAAAGAATTTAAGCTATGAACAAAGTGAATTTTTTTATTGCAAGTGTTCAACTAGATTATGTTATCAGGTTTTATGCTAAAGCCGAAGCAATTGTTGCAGAATACCGTAAACGTTATCCTGATTACCTGTTTCATGTAAAAAATTGAGACTTATCTTTTTTGTTTTACTACTGTTTCAATCAATAACGAAGAAAATCCAATAAAAGCGAAAGAATATTTGGAACAATTAAAAAATGATGTGCTTAATATCATTCCATCTCAATTCATATTTTTGGAAGCCATCAATTGTTAAAAAAATAACTATTCGACAAGCGCTTTCATGGATTCTTAAAAGCAACAGATTCCAGACATAAAACATGCTGACAATTGATAAGCATTTTTCGTATATTACACAATTAAATTCAATGTATATGAATAAACATATTATTGGTTTAAACGCAGGTATCATATGGCGTTTATTAAGCAACCAAGAAAAATGGACGTATAACGATTTAAAAACGGCATCCGGTCTAACAGACCGTGAACTGAATACAGCTATTGGCTGGTTGGCAAGAGAAGGGAAAATAGAATTCGAACAAGAATATAAATCAGATAAGGAGATGTTTTATCTCATGCTAAACATCTATATCTGATGCCCTGATATAACTATATTATTTCCAAATCAGATAAATTCAAAACGGCTTTTGTGAAAAAGCTTTTACTACTATTATGTAGTACAGCGTACATATTCATATCAATTAAACTTGTTGAAAACTACTCTATCCGGATCAAACTTCCGGATAGAGTTTTTCCTATATTCTTCTTGAAAACTAAATGAACAATCATCTGATTTAAACCAACATCCTGCAACCATACAAGCAGATAACGAGTTCATGCAATCAATAATTTACTAATATATTATTTTATGAAAAGAAATCACGAAATGGAGAAAAAAGAATTAACCCGCCGATATCTTATCTTCTGTATCTCACTTCTAATCATTGCATTGGGAATAAGTGTCATAACCCGTTCCGATTTAGGGACATCACCAATAACCAGTGTACCCTACGTAGCTAGTCTGAATACATCAATATCACTAGGAACATATTTCTTTTTATTTACAATAGTCTTGATATGCCTTCAGTTGCTGATGCTGGGCAAAAAAGGGATATCAGAAAGAAAAATGGAACTTTTAATGCAGTTTCCTGTTGCTTTTGTCCTGTCAGTCTTCACAGATTTGGCTATGTGGTTGACAGCAGGTCTCAATCCGGGTTTATACTATATCAAAATTATCTCATTAATTATAGGCTGTATCATACTAGCAGCCGGAATATGTCTGGAGGTTATAGCAGATGTTACAATGATAAGCGCTGAATACACAATACAATTTGCAACAATGCGTCTGAAAAAAGATTTCGGAACAATCAAAGTAGGATTCGATGTGACTCTAGTCCTGATTGCCATCTTATGTTCATTAGTCATGTCGGGACGTATTGAAGGAGTACGGGAAGGTACTGTCATCACTGCACTGATTACAGGACCATTCGTACGTTTGATAATGCCTCGCCTATTCTTCATCAAAAACTGGTTAACTGAAACTACAGATAATATGGCTATAAAAAACACAACAGAGCAACATTTACCGTTAGTCATTACAATATCCCGTGAATACGGCAGTGGTGGACACCAATTAGGCGAGTTACTAGCCAAACAATTAGGTATTACTTTCTACGACAAGGAACTGATATCGTTAGTGGCAAAAGAAAGCAAATTCAGTGAAGAATTTGTATTGCAAAATGAGCAAAAGCTACCTAATTCTTTATTGTATCAAATGATTATGCAAGACTATGAGGCTCCCTTGAATAAAAGCCTATCGTATGACGACGCTTTGTTTGTAGCACAAAGCAGAGTCATTCGCCGCATATCATCAGAGAAATCATGTGTCATTGTCGGGCGTTGTGCGAATTACATTCTAAGAAACCGCCCAAACACCATAAATATATTTTTATATGCCGATATGTCTTATAAAATAAACAGAGTAATTAGCGAATATGGAGTATCATCCGACAAAGCCTTAGAAACTATCAGAAAGATCGACAAAAATAGGAAAGAACACTATTTTCATTACACTGGTCTGGAATGGGGTGGTTCCAGAAATTATCACATTTCACTTGACACCAGTATGATTCCCATCTCTTCAATTATTGGACTTGTAAAGAATATGTACAACACCTGTTCCAATTAAGTAAGATTGACACTAGTCTTATCCGGTAAAATTCAATTATTGAGTCTACTCTGGGAATCACTAGAGATAGACTCAATAGCCAAAAGAATCTGATAATAGGAATTATCTGCTACGCAAATAGTACCCTATAGTCTTCATGGACTCACGTTATATTACCGTTCCGCAGAACTATCTAAAAGTCTATATACGCTGATGATTGTTTATCAATGGGATGTATCAACTATACCATTAAATCTTTTGCATTCCACAATACTGTTTACTAAAGAACAGGTATTCTAACACATCCATCAGCCAATTCAATGTGACTTATATATAATATGATGGCCGATTCCCCCTCGGTATCCTGACATCAAATGAAATATGAGTAAAGAAAAATATAGTCATGATACCTCCTTGAGAGAATCAGCCATTTACCAATAAACTTCTAGTGAATTTGTCCTCCACCTAAGGCCTGGTATAAATTGACAATACTCTGGATTTCCTTAAACTGGTTCGCCGTCTGTAGCAATTGGGCTGACAGTAAACTTTGCCGTGCAGTAAGCACTTCCAGATAAGTGATGTTGCCGTTCTCCATCAGCAGGGATGTACCGATATAGGCCCGTTCCAGGGCACTTATCTGCTGATGGAAGTTTTCTTTCTTCCGCATGCTGGTTTGTAAAGACACCAAGGCATCGTTCACTTCCGCACCTGCATTGAGCAATTGTTGCTTGAAAGCTAGCAGGGCTTCTTCTTGCTGGGCTTTGGCTATACGCCGCTGCCCAATGAGTGTCCCTCGGTTAAAGAGCGGTTGGATAAGCGCTGCCAATGCAGAAGTGACGAACTGTGCCGGATTGGTGATAAGACTACCTACCGAGTTGGTCCAACCTGCCGAACCACTTAGAGTGATGGAAGGATAAAAAGCGGCATTGGCCCAATTGGTGGCATAGAAAGCCTGTTCCAATTGCCGTTCGGCCATCCGTACATCCGGACGTTGTGAAAGCATCTGTAGAGGAATACCGGTAGACAACTGTACGTCAAACACCTGTTCAGGCAATTTCCCGCGCGGATAACTACGTGGAGTTTCAGCCAAAAGCAACGAAAGACTGTTTTCTACCTGACTGACTTGCTCCTCCAAATCGTAGACGGAATTCTGTACTTCATAATAGGTTGCCTCCATTTGTGAGACAGCTGTCTCATCAGCCAGTCCGGCATCCATCAATGCCCGGGTAGATGATACGGTCTCTTCCCAGCTATGGGCTGTCTGTCGGGAAATTTCCAATTGCTCATCAAGCATCAGTAAGGTGTAATAGGTATTGGCAATATTTGCAATTAGATTGGAATAGACAGCCTGTTGGTAGTCTTCACTTTGGGCATAGGCAGCCTGAGACTGGCGTTTGGCATTACGCAATTTGCCAAAGATGTCAATTTCCCAGCTGGCTGTGACTGGTAGAGTATAGGTACGCGACATCTGTCCGTCCACCGTGCCCAGTGCCCCTTGTGGAGCTAATGAGAAAGAAGGAAGAAAGGCCAATTTGGCCGAGAGTAGTGATGCACGCGCTTCTTCAATACGTAGTCCGGCGGTCAACACATCAGTATTTTGTGCCAAGCCACGTTCGATTAGTTTCTGAAGGTATGGGTCAGTGAAAAAGTCACGCCAGCTGATGTCGGCGATATTGGTCGTATCGCCCGACAGGGAAGCGACCTCTTCACCGTACAAGTTTTCGGGAACAGTAGCTTGAGGCTCATATTTGGTGTAAATGCCGCAACCACTCAAGAGGAGAGTTGCGCTCAGTACGATGAATTTCTGTATTCTAATCATAATGTTCTCGGTTTACTTTTCTGTATTAAAGGCACTTTTTTCTATCAGTGTCTGTTCTCTTTCGTGGATAATCTGTGCATCGGGTTCCTTGTGCATGGGACCGCGTAACTTTTCCTGCAAATATTCGAAGACGATAAAAAATACAGGCACTACAAAAAGCAAAGCAATGGTACCAATAAGCATACCGCCCACAACACCTGTACCCAATGAACTGTTACCGTTGGCTCCGGCACCGGTGGAGAACATCAGCGGAAGCATACCGAATATCATGGTGAGCACGGTCATGAGAATAGGACGGAAACGTGCCTGTGCCGCCGAATAGGCTGCGGAAATAATGCCCATGCCTTTGCGTCGGCGTTCAATGGCATATTCCGTAATCAGGATAGCCGTCTTGGCCAACAGACCAATCAACATGATGGCACCTGTCTGCAAGTAAATGTTGTTTTCCAGTCCGAATATACGGGCGAAAAGGAAACTACCCATCAGTCCGAAAGGAACAGACAGAATGACCGCCAACGGTACAAGAAAGCTTTCATAAAGGCACGTCAGGATGAGATAGATGAGTACGGCACAAAGGGTGTAGACAAAAACAGTCTGGGCACCGCCGCTGCTGGCCTCCTCACGGGCCATACCACCGTATTCATAACCATAACCTGAAGGCAAGGTCTGTTCTGCCACTTCGCGGATGGCTTGCTGGGCTTCACCGGTTGAATACCCTTCTCCTACATTGACGTTCACGTTGATGGTGTTGTAAAGATTGAATCGCTTGGCTATCTCGGCACCGAGTACAGAACGGAGGGTAACGAACTGGCTGACAGGTGCCATCTCGTCGCCGTTACGTACAAACATGTTGTCCAGTGCATGCTCGTCCAAACGAGTTTGAGGCGAAGCCTGAATCATGACGCGGTATACCTTACCGAATTTGTTGTAGTTGGATACATAGGAACCACCGCAATAAGCACCTACCACATCAAGTACATCGTTCGGGCTAATGCCGGCACGTTTACACTTGGCAGCGTCCACATCAACGCCTATCTGTGGAAAATTCATGGCGTATGAGCTGTAAGCCATCGCTACTTCAGGACGTTGATTCAACGCTCCGATGAATTTCATTACCGAATTATAGAAGGGCTCCATCTCGCCTCCTGTCTTGTCTTCCATGTAAAGTTCGATGGAGTTACCCGTTCCGTAACCCGGAATCATAGCAGGCTGGAAGCAGAATACCTGTGCCTCTTTAATAGCACTGAACTGGGCATTCAACCGTTTCATGACAGCATCTACCGTATGCTCCTTGCCTTTTCGTTCGTCCCAGTGGTACAGACGGATAATGACTGTACCATAAGATGTTCCTTGACCGGAAATCAATCCGAAGCCAGTAGTTCGTGAATAATGTTGTATTTCTGGGGTTTCCTTCAAGATCTTTTCTACTTTATCCATTATCTTATTAGTCTCAACCAGCGAGTTACCCGGTGAAGCACTGATGTTGATCATCATGGTTCCCTGGTCTTCCTGAGGTACCAGACCGGTCTTGGTGGTTGCCATCAGCCACACCAGCAGCACACAGGCAATTCCCAACGAACTCCATACCATCCAACGGTGACGGAAAAAGAACATCAGACCCTTCTTGTATTTGCCCAACATAGCGTTGTAAGAAGCGTTATAGGCGGCGCGTACCCGCCCGTTGAGACTTTTGGAACTCTTTTTTCCGTCCGAAGGTTTCATCATCATGGCACACAGAGCCGGACACAAGGTCAATGCATTCAAGCAAGAAATACCTACAGCCACAGCCATAGTGATACCAAACTGAGTATAAAACACTCCAGAAGTGCCACCCATAAATGTAACGGGGATAAATACAGCCATGAAAACACACGTACACGAAATGACAGCCATAGTTACATCGCTCATGGCATCTTTTGTAGCCAGATAAGGAGACCGGTAGCCTACATCGAACTTGGCCTGCACAGCCTCCACCACTACGATGGCATCATCTACTACCGTACCGATGGCCAAAACCAGTGCAAACAATGTCAAAATATTGATACTGAATCCGGCTACCGACAAAAATGCAAACGTACCTACCAAAGACACAATAATAGAAATGGAGGGGATAAGCGTACTCTTGAAGTCGTGCAGAAAAAAGTACACTACCAGAATAACCAGAAGGATGGCAATGACCAGTGTCTCCACTACATTGTCTATGGAGGCAAAGAGGAAGTCGTTGACACTCATCATGGAGAGGAACTGGATACCTTCGGGCAAGTCTTTCGAAAGTTCGTCCAACAATTGGCTGATTTCCTCGTTGACTGCTGTAGCGTTTGCTCCGGCAACCTGATAAACCATAAACATAACGCCTGGAACTCCATCAGCCTCACCATGAAAGCCATAAGACTCACGTCCCAGTTCCACATCAGCAATATCCTTCACACGGAGTACTGAACCGTCCGGTTGTGAACGTATAACCATGTTTTCAAATTCTTCAACCTCTTTCAACCGTCCTTTATACTTCATGGTATATTGGAATACATGGTCCGAATTCTCGCCCAACGATCCGGTCGGTGCCTCGATATTCTGTTCGCTCAGAGCGGCTGTAATGTCAGCAGGTACCAAACCATATTGTACCATCTTTTCAGGCTTCATCCAGATACGTAAGCTGTAAGTGTTTCCCAACAACTGCACATCCCCTACCCCTTGGATACGTTTGATTTGAGGAATAACATTGATGTCAAGATAGTTCGACAAGAAGTTTTCGTCATATCGTCCGTCCGGACTGATAAGGCTATTGATTTGCAAGTAACTGTTCTGACGTTTCATGGTACTGACTCCGATAGCCGTTACTTCAGACGGGAGTAAGCCTTGTGCTTCAGATACCCGATTCTGTACATTAACGGCAGCCATATCGGGATCGGTACCCTGTCGGAAGTAAACCAGGATTTCGGCTGTACCTGAGTTGGTCGCGGTAGATGTTATGTAAATCATGTCTTCCACACCATTTATGCTCTCTTCCAAAGGCATGATGACACTATTCATCACCGCATCAGCATCGGCTCCCGTATAAGTAGCATCCACTTTGACGGTAGGCGGTGCTATGTCAGGATATTGTTCCACAGGCAGTGTATAGAGTGCTATGAATCCGACAATCAGAATCAGGATGGATATGGACATAGCCATAACCGGTCTTTTGATGAATATATTACTTTTCATAAGCGTCTGTTATTTTACTTGTGCTCCTTCACGGACCATTCCTGCTCCCTTGGAGATAATTTCGTCGCCGGATTTTAAACCTTCTACAACGATGTATTCTTTTCCGTCATTTACAGGAGCTATCTTGATTAGGGTAGATACGGCTTTCCCGTCCACAACCTTGTAGACCAGCAGTTGATCCTGCAATTTCACAGTGGCTCCTTGGGGAATGACGGTACAGTTTGTATAGATATTGGGTATCAGTACATTTCCAGATGCTCCGCTATGAAGCAGACGGTCGGGGTTAGGAAAGACAGCGCGCACCCCCACCGTACCAGTTGCCTTATCTATAACTCCACTGATAGATTCTATTTTGCCGTTCTCTCCGTAGGTGGAGCCGTCATTCAATTGCAGTTTGATGGCGGGCATTCCCTCCAGAGCCTTGTTAATGGTACCATATTGACGAGCCAAGGATAACAGTTGATTTTCGGTCATGGAAAAATAGACATACATGTTTGAGTTATCTGATACGGTAGTCAGCGCTTGTGGCATATTTGGACTGACCAGAGTACCTACACGAAAAGGTAGCATGCCTACTACTCCATCACTCGGGCTTTTCACTTCTGTATATGACAAGTTGTTTCGGGCGTTCACTTCCTGAGCTTCGGCCTGTGCCAGTTGGGCTTTCGCCGTCAGGTAAGCATTTTCGCTGGTTTGCAAGTTGAAATCTGAAACTACTTTCTGAGCATGTAATTTTTGGGTACTTTTGTAGGTTAAATCGGCCGTAGCAAGACCAGCCTTAGCTACCTCTACATTGGCAACAGCAGTCTGTAAAGCGGCTTTGTAAGGCACCTGGTCTATGACGAACAGTACCTGTCCTTTACGTACGATGTCACCTTCATTTACGTTGAGTTTCTCGATATAACCGGACACCTGCGGATAAATATCAATATCCTGCATTCCTTCAATTGATGCAGAATATGTAGTAACAATCGTTTTGCTACTATCTGCATTGACAATAGTAGTCGTATATTCCTGCCGGACCCGTTCTTGTTGTTTCGCCTGACAGGCAGTAAGACCAATTATACATCCTACTAAGACAGACCACTGCATGTGGTTTTGCACATTTCTTAATGTCATAATATTTTTATTTTGAATTTGTGCAAAAGTAGCGTCTTGCAGGTTATGGGTAGTAACAAATTTTCTTGGATAAATATAGAATCTTCCGCTTTAATCATTCTCCCCATTATAATAGGATACGAAATAATATAAAATAGCAAATCATAGGATTTGTTCTTTCTAAAGAATTAGGTCAACGCTGTATTTCATAAGATGCATGGTAAACAATGGTTATTGTATAACCAATGAAACAGACAACAGACTTATTCGTGAAACTAAAAATAATGGAAAGTATTCTATCAATTTTCACAGTGTAAAAGTCTAGTTCGAATTCCTGAGAATGTACAACGCAGTAAATCAAAAAAACAAAAGTTCTGAGAATCAAACGATTTTCAGAACTTCTTTATTCTCCTAACTGAGAACTATATTCCCAATAATAATGTAAGCATACTATTTTCCGCTACGACAATT
>ULNN01030252.1_pt1 | contig 14952 bp, 13 predicted proteins | sample 1951931 | NCBI WGS metagenome assembly ULNN01 (sample SAMEA4835578, study PRJEB28245) | human gut metagenome | biome: gut microbiome; material: fecal sample | place: Denmark | collected 2008
GTCAATTCAATATATGGCAAAATTCTAAACAACTATTTACCAAATTTCAAACTGCAGGCATAAACCTTAGACAAACAGGTTCTTTAGGTGGTATAGATATTGGCACAAAAGACTATGATAATAGTCCAAGCAGACTTCAAAGCTATGTCGCAGACAAAGAAAATACATACAGCAAACAATATCAGGTAAACTCTGAAAATTATGATGAGGCTGTTCAAGAATTTCAAACTGCTGATAACAATTCTCATTTTGCAGACAGAACTTTGACAGATGCAATAGACAAAGAGCAAGGCTTGGTTGATGATATGCGAAGAACAGATGCACAAATGCGTAATATCAGTATCCAACAAGGTTATCTTGCATAATTATTAAATTGCGTTCCTTAAAATGTTATGGATATTTTCTCGAGTTTCACCTTTGTAATTGATTCTTGAAGATGTTATCGGTTGTTTGTAATCGTATTTGTTGATAGAACGAGATTCAACAATTACTGATGGTGGTAATATTGACCACTTGTACAATGCCGTTGACATTCTTCTATAGAACTTGTCCAGCCATTCTGCTTTTTGTTTTTCTGAAACATCATGAGTTTTTTCATATTGGAAAGTTGTACTCATTAAATCCCAATAATGTTCATGTTTATTTTCAATTCTCCAAATAACTTCATCTAAAAATTCATAAGGCATAAGCGCATCTTCTGCAATTAACGGTTTCCCTGTTTTAGGGTCAATAGCAAGTTCTGCCCCCGGTTTTTTTAGGATAATAGCTTCCGGAATTGCATTTTTTTCTGCTCTGTTTTTGTTTAGCCATCTTGCAAATGCAAATAATTTTGTCTTTGGTACATCGGCAATAGGTGCAAACCCTCCAGACATATCACCATTGATTGTCGCATATCCCATATATAATTCAGATTTATCAGAGGTTGCAATAGGTAAACATCTTGCAAATTCGTTACTGATTCCCCACAAGTACATAGCTCTTGAACGTGCTTGAATATTGTCTTGTGTGAAGGACTGTTTGTAACGGCAATTCCATTTGCTTTCAACTTTAGAGAACAGGTTGTTGAACATCTGATTAGTTGTTTCTACCATATCCTTAATTGGTACTTCTGCAAAGTTAATTCCTAAGTTGTTAGCTAGGATTTCTGCATCACTTCGGCTTTCTTGGCTTGTTATTTTTGAAGGCATGCTTATCCCAAATACATTTTCTTTACCCAGTGCGTCTGCCAGTAATACGGCACAAACTGTAGAATCAAGCCCACCTGATAGCCCTAAAACGGCTCTTTCAAATCCTGTTTTAGAAAAATAATTATTGATACCTTGAGTTATTGTCTTGTATGTTCTTTCCAAGTCATTTTCATACTCAAGTGTAAATATTTTTTGTTCGGTAAGAGTTTTTTCAAGTCCTTTTGTCAACGGGTAAATTTTACCGATTTTTTTTAGTGGATTAACAATCAAAAATTGTTCTTCAAAAGATTTTGCTCTGGCAATTAATGCCCCATCTCTAGAGAATACTCTGCTTGAACCTTCGAAAGAGCTGTTATCGATAGCTCCGACTTGGTTTACATAGACCATTGGAGTTTTGTATGAATTAGCCGTAAAAGAAAGCATATTATGTTTTAATTGTTCTTTTTTAGCTCTGCTTGGTGATGCTGAACAGTTTACAAAAATGTCAGGTTTTTCTATGGCAAGTTCTTCTATCGGGTCTTTTGCATACAAAGTTTTGTCAAAGAAATCTTTGTTGTTCCAACAGTCCTCACAAATTGAAATCCCATATTTTACATTATTGATGCTGATAGTTTTATCACAATCAACAACACTTTCTTCGTCAAGCAGACATAGTGTAGAATCAGGTTGAACTCCGACAACAGGTGAAGGTTCTATGTATCTGTAATCATTAAACTCTGAATATGTAGGCAATAAAGATTTTCTGACTATACCTTTAATTTCGCCGTTTTGGAGTATTGCGACTGAATTATAATAGCTTTTCCCAGTATTCAAATTATATTTTCTAGGTTCGATGAATCCTACAAGAGCTGCCGTAGATTCTGTCATTAGGGCTATTTCTTTTAACCATTTTACATTTTCCTCTACGATTATCGGGTGTCTGTCTATCGTGTCCTCAATAGGATAGCCCATAAGTATCAGTTCCGGGAACACAACCAAATCCAGACCCAAATCTTGAGCATATTTAATATACTTGATTACTTTTTTGGCGTTATATTCAATATCCCCTGCAATAGGATTGATTTGTGCAAGCCCGATGTTACCTTTGTCATATTTTGAAATTATATCTTTTAAGCTTTGTGTAATGCTTTTCCTTAGTTCATCATCAGCGTTGATTTTGTTCTGTAATATTCCGTCCATAATTTCTGAAAGAGAATATAAACTGTTTTCTGAACCTTCTATAGATAGAGTTTCAGCCAAGTCTGAAATCTCATTTTCGTTTAATTTGCTATAATCAATCATTTTGCAAGTCCCTTTTTGCGCTTTTCCATAGTTTGTCAAATTCATCAAATGAATAATCTTCAAGAGGTTTTGTTGCAAGAGCTTCCATTTTTCTAAATCTTTTCATAAATTTCATATTAGCTCTGATTAATGCTTGCTCAGCATCAATTTTGTACCATCTTGCCAAGTTCACGGTCGCAAACAAAATATCGCCCATTTCATCTTCCATGGCGTCTTTATTTTTGTTTTCAACCTCAACCATAAATTCGTCATATTCTGATTTTATACAATCAAGTAATGTTTCTACTTTATCCCATTCAAAGCCTACTTTTATTGCTCTTTTACTGATTTTTTGAGCTGCAACAAGAGCCGGTAGAGATTTTGGGATTCCGTCCATTTGTGATTTTCTGTCTTTTTTTTCTTCTTGTTTAAGTTTGTCCCATGCTTTTGCCACATCGTCAGGAGTTTCTGCATGTGCAGAGCCAAAAACATGAGGGTGCCTGTGTATAAGTTTGTCTTTCAGTTCTTTGGCTACATCTTCAAGTGTAAATTCGTTTGCTTCCGAGGCAATTTGAGAGTGTAGCAGGACTTGTAACAGAACATCTCCAAGTTCTTCTTGAAGATTAGGAATATCTTTTTTGTTGATAGCTTCAATGGCTTCGTATGCTTCTTCTAACATATTAGGTCTTAGAGATTCGTGAGTTTGCGCTCTATCCCAAACGCAACCGTTTTCACTTCTAAGTATTTTTATAACATTTATTAATTCTTCTAAGTTTGGATAATTCATCTTTTGTACTCCCAAGTCTATCTATTCAATTTTATAATTAACAGATTTTTAAGACAAGCATTTGTAAAACTGATTTTATTATTAACTTTTGTAAAATTTTTCTGTAAAACTAGCAAATAATGAGCTTTACATGCATTACAATAAGTGTATTAAACCTTTTGGAGTGTGTGATATGTTAGGAATTCAAAATTCGTTGCCGGTTAATAACTCGGTGAAATTCGGACACAGAGAATCTTACGATTATAACAATCGTCAAGATTATTCTTATGATACACCTGCAGAGGCAGACAGTTACTCTCAAGAAAATATTGAATCTGAAAGAGATGCTAAGTTAGATGAACTGAATAAAACAAGAGCCAGTTTTGATGAATTAGCTGATACTTTTGATAAGAATCCAAATGCAATTTCGAAAGGTGCAAGCAAGGTTGTTAGATTTGCATCAGCAGCCGTTGGTGTTGCTGCAACATTCGTCATGGCTAAATATGGTTCAAAAGTTACAATCGGAGCTTTAAGAAACTTCGCAAAATCTAAAACTGTAACAAATCTTCAAGAAGGTGCAAAAAAACTTTCAACCCCTCTAACAAATGGCTTTAAAGTTGTAAGTGAATTCGTATCTGGAAAAGCAACCCCTCTAATGGATAAACTTAAAAATTCACAAATCGGTAAAAAGGTTGTGGAATTTGCAGAAAAACCAAAAGTTAAAAATGTAATTGAAACAGTTCAAGGTTATAAAGAAGCTGCTAAAACATTAATAAAAAATATAAATGGTGATAAAGTTCAAACAAGTATTGAAAACACAATGGCAGCATCAACTACAGCATCTGTTATTATTGATGATTTGGCAGGCAGAAATAACAACAAGTCAAATGTAGATTTGGCTCTTGGAGCTTCAGGAGGTGATCAATAATGGAGGGTATTACTTCAAATTATAAAGGTGTTCCTCATAGAGCTATAACAAGAGAACAAATGCAACGTGCTAAACAAAAAGTTCAAGATAACTCAACTGAAATGGCTGTTGGAGGTACAGTTGGTACTGCAACATTCGCCACAATCAGAAATTCAACTAAAATCGGTAACAGTGCTGTAAGATTGGTTCAAGAATCAAAAGTTATTCAAGCTTCAAAAAAAGCAAAAATCTTAAGGATTTTTGAAAAAGGCAAATTCTTTAAAAATCCTATAGTTAAGAAAATTGCAGGTCCTTTAGCTACTTTTGCCGCATTATCAACAGTAGTCGGTTCGGCTTCAAAAATCGCTGATACCTGCACATATTTAGAAGGTCAAAAACCTATTGCAAATGCTTAATTGCTAGTATTTATATAATATGAAAAAGATTTAAAGTATAAAAAGACTCCTAGAAATAGGAGTCTTTTTTATTGTAATTATATTACTTTGTTTTTTATTTTGTAGTTTGTATAAACAAACTAATCAAATCATTTAATGCACCATATTGTTTTTGGTAATTTTGTGATTGCTTTTCTAATGATGCAATTTGTTTTCTGTATTCTTGTATTGTCGCTTGACATTCTTTCGCAGATTCTTTTAAGTTATCTTGAACATCTTGAGCTTCTTTCAATACATTCTTCATAGAAATTCCAAGAGCTTCCATTGTTTGTTTAATAATTTGAGCCCCTGTATGTCTTGTAACTCCACTAGGAAGTTGTGAAATAAGTTTTTTAAGAATAACAATGTTAGGTGGCATTTCCAAATCACTAATTTCAGGAGTGAATTTTGGTGCTTGAACATCTTCTTCAAAAGCTCCTAAATTTATATCTGCAAATGAATTTGAAATGTTATCTTCCATAAACATATTTTGAGTTGGCTCAGGTGCCGGTTCAGGTTCTTTTTCTGCAAATATATCTGAATCAAAAGTGTTTATGTTTGAAAAATCTGCAGGTATTGATGCAGGTTCTGTTTTTTCCTGAGAAATAGCCTCCTCAACACTTGGAATTAAACCATCAACTGCTGCAGGAGTTTCAACGATTTCCGGTAATTCTCCTTCAGATTGTTTTTTTAGTGCTTCTACAATTTTCTTTCCTACACCATCATTAAGTTTGTTATTCAAAGTTCTAACCTCTCTTTTTTTATCTCCTACAGGTTATTATATCCAAAATATTTTTTTTTATCATAAAAAGTAAACTTATGTGAATATTCTTGACAATGTTTGCCCAATATTAGTGTTTGTAATACAATAATTAGTAATGTAGTGACCGGGTTGGAATTAAAAAACTTACCGGTAGTGTATAAATTAAGGAGATATTGATATGAAATCAAGAAACTTTTTGTTTACTTCGGAATCTGTAACCGAAGGACACCCTGACAAAGTATGTGACCAAATTTCTGACGCTATTTTGGACGAATTTTTGACAAAGTATCCACAATCAAGAGTTGCAGCCGAAACTTCTGTAACAACAGGTATGGTACTTGTTTCCGGTGAAATAACTTCTGATTGTTATGTAGATATTCCGTCAGTAGTTAGAAATACAATTAAAGATATTGGGTATGTAGGCGAATCAAGTGGTGGCTTTGATGCTAACACATGTGCAGTATTAACAAGTATTGATGAACAATCAACTGATATTGCAGGTGGTGTAAACAAGGCTTTAGAATCAAGAAGCAACAACGCTGATACTTCTGTTAGCGAAACTGAAAGTATCGGTGCAGGCGACCAAGGTATTATGTTTGGTTATGCTTGTAATGAAACCCCTGAATTGATGCCTTTGCCTATCAGTTTGGCTCACAAATTGTCTTACAGACTTGCTCAAGTTAGAAAAGAAGGTTTGTTATCTTATTTAAGACCTGATGGTAAATCTCAAGTTACTGTTGAGTATGTTGACGGTAAACCTTCAAGAATACATACAATAGTATTATCAACTCAACATGACCCTGAAATTAACGGAGTTTCTGATAATGAACAAGTTCAAGAAATCATCAGACGAGATTTACAACGTTTGGTTATTGATTATGTATTTGAAACAGAAACTATCAAATTAGATTCTGAAACAAAAATCTTAATCAACCCATCAGGAAGATTTGTAATTGGTGGACCTCAAGGTGATGCCGGTTTGACAGGTCGTAAGATTATTGTTGATACATACGGTGGCTACTCAAGACATGGTGGTGGCGCATTCAGTGGTAAAGATCCAACCAAGGTTGACAGATCAGCAGCTTATGCTTCAAGATATGTTGCAAAAAATATCGTCGCATCAGGTCTTGCTGAAAAATGTGAAATCGAATTGGCTTATGCTATCGGTGTTGCAGAACCTATTTCTGTATTTGTTGATACATTTGGTACCGGTAAGTTATCTGATGACGAAATCTCTGATATCGTTAAAGAAAACTTTGACTTGTCACCAATGGCTATTATCAAACATTTTGATTTAAGAAACTTACCTGCTAAAAACGGTGGTAAATTCTATCAAAAACTTGCAGCTTATGGTCACATGGGGCGTACAGATATTAATGTACCATGGGAAGCAACTGATAAAGCTTCAAAATTAAGCCAATACTTAAAAACAAGTTGTTGTGTATAAGCAATAGCTGATAAGTACATAGTTTTAATAAGGTGAGTGTTTATTGCGCTCACCTTATTTCTTGCTTAATATACCTTTACGATTTCCCTTATAAATCTATCTATGGTAGAATTATAGAGTACGTACAATATTTGATGAGGAGTAGATTAGGTTAATTAAATTAACCAATCTAGACATTTATGGGGAACGAATCAGCTGCAGAAAAAACCGAATCGGCCACACCCCGTCGAAGGGAGAAGGAACGAGAACGTGGTAATGTTTCCAAGAGCAAGGATTTAGCATCTGCTCTTGTTATTACTGTGTCTGTAGGTCTGCTTGCCGTTATGGGTAAGTTTATGTTGGACAAACTCCTCGATTTACTCCGTTTTACATTTACTAATATTCACCCTGATACAGTTTGTACAGATAATATTATGTCTATTTTAGCTCCGTATTTTCAGGTATGTGTATCTGTTGTTTTGCCGTTCTTGGTGATACTCGCAGTTGCGGCGTTATTGATTGTTAGATTAAATGTAGGACAAGTATTTGCCATTGAAAAAATCAAATTTGATTTCAACAATATTGCACCAAGTAGAGTTTTACAAAACGCTAAAAAACTTTTTAACCCATTTGAGCCAAGAACAATTGTTGAATTTGTTAAATCTATAATCAAGATTGTTGTAGTAGGGGCGTGTGGTTACGCAACGGCAAATGGTAGAAAAGATGAATTATTTGCAATTCTAGGAGCAGACCCTGCGACATCATTAGGTGTTATATGTTCTATTCTTATAAAAATGCTTATAAATATGTGTTTGGCTATGATAGTTTTGGGTTTGTTGGATAAAAAATATCAAGACTGGGAATATGAAAAATCCATCAAGATGACAAAACAAGAAGTAAAAGACGAATTTAAGGATATAGAAGGAGATCCTAAAATCAAGTCTAAAATTAAGTCTATCCAAATACAGATGTCAAAACAGCGCATGATGGCTAATGTTCCAAAGGCTGATGTTGTTGTTACCAATCCGACACATTATGCAGTTGCAATTAAATATGACAAAACAGTAGCACCTGCACCAATGGTTATAGCTAAGGGGATTGATTATGTCGCATTTAAAATCAGAGAAATTGCGAAAAGCAACAATGTCCCTATAGTTGAAAATCGTCCAATCGCACGAGCTTTGTATAATACAGTTCCAATAGATGGTATAATACCATCAGACTTGTATGTGGCAGTGGCTGAAATATTAGCGTATGTTTATAACAAGAAAGGTAGTAGTACATAGTGAATCTATCAAAGTTGGCACAAATTCTAAAAAATGATGATATCATTCTCGCAGTGGGTTTGGTAGTAATCGTTTGCATGATGATTATTCCTTTGCCGGCTTTTTGCTTGGATATTTTACTTACCGTAAATATATCTTTGGCAGTAATTATTCTACTTGTTTGTTTATATACTCAAGAGCCACTTGATTATTCATCATTCCCAACTGTATTGTTGATTGCAACATTATTCAGATTAGGGTTGAATGTATCTTCTACAAGACTAATTCTCTTAAATGGTGAGGCTGGTAATGTAATTCATTCATTTGGTGAGTTCGTTGTCGGTGGTAACTATGTTGTAGGTTTTGTAATATTTATTATCCTTGTTTTAATTAACTTTATGGTTATTACAGGTGGTGCAACTCGTGTCGCTGAAGTATCTGCAAGATTTACTTTGGATAAAATGCCGGGTAAGCAATTAAGTATTGACGCAGATTTGAATGCAGGTATTATTGATGAGGCGCAAGCGAAGGAAAGAAGAAAGAAACTTGAAAGAGAAACCGATTTCTATGGTACTATGGACGGTGCTTCTAAGTTTGTAAAAGGTGATGCAACTGCAGGTATTATTATCACCTTGGTTAATATTGTGGGTGGTTTGATTATCGGTATGATTCAATTAAAAATGGATCCTGCAACAGCTCTTTCTACTTATACAATACTTACAGTCGGGGACGGTTTGGTTTCTCAAGTTCCTGCTCTTTTAATCTCAACAGCTACAGGTTTGATTGTATCAAGAGCGACAGGTAAAGATGAATCTTTATCAAAAGATATTGATAAAGAAATGTTTTCAGACCCTAGAATCCTAGGAGTTTTGTCTGGTTTATTAATGATATTGGGGCTTGTTCCGGGTATGCCTACATTACCGTTTATGTTAATCGGGCTTACTGCAGGTGGTGGAGCTTTCTTCAAGAGTAAAGAAAAGAAAGAAGAAGTTAAGGAGCAAAAAGTCCAAGAACAAAAACAAGAGCAAGAAAAGAAACTTGAAGCTAAAAAAGATAAAAAGGCTTCAAGAGAAAGTATTATGCAGTTGTTAAATGTTGAAACTATAGAAATAGAAGTCGGATATCGTTTAGTGCCGTTGCTAAATATTGAAATGGGTGGCGATTTGCTTGAGCGTATAGCACAAATAAGACGTCAAACGGCTTTGGATTTAGGTATTATACTTCCGTCTATCAGAGTAAGAGATAATTTACAGCTTGCTCCTAACACTTATCAAATAAAATTGAAGGGTGTAGCTTTGGAATCAGGTGAAATATATCCTGACAGGTCTTTGGCGATGAATGCCGGAGGACAAGCTGAGGATATAGGTATAACAGGTATCCATGCTGTTGAACCTGCATTTGGCTTGCCGGCATTATGGATAGAAGATAAGTTCAAAGATGATGCCGAGCTTGCAGGATATACCGTTGTAAGTCCGTCTGCAGTTATTTCTACTCACTTGACAGAGGTTATTAAGAAAAACGCTGCTGAAATCTTATCAAGAGCTGATGTTCAGCAGTTAATAAACAATTTGAAAACAGAGGTTTCAGAAGAATATGTATCAGATGTTATGAAAGATGTTTCTGTTGCTGATGTTCAATTAATTATGCAAAATCTGTTGAAAGAGAGAGTTGCAGTCAGAGATTTGAAAACTATATTAGAAACTATAAGCGTACATGCTAAAATAAACAAAAATCATGATTATCTGACAGAACAAGTCAGACAGGCATTGGCAAGAAATATTTGTAAGCAAAACCTTGCAGATACAGGCGAATTGTTGGCAATAACTTTAGCACCTGATGTTGAAACAACAATAGCTAAAGGTGTAAGTCCTGACGGTCAAAATCTGACACTTGATCCTGATTTTACAAGAAGATTATTGGATACGCTAAATACAGAATTGGAGAAAGCAATTACAACGACAGGAAATCAACCTGTTATATTATGTTCTTCCCCTATAAGGTTGGTATTTAGACGTTTAATTGAAAGAACCTATCCTCAAATTGCAATTATGTCGTATAATGAAATTACACAGAATGTAAAAGCAAAATCAGTAGGTTTAATAAGAGTACCTGTTAATAATAAAAGATAGAAAGGTGAAAACATGCGTGAATTATTAAAGAAAGATCAAATAGTAACTATTGTTCCACATGATTTTAAAGATACAAATAAAGGTAAGATTACAGAAGTTTCAATGGAAGGTTTCAAAATGAAGCTCAAATATGTGCCAAAAGGTCTGATTCAGAAACATATTTGTGATTTCTATTCATTGACGGATAACGGGTACTTGTATTTTGAATCTTATATCAGAGAACTTGACGGAAATGTTGTTGCTATTGCAAACCCTAAGAAGCACAGATTTTTGCAAAGAAGAAAATTTACTCGTATCAAGTTCTTAGAAGATTTGCAATTAGAGCATGAAGGTACAGTACATAATGTTCATACATTAGACTTGTCTGCAGGTGGTATGAAGTTAAAAACTACTGAAAATATCAATATTGAGTATGAATATAATGTTACTATCAAATTGAATGATGAGATTGAAGTAAATTGTAAATATCAACTAATAAGAGTTGAAAAGTTAGATGACGGTACATATACAATTTCAGGTCGTTTTACTAATCTAAGCAATGTTGATAAAATGTCTCTAGTTCATTTCTGTATGAAGAAAAGTATGGAAAACGATAATAAATAATGGCTAAAAAAGGAAAAAAATCAGAATATTATAAACATAAAAGCAGTTATTTCCGGCGCTTTTTCAGTTTGTTTTTTACCTGTTCAAATGTCTTGATAATAGGGATAGTTTGTCTTGTAAAACATTGGTCTATTGATTTTTATTCTGTAAATGATGCTTTGCGTCATGTGTTTCCTGGGGTGCTGATACTAGGTACTTTGGGGTGGCTTGCAGGTTTGATTCTTGATAATCCTAAAAAGAAACTTGTTATTGATTATAAAGATTTGATTTATGAAGAACTAATCAAGGCGAATGCTCGAATTTCTCCTGAAGAACTTGAGAGAAAATTAAAACTTGTAACTAAAAATAATGAAGGTGAAGAAGGCGAAGAAGGCGAAGAAGAAAACGAAAACTTTGCTTTTGAAGATGCTGATTTTAATTTAGGAGAGTCAGAAGTTGAGCTTTAGAAAACTTATTCGTACCTCTTATAGAAATATTTTGTTTACAACACCTTCGCATTCTCAAAAACTTAGTTTGTTTAAGAAATTCAGGCATGTTTATAAGTATGATGTTTCTGAAACAGATACTCATGCTCCGGAAGAAATGCTGAAAACTGCTGAAGAAAAAGCTTCCAAAATATATGATACAAAGCAAACAAAATTTCTGACAAACGGTTCAACTTCAGGTATCATAGGTGCTGTCTTATCAGTTGCAAACCGAGATGATAAAGTGTTGGTTTGGCGCTTGGCTCACCCATCTCATCATAATGCAATAAAACTAGCAGGTGCTGAACCTGTTTATTATGATTTGCCTGTAAATGAATTCGGTGTTGCAGGTGCTTTTACAAATCCTGAAAAGTATCTTGATGACTCAATAAAAGCTGTTATAGTTACCTCACCTACTTATGAAGGGTATGTTTCAGATATTAAACATATCAAATCCGTTTGTGAAAAGTTTGGTACATATTTAATTGTAGATGAAGCTCATGGCGCTTTATATCCGTTTTGTGATGAATTACCTCAGAGTGCTATTCCTTATGCTGATTTTACTGTTCAGTCCTTGCATAAGACTGCAGGAGGACTTAATCCGACTGCATTATTGCATGTGAATTGTGATGTTGAATTGAAACTGGATATGATAACTACAACCTCACCTTCTTATCCTTTGTTGATGACAATTGAAAATAATATAAATTATTTAGCATCAAAAAAAGGTAAAAAAGAAATAAATAAACTGATAAGTAATTTAAAAACTTTTAGAAAGGAACTGCCTGAATATATGTTTGGTGGTGATGATATTACCAAAATTTTGATAAAGAAAGCCGGCATGTCAGGTGATGAATTATCTGAAAATTTGTATGACTTAAAAATTGAGGATGAAAAAACAAATCAAGTATCAACTATGTTATTAACAGGTATTGGAACGAAAAAAGACAAACTTGATAAGCTCAAGTTTGCCCTTAAAAGAATTTCTAAAATTCAGATTACTGATTAGTATTCTAAATTCATGTGTGAGAATTGAACAATTTTGTTTTTGCCACGTTTCTTCGCATTGTATAGTGCATGTTCAGCATATCTGATAACAGTGTTTGCATCTTCTGTAACATTTTCCATACAAGGGAATGTAGAAATACCACCTGAAATCGTGATAGGATGTCTTTCTTCTTCTCCCGCAGGGATAAATTCAAACTTCTCAACTTCGCGTCTGAATCTTTCACCGAATATGAAAGCGTTATCTTCTGATGTATTAGGCAATATAAGAAGGAATTCTTCATCACCGTAACGAGTAACAATATCTTCTTTTCTTGCAGCTTCAGATAGCATTCCAGAAATCTTTTGTAAAAGAATATCGCCCCATTCGTATCCGTACATATCGTTTATAACTTTAAAGAAGTCAAGGTCAAACAATATGCAAGAAAGTTTAGTGCCATAACGTCTTGCTCTTGAGATTTCTGCTTCAAGTTGTTCTTGAAGATATTTTCTGTTGTGCAATCCTGTTAGTTCATCAGTTGTGCTAACTTCGTTCATTCTATTTTTGAAATAACTGATTTTTAATAAAGATTTTACACGAATTTCTAATTCTTTTTTGTTTACAGGTTCTTTAATAAAATCGTAACCTTCAGCTCTAACTATAGTGTTTTCAGGAATTTCTCCGATAAATAATAACGGACAAGAAAACTTAGTTGTCATTAATACATTATTAAGGTTTTCAACATTTTCAGGAATGATTAATGAAGGATTAAGAGTTGCAAAATCTCTCATTGTTTCAGGAGATTCAATTCTTACATCAACATCCTCTATATCTGCTAATAAATCTTTTATTTTGCTTTCTTTATTCTCGCTGTAAATAATTATATTTGTCATAAAACGCCCTCTTTTCGGGAAGATTATACCATAAGATTTAAAACTGCACAAGATTATAATGGTTGTGGTTTCTTTTCCTTTAAAAAGTTATGATGTATTATGATAGAGAAATTGTGAAAGGATATTTGATATGACAAAATACGAATTAAATCTCTCAATGGAAGAATTAGAAAAAAGAACTCACAAAGATTATTTAACAACAAAAAAAATGTTAGAAGTTGATGCTCCTGAATATACAGCTCTTCTTGATGGGGACAAAGAGGCTTTGGTGCATTTGGTAAAAGCAGGTGATGTGTTAGAAAAAATAAACAAACAACTTGATAATCATCATAATTTGCCTTTTGAAGCGTTTTTGAATGAAGAAATCAAAAACGGTAATAAACAAGCAGAACTTACAAAAATTCTTTATGATGTTCAAAAAGGTTTGTGTGCAATAGATAGAGAATCAAATATTATTGAACTTGCTAAAGGTATTCACGAACTTACAGGAAAAGGTCTTTATCCTGAAGATTTATCTAAAGAAGAATTTCATTCAATAATAATTAAAATGTTAAAAGAAGGAAAAGCAGACCAAGTAAAAGAAATCTTGAACCAACGCTCTGTTGTAGAAAGAGATGGTGCAGAATTAAAAGCTACTGATTACATAGAAAAATTCAAATCTGATTTTGAAATTATGGCATCAGAATTGGAAAAGGCTGCAGAAACTTCAACAAATGCTGATTTTAACGAGTATTTACACCTTCAAGCAAAAGCTCTAAGAACTGCAGACCCTATGTTGGACGCTTATGCTGATAAAAAATGGGCAGAGCTTCAAGATACACCTTTGGAATTTACAATAACAAGAGAAAATTATTCGGACGAATTGACCGAAACAGTTATTGAAAATGAAGAATTGAAACAATTATTGGCAGATAATAATATTACACCTGTTGCAAAAGACTTTTTGGGAGGTCGTGTTGGTATTGTAAATAAACAAGGTACTGATGCAATTCTAAAAGTAAAAGAGTTTTTGCCTATTATGGCTCAAAATATGCCATTCAAAGATGAATATGTCCAAAATATTTCACCTGACAAAAAATCTAAACAAACAATGGTTGATGTAGATTTGGTAATGGTTGCTGGCGATGTTGGAGCTTTTAGAGCAGGAATTACACTTGCTGAAAACCTTCCAAATGATGATAAATTGTCTATTTCTATTGGTGGTGGCCGCAGAAATGTATATCACCGTCAAATAAGGCTTATCACAAGCGAAGATGCTAAGAAGAAGATGCAAGAACGACTTGATGCAATTCTAAACAAAGAACAACATAAATATTACAATGATGAAGCTGATCATTGGTTTACTGTCGGTCACGAAAATGCTCACTCCTTAGGGCCAAATTCAGGTACTGAAGCTCTAGGTAAATATAAATCAATTATTGAAGAAAATAAGGCTGATATGACATCATTAGCTATGCTTGATGTTTTAACCGAAAACGGTATGTACACACCTGAACAAAGAAATGAAATAATAGTTACTTATGCTGCAGATAATATGTTAAAATCAAAACCAACATTATCTCAAGCTCACAGAGTTCGTTCCGTTATGCAAAACTACTTCTTCCTAAAAGAAGGTGCATTTACTATTGATATGAATGGTGTATTAACTGTTGATATTGAAAAAATGGTTCCGACTGCAAGAAAAATGCTTGAGCAAATTATAAGAGTTCAAGTTGATGGCAAGTTTGAAGAAGGAGAAAAATATGTATTGGATAATTTCATTTGGACAAACCAAATGGAAACAATGGCAGAAAATATCAAGAGAGTTTCAAAAACTTTAAACGGTAAAGTAGAATCACCTTTGGCAGATATGTTGTTGAAGAAATAATAG
>ULNN01004293.1_pt1 | contig 14769 bp, 16 predicted proteins | sample 1951931 | NCBI WGS metagenome assembly ULNN01 (sample SAMEA4835578, study PRJEB28245) | human gut metagenome | biome: gut microbiome; material: fecal sample | place: Denmark | collected 2008
TCAGAAAAATTCCCAAAAGACGATTTGCTAAAAAGATTAAACGAAGAAACAAAAAATAGAACTATGCAATCTAATATTAATGTAGAAGAATTTGAACAAACAGAAGGTTATATCGAACCTCAGCAACAAGCAAAAGTAAGTCTTTCTTCTACATACGAAATGAATCCGTATCTATTACTAATGGCACATTCGTTTATCAAAAACACTATTGTTATAGATAGCAATATCTCCTTCTCGTAAGTAGGAATAGGTGCAATTCTACCAATTCTTTTAACATGTTCAACAACAAAAACAAACAATTATCTATCCAAAAACATTACTATATAAGGTAATATTAACTCCTCTACATATTTATCACCTATCAGCTATTGTTTATTATTTTGCAGAGTTAATAATACAAGTATGAATATTGTAATTATCGGTGGTGTTGCAGCAGGCGCAAAAGCTGCAGCAAAATCCAGAAGGTTGTTACCTGACGCAAAAATAGATATTTATACGGAAGATACACATGTATCATATTCCTCATGTGGTCTGCCTTATTATATCCAAGGTAATTTTAACGACTACAAAAAACTAATTGTCAGAACTCCCGAGGAGTTCGCTCAACAAAATATTAATGTACATCTGCAAAATCGTGTTATTAAAATCATTCCCAAAACACAAAAAATTCTTGTGAAGGATTTAACCAACGATGTCGAGTTTCCTGTTCCTTATGACAAACTTGTAATTGCAACCGGTGCCAAACCATTTATTCCAAATATAAAGAATGTGGATATGCCTAATGTTTACAAAGTTCGAACATTAGAGGACGGTATCGCCATAAAAGAAGCAATGCAATCTGCAACCCACGCAACTATTGTCGGTGGGGGTTATATCGGTATAGAAATGTTAGAAGCATTTGTGAAAAACAATATTTCTACAACTATGATAGAAACATCTCCACATATTCTATCCATGCTTGATTCTGATATAGCACACTTGATTATGGATTATATTGAAGAAGAAAGCAGCGACTTTGTCAGACTACTAACAAATGATTCTGTCGTTTCCTTCAATGGCAAAGAAAAAGTAGAAGAAGTTATAACTGCAAACGGTGAACACTTCTCAACCGATATGGTTATTATGTGTGCAGGTATCCGTCCGACAGTTGATATCGCTGTTGATGCAGGAATTGTATTGGGCAAAACAGGTGCTATCAAAGTTAACAGTCGAATGAAAACAAACCTTGAAAACATTTATGCCTGTGGAGATTGTGTAGAAGAAACAAATGTCATCACGCATCGACAAATTTGGCTTCCACTGGGGACAAATGCAAACAAAGAAGGACGATGTGCGGCCGTAAATCTTGCAGGTTATACAGAGGACTTTGAAGGAGTCTTGGGCTCTACAGTCACAAGGTATCTAAACCTTACAATATCTGCAACCGGTTTGACACACAAAGCCGCAGAAGAAGAAGGTTTTGACCCTGTTTCTATTATCACAACAAAACGAGATAAAGCAGGCTACATGCCGGAGGTTAGAAATGTCACTATCAAGCTAGTTGCCGACAAACGTACACACAAACTCTTAGGTGGACAAGCAATAGGTTGCGGCGATGCAGATAAAAGAATTAACACTCTATCTGTCGGACTATTAAACGGCATAACGGTAGAAGAACTTTTGGGAGCTGATATTACTTATGCCCCTCCATTTTCTACAACAATAGACCCACTACTCTCTGCAGCAAAACTTTTGATAAACAAATTGAAATAGAATTAAACACCTCTGCCCATTTCGCCAAGCATAATAAATTCTCTCAATGGTGATTCTTGTTTAACCAATTTATAAAAATCTTTCACAAGAAGCATTTTTGTCTTTATCCATTGAAAATTGCTTGCAACAAAATATTCTTTTTGTTTTTCAGCTGTTTTAAGGTATCGTTTTGTTTTGACAAACAGTCTAAAATGCCGTTTGCGTCTCAAAATTTCACGAGTTGCAAAATACATCATTCCGTCAAGGTCAATTTCGTATCCGTCCGAGTAATTAAAATCAATTACATAGTTCTCATTGTCATCTGTCGAAACAAGAAAATATCCGATAATCCGACTTGATGCCGGATCCTCAATAACATATCTATATGAGGTTGAATAAGTAAGTCCATGGCAGAAGGTTTCTGCAAACTCTTTGGCACTTCTTTCCAAAGTCGGTTTGAAGTATGGAATCAGTGAATCATTATAAATTTCTGAAATCTCTTTCAAGTCAGAATCTTTTAATCTGCGATATTGTATAGAATTCGTTTTTTGAAAAGTTTTTTTTGTAACTTCCCAAAGCTCCTCTGCAGAGCATTGACGGAAACCACAACCTGTAATAAACAGGTTTAACAATTCAGTACTTAATTCATTGATTATTGCATAGAATGTAGTTGCACCGTTTGCGCCATAATGAGAAATAATAAATTCAATCAGCTGTTTCGCCACATCAAAAGCATTTTCTGAAAAAAACAACTGCGAAATAGCAACTTTAGAATAGTTTCCTACAATAGGTGAAACCGTTATTGCCCCTAACGATTCACCATTTTCTGATATAATATACGATTCGTCTAAAAACTTGTATTTTAAAGGCAAAAGATTATGTATCCCTGCAAAAGGCCCCATTGATAAGAGTTTTAAGAACCAATTATTTTTGTTTGTATTCAAAAACGGAATCATATTCTTGACTTTTGAATGATTGAATAAAGTTAATTTTTGAATCTTCGCCATACTTTTGATTATAGCCTTTTTATAAAATTTGTTCAATGAGTTTTTTGAGAGGTTGATATTTGGTGGGGGGGGGAGAATTTGTGAATAGATTTCAAATTATTTTTCAAGCAGAGCTTTAACAATAACAAGAATAATACTAGCCTTGCATTAAGCTATCATAATCAAGATTATGACTTCTGGCATATTTTAAAAATTCTTTTTCTTTTTCTGAAACTCTTATTTGAAACTTTAGAACCACACCGTTTTGAGGTTTACGACCTGCACCAACCCGTTTGCCACCATATCCATAAGTTTCTTTATAATACTTTTCTCCTGACAGTTCTTCATATTCCGATTTTGTAATTATCTGTTCATTAGGCAAGACTTCAGACTTTTTCTTTTTTACAACAAATCCTTCTTCATCTTTGATATAAACATAAGTCATATTAGACCTCCTTTAATCGTTTTTGTGCAAGTTTTATATAATAATCAGGTGCTTTGTTAGACCGTTTTTCATATACAAGCCCTATCAATATGATACTATTTTCTTTATACTTAAATAATGCTCTAACATCGTTTGTTTTAATTTCAAATAATCCATCTCTTAAAAATCGTCTTTTTACAAATTCAATACCTTTATTTTCAACAGTATCAAAATCTTCTTTTAAAGCATTTTGTTGGGATTTGGTAAGAATTGAAATTTCTTTTTCAGCTTGTTTAAGTTTTTCAATTTTAAATTTCATATTTATAATACCTTGTAATACTCATTATAAAGTACCAACTTGAATATGTCAACGCATTCAAGTTGAGTTTTGAATACTTGCACAGGAAATTCCTTAATAACATAAAGAATACACTAATCACCCACAAAATATTAACTTTTGTAACAAATAAAACAAGTCGTGAAATTGGGATGTCGATATATACTTTATATATATGTAATCAATAAAGAGATTATTAAAAAAGATTTTTTATATACCCTAATTCCCTTCCTAATTCTAGTTTTACTCCTCATTTCCCACGAGGAGTTTTTTTTATGAGAAAATAGGTATTTTGTATTTTTAATGGAGTACAAATATTCTTTTATATCTTGTTTTGAAGAATTTTCTTAAAATATGAGCTATCTCTACAAAAATCTTTCCGACAACAGGAATTATACAAAGTTTTGTCCATTCACAACCTGCGTTTTCATCTATCGCTCTTTGGATAAATTCACTAAGAGAAAGAGTGAAATCTCTGCCCCAGAAATAAGCAACTCTTAATTGTTTATAATTGATTAGGTTATACATAAATTTGGAATACCAACAATCTTGCATATATGGTTTTGTGAATCTATTATACGCAATAATATTTTCATAAGTTGGTACAGTTTCTTTGTTTTCTTGTTCTGAATACACACGATATCTTAACAAGCGTTTGCTTCTGAATATGACAGCACCGTCATCATCTTTCATAGTGTTTGCAACAAACGGTTTATCAAACATTCTGCCGAATTGTGCATAATACTCCATATCATAGATATGATCTTTGAGGTTTTGAGTTTTGTATATTGTATTTGAATATGCCAAACGTTGCATTCTATACAAGTAATTAACAAAAGTTTTTTTATCCATACAATAATCAAATCTTTGTGATGCTTTTGCCCAGTTATCATTTGTCGGATTTGACCAGTCTTGATAACAACTTGAAACTATTGTCGTATTTGGATATTTATTTATTGCTTCTATTGCATAGCTGAAATAATCAGGATGCATAATGTCATCATCATGAAATAAAATCGTAAAATCTTTTTGAGCAAGGTTTGAGATAGTTCTGAAATTCTCCAAATCAGACATTTTTTGATTCTGTCTATAATAATGCAAATTAGAATATTGTTGCATCATTTCTTTAACCATATCTTCTGTACCGTCAGAACTGCAGTTGTCCAAAACTGTGATTTCAACTTGTCCGATAGACTGGTTCAAAATACTTATAATAGAATCCTTCAACATATCTTTTCTGTTATAAGTCAGGATAAATGCTTCAATATTATCTTTTGTATAAAACTTACTCATAAAAAATCCTCTTATTAAAATAATATTAATTATAACATAAAGTTATAATGCTTAAATTGAGATACATTTCTAGCCGAGTGTAGTATAATTATACTTGCATAAAGGTAAAGATATGAATCTATTAGAGAAAAAAATGGTTGATTCATTAATCGACCTAAAAGAAAATCACAATGTACTCGCAGTAAAAGCTGAATTTGAGGCAGAAGGAACAAGTTTTGAAGAAGCTATGCGATTAAAAGAACTCACCTTAAAAGCCGGATTAGATTTTTCAATAAAAATAGGTGGGTGCGAAGCTATAAAAGATATGCTTGATACCCAAAAGATAAATATAAATTCGCTAATTGCCCCTATGATTGAATCACCTTATGCAATGAAAAAATTTGTTAATGCTATAGAATCCGTATTTACAGATAAAGAAAAACAAAATATCAGTTTTTTAATCAATATTGAAACAATTACGGGTTACAACAATTTGAAGGATATTGTGTCAGCTAAAGATTTTGATAACATATCAGGAATTGTTCTGGGGCGTACGGATATGGTAGGCTCTATGAATTTAAACAAACAAGAAATAAATTCTGAAAAGATTTTTGTAATTGCTGATTCTATCTCTAATAAAATGAAGGAACTGAAAAAAGATTTTATAATCGGGGGCAGTGTTTCAACAGATTCGATACCATTTTTTAGACAATTACCTTATTTAACAAAATTTGAAACTAGAAAAATTATCTTTGATGCACAAAAAGCATTAAATGATAAAAACATCAACAACGGTTTATTTAAAGCAATAGATTTTGAAATGATGTGGTTGAAATATAAACAGAATTCATATAACAATATCCTGACAGAGGACAACAAAAGGTTTGTAATGCTTGAAAAGCTTTCTACCAAAATACTTGAGGAAATAAGCTGTGCAAATAAATAATTATATTTTTGATTTAGACGGAACAATTATAAATTCTTCAAACGAGGTTTTGCTTTGTTTTGAAAAAGCTTTTGCACAATCAAATTATAAAATTGATAAATCAAGACTTACACCTAATGTTATCGGACCTCCGTTAAAAGAAATTATCAAACTTATTGCACCGGAAATTGAAGAAAACGATATTGAAATTGTTATGGAGAATTTTCGACAAATATATGATTATGATGAACATGATATAAGCGAATATTATTCAGGGATTTTGGAGTTTTTGAACCAAGCAAAAAAGGTTGGCAAAAGGTTGTTTATTGCAACATATAAACCTGAAAAACCAACCCGTAGAATCGAAAAACAATTCAAAATGGATATGTTTGAAGAAATATATACGATAGATAAATTCGGGGAACATATCACAAAGAATCAGATGATAAATGATATTTTGACTAAATATAATTTAAAAAAAGAAGAAACAGTAATGATAGGTGATGCATCGTCTGATGTAACATCAGCAAAAGAAGCCGGTGTTACAGGTATTGGTGTTTTATGGGGTTATGGCGATGACAAAACAAATTTGATTAAAAATTCAGATTATGTTGTACAAAATACCGAAGAATTAAAAAAATGCTTGGGGTTTGATTATTCTATAGTGTAAAAAAAAATATTGAACAGAGGTTAAATTTATAATCATTTAACAAAATAAAAAGAGAACCGAATGGTTCTCTAACTCTTTAAATCATCTCTCTTCTTATTTAGTATTCTGTTTTTGTATTGTAATTACACTAATACTTTCCAACTTTTTTAATACTTTTGTTTCTCCCAAAATGAAATACTAACTGCATTCTATGCTTTTATTTTAAATTTTATCAACTATTCCGACATCCTATTAATAACCTAAATGATATTCATCTCTCCAATAATAAATACCAAATTTTGAAAAGTTAAAAGATGTCCATATATCTATTATTGCAAATAGAAATTAAAATAACAAATAAAAAGTGTTCACATGACAATTTTTTTACATGAATTTCCTGTCAAAAATCTGCTAAACCCATGGTATTATTACCTTTTAGAAATTCGAATAAATTTATACAAAAATTTACTAAATAAATATTAACAATTACTTGCAAAGCTCTATAGAACCTATCAAGTATGAGTTTGAGCCAAAATCAAAGCTAAAAAATTGATAATAATATTTCTTCATATTTGATTGATATTTTTAATCTTCTTTTTAAGCTCAATAAAAACCCGTACTGCTCACAAAATTATAATTGTCAATAAAAATTGTGAGTGGAATTTACCAAATTTCATTAAAAATGGTGCGACATATTTGTTAACATAACATGACCTTCAATAAAGTTGCGAGGCATGGGAATATGTAAATTTTTCATGAACTTTTCGTTACTTGATAAGCCGATAGAGTTAGCCTAATATGATAATGTACTTGGAAGGGAGTGATGGCTACAAGGCTCTGGGGAGAGTGAAAAATCGAGGTATCGAATCAATTTATTTATTTTAACCGGTGGCTACCGGATTTAGGGAGAAGATTTATTTTTAAGGCTTGTTTAACAAGCCTTTTTAAATGCAAAATTTTTAAGGTTAGGGTGCATTCAAGATTGCCACAAAAATCTGATGATTTATTTCTTAATAACTTAGTAACTTAACTCTTATTTAATTTAATCTAATTATCTAACCCAAATTGTGGACTATACAAACCTTGAAATCAATGTTATAATGTTTGTATCACAAATTTATATAAAGATTGTTAGTGTTAGATATCGTGTAGTTTTGTAACAAAATTTGCAAATTCTATTGTAAAAAGGCAATTTTTGTATGAATATATACTTATAAAGTATATACAGGGTATATGACATCGACTAGATAAAAAGGAGAATATAGATATGGCAAGAGTACTTATTTCAATGCCTGAAAAGTTTTTAGATGAAATCGATAATGTAGCAGATACAGAAAATCGTTCTCGCTCAGAACTTATCAGAGAAGCATTAAGAACTTACATTCACAGAAACAGAGTAAGAACATCTAGTTATGCTAACAAAAATGCCCAATTACTTGAAGCATTGTTAGACTAGTATCAACAAAAAACAGAATTTGATTAAAAAAGACGAAACAATGTTTCGTCTTTTTGTTTATTTCTTTATAATTAAGTCACTTAAAAAAACCTTTTATGTTATTATTTCTTTATGGTTGATTTCAAACATTATACTGTTATGAAAAACGAAGCTGTCGATGCACTTGAATGTGAATCAGGCAAAATTTATGTTGATTGTACTTTAGGTGGTGGTGGACATAGTGAACTTATTTTGCAAAGAATTGCGCCTGACGGTAAATTGTTTGCGTTTGATATAGATGATGATGCTATTAGTTTTGCATCAGAAAGGCTAAAACAGTATAACAACCTTACAATTATCAAAGATTCTTATGTGAATATTAAATCTCAAATGGCGAACTATGGAATAGAAAAGATTACAGGTGGTGTAATTCTTGACCTTGGAGCTTCTTATCATCAGCTCACAAAAGCAGAGAGAGGTTTTTCGTTTATGAAAGATGCTCCTCTTGATATGAGATTTAATATGACGAGTGATTTTACAGCCTATGATGTTGTTAATGCTTATAAGGAAGATGAGCTTGTAGCTATTTTCAGCGAATATGGAGAAGAAAGATTTTCTAAAAGAATTGCAAAAGCAATTGTAACAAAAAGAAAAATCCGTCCAATCAAGACTACGCTTGAATTAGCCAATTTGATAGTTGAAGCAACACCAAGAATTAAAACCTCTATACACCCTGCAACCAGAGTGTTTCAGGCTATTAGGATAGAGGTTAATGATGAACTTGAAAATGTTACTAAAATCTTAACAGATGTATTGGATTTATTAGGATATGGTGCTATAATATCTGTGATAAGTTTTCATTCTTTGGAGGATAGAATAGTCAAAAGGCTGTTCAAGTATGAGGCTCAAAAGTGTAGATGTCATAATTTGATATGCACTTGCGAACCACCAAGAATAGAGTTAGTAAACAGAAAACCAATCGTGGCGTCTGTTGAAGAAATTAGGGAGAATCCTCCGTCTAGGAGTGCAAAACTGAGAGTCGTTAGGTGTATAAAAAAGTAGGTTAAACTTTGGCTAGAAACTATACGAACAACAAAACAGTTCAAGAAGAATTCAGTATCAGTTATTCTGTTACTTCAAATCCAATTTCGCAATCAACCAATGGAAGTATTCTATATCCTAAAGATTTAGGGTATATTAATACCAAAAGGGAAGAAGATTCTAAACAAATTATTGATGGATATTTCCCTAAGGAAAATTTAGTCAAAGCTATGGCGATAAAAAAAGTAAACAAAACATTATGTGGATTATTGTTATGTCTTATTTTTGTTTCAATAATAAGCTATTATTTTGTTGTGTCTAGTGAAATCAAACTTAATGAATATAGTCGTCAAACAATTATGCTAAACGATGAGAATGCAGATTTGCAAAACCAACTTGATAGATTAAAATCTTTTAGTAATGTTGATATGACTATGCAAAAAACAAATTTACTCCAAAAACCTGACCATGTTATAGAGGCTCCTGAAGTTGCAACAACTCAAGCAAAACCTGTTCAATTTGAAACAGAACGACCTTTCTCTTGGTCTATTGGGTATTAGATAAAGTTATTAAGTTACTAAGTGACTAAGAATATAACAAGTCATTGCGAACGAATTGAAGCAATCCAGAAAAACACCATCTGTCATATTGAGCAAAGTGAAAGATCTTTAACAAGGCTAGAGATTAAATTAGTAATAGTTATCTTCTTAATAACTTAGTGACTTAGCTCTTAGTAACTTCTTAAAAGTTATTTACTTCTCCACTTAAAACGGTATAATACTCTTATGAGAATAGCTTTTATACCGATAGATAACAGACCTGTTTGTTATAATCTTGCAGTTGATATAGCATCAATAGATAAAGACATTGAGTTTTTTATTCCACCTAGAGAATATTTAGGTTCATTAACTCGTAATGCTGATGTTGATAAAATATATGAGTGGTTTAAACAACTACCGGATTTAGATAAAGTGATAATTTCTCTTGATACTATTGCTTATGGTGGGCTTATTCCTTCTCGCAGAAGTACTGATTCTGAACAGGTTATCAAAAATCGTGTTCTTAAATTCAGACAAGAATGGACAAAGAAAAAAGCAAAAGTTTTAGCGTTTTCTAGTATAATGAGGATTTCTAATAATAATTATAACGAGGAAGAAAAAGAATATTGGAACAAATACGGCACAAAGATTTTTGAATATTCATACAATACTCATAAATGTAATTTAGGGAATTTTGGAAGTCCTGTACAAAACCTTATCCCAACAAATATTTTGAATGATTATCTGTCAACTCGTCAGAGAAATTTTAATATTAATAAAATGTATTTAGAATGGCAAAAACTGGGCTTTTTTGATGAACTTATATTTTCAAAAGATGACTGCGCAGAATATGGATTTAATGTAAAAGAGGCTAAAGAGCTTGAGAAAAATGGGGCAAAAGTTATCACAGGAGCAGACGAAATTCCGATAAGCCTTCTATCAAGAGCTTATGATACTGATTTGAAAGTGAAAGTTGAGTTTACTGAACCCGATTCAAAGGATTTGATTTCAAACTATGAAGATGTATCTATTGAAAAATCTGTTCTTAATCAGCTTGCTCTTGCGAATATAAAAGTTGTAGAAAAAAATCAAGATATTATTTTAATCGTAAACAATTTCAAAAATCATCAGGGCGAAATTGTTATGAAGCGTCCGACAGAACAATTCTCAGGAGAGATTAAACTTCCTGATGCACCATACATGATTGCCGATGTGAGAAATGCAAATGGTGCAGATAACAATTTTGTATCAAAAATTCTTTCACAAATTAATCTTGAGAATTTTTATGGATATAGTGCATGGAATACTTCTGCAAACACTTTGGGGACATTGATTTGTGCTGCAAAAATAAAGTTTGGTTCAAAAAAATATAATGATAACGCATTCAAAAAAGTAGAAATGGTTAGATTTCTCGATGATTGGGCTTATCAGGCAAATATTAGACAACAAATAGACAAGCCTTGTGATATCAAAGTCAAAATGAAACCGTTTGAAGAACAGGTTGAAAAAATTTTAGGTATTGATATACAAAACAATTATACTTATCCTTGGAACAGATTATTTGAAGTAGAGGTCGTAGATGAGTTGGGTTGAGGTGTTACTTCTTGCGTTTGCTCTTTCTATTGATGCTTGTGTTGTATCATTTTCATACGGTATAAAAGGAGTTCAACACCCAATAAAGTCGGCACTTTCTTTAGCTGTTTTTACTGGTGGATTTCAAGCCTTAATGCCATTTGTTAGTGGAGTTTGCACAAATTGTGTAAGATGTTATATTGAACCTTATGCCAAATGGATTGTTTTTGCGATATTTCTTTATTTGGGAATAAATTTTATAAAAGAATCGTTTGAAAATAAAAATGTTTCAAAAGATTTAAGCTTAACGGTTTTATTTTTAATAGCAGTAGCAACAAGTATTGATGCGTTCTCTGCAGGGATTTCGCTTTGCTTGAAACTTGATTGTATAGTTCTTCCTGTACTGTTGATTGGTATAATTACTTTTACTAATTCAATAATAGGTTTTTCTATCGGTAGAATTTTTAAACATTTGAATACAAAATTCCTTGAGATTTTAGGTGGAATTATTCTAATAGTATTGGCACTCAAAGTAATTATTTAAACACATAATTTTGGACCTTGAATCATATTATATTCAGTTTTAACTTTTGCAATACGTCCCGGAATAATATTTCCTACAGTGTCTTTAGTATATTTTTCTATCGCTGTACGTTTTTTATTAAATACAGCATATCGTCCGTTGTTATAATCAATTTCTCGTGAATATCTTCTAACTAAACCTGACATTTTTCCAAACATATTCTTACTAAGTTTATTCCAGCCTTCATTTATACCCATGCTTAAACAACTATCGAATTTATTACCAACAGATTCAATATTGAGATTGTATTTGTTGTCAAAACATTTATAAGTTCTAGTTCCAAATTTTTGTGAGGTATTTTCTCCAATAACCCCAAATGCCTCTTTTACACGTTGTAATCCTTCACCTAATGTTTGAGGTTTTTTATTGAACAACTTGAAAAAATTCATAACACACCTTCTTTTTTTTAAACAAGTTTTTATACTTTTAATAAGTATAGTTTAATAAAAAAATTGCTAAAGATTTTTGCTATATTACAAAATGTTAAAAATATGGTATAATTAATTCAAATAAGAAAAGAGGTTAGAATGAGAGTTTTATTAGTAATATTGAGTTTATTTGCGTTCATGAATTTGTCTTATGCTGCACCGTATAAAGGTGATGCTAGAAGTGCCAGAATTCCTGCAGGTACATCGTTTCAGCTTCAATTAATGCAGACTATTGATACAATGGCAAATCAGGAAGGTGATACTTGTAATTTTATTCTTTTAAACGATCAAAAATATCAAAATAATATAGTTCTTCCTGCAGGTTCTATTGTTAGAGGAAGTATTGCACGAATAAAAACTGCTAAAATATGTTCAAGAGGTGCAGTTTTATATATAGATTTTGACCATATTGTAACACCTACCGGTCGTCAAGTACCTTTGAGTCTTGCTTTTGTTGGTTTGAACAAAGTTACTTATGATGGTGGTATATATAATTCACAAGGTTATGGCGAAGCAGTACAAGAAAACTGGAAAAAATGTGTTGATATAACAAAAGTTTCTACAAATTACGGTTTAAAAGCTGGTGAATCTGCTCCCGGCATACAGTTTGTAACTTGTCCTGTATGTGCATTAGGTGGTGGAATCGGTGGTGCAGGATATTTAATTGGAGATAGTGTGATAGATTTGTTTAGAAAAGGACAAGAAGTAACTTTTGTTAAGGGTACAAAGTTTCAAACAAAACTTACACAACCTATTGACATACCTGTGAACTAATCACGAATATTTGTCCAGATTTAATAAAAAACACAAATGGGATATCCTACAAGGATACCCCATTTTATATGCAAAAAACAAAGGAACTAACTACATTCTGCGCATACCGTAATCGTCTTCATCATCATATTGATATTCTTTGTGTTTTTCAAGCCAACAAAACGCCAATGCAGGAGCCAAAGCAAACTGCACAATCAGAGCTTTCCACAAAGACATAAAGCCGAATACATGGTGCATAAATTCGTGATAAGTAAGACTATAACAATGTGATACCATTGCATAAATATGATGTTTAAATAACATTACCATTAAACATGCCAGTAGCATCAAAACTAAACTGACTACAAAGTAATTTACAAAGAATCGTCTTTTACATTTTAATTTTCTTAAACATTTACTCATAAGAAAAATCTCCTTTCAGTAAGAATTTAAGAAATATCAATATTTTTATCAATTCCACAATCGTACTACATAAGGAGATTTTTTGATTTTATTTGTTATTAAAATTATTTTCCGGTTGAACCGAATCCACCTTCGCCTCTAACGGTGTCGGTTAATTCTGTAACAACTTCTATTTTTGCTTGTTCTGCTCTTGCGATTACCATTTGAGCAATTCTTTCTTGAGGTTGAATTGCATAAGTTTCGTTTGAGATATTAACAATCGGAACACAAACTTCACCTCTATAATCCTCATCAATAGTGCCGACACAGTTAATCAATGTGATACCGTGCTTAATTGATAACCCAGAACGAGGTCTTACTTGTGCTTCGTAACCATGTTCCAATTCGATTTTTAGACCTGTAGGAACAAGAGTTCTTTCTAACGGTTTTAATACGATAGGTTCTTCTATCGCTGCGCACAAATCCATGCCTGCAGCGCCTTCTGTTTTGTATTCAGGTAAAATTTTGTTATGCTCTAATCTTTGAATTTTTAATACTGTCATATCATACTCCCTCTTTGTTTATTGTTTAAGTATATCTGAAACAAAACCTAATCGCCAGAGTTTTACACATTTTGATGCAAAAAATCTCTTTCTAGAAGTTACTAAGAGTTAAGTAACTATGTTATTAAGAAGATAATTATTTCTTATTCACTTAATAACTTAGTCACTTATTCACTTCTTGTGAGCCAATTTGTCAGGCATAGCCTGACCTACTACTAATCAGTTCAAAATAAAACTTATTTATATATTTACACTTATATAATTGCGTAAAACCTATTCTTCACATATAATGATAACGGGTAAGCTCCTGTTTGCCACCTGCTGGGACAAAAGTGTTACGAGAATAAAACAGAGAGGTGGTGATGAAATGTTAATCAGAGTAACTGAAAAAGCACTATGGCTTATCTTATTGATAATCATAGTGCTAACATTAACAAAATAGGGAGTTACGAAAGTCTTAAAGGTCTAGCCACCTTTAAAGCTTTTCCCTATGTATATTATTTATTATGTATTACTATTTGTCAAGTGTTGTCACCGGTATCAATTTCCACGATATTATGAAATTCTTCGGGTACTTCGTACCCCCTGGATGACGCGTTGAGTGTCATTGCGAACGAAGGGAAGCAATCCAGAAAAAATTGTCTTAATAACTTAGTCACTTAGCTCTTAGTAACTTCTTCAAATATATGTTTCAAGACACATTTAACATGAGAATATGTCAAGCCACCTTGCATATATGCGGCATAAGGAGCACGCATTGGACCGTCTGCAGAAAGTTCAATAGTAGAGCCTTCAATAAATGTTCCCCCTGCCATAATAAGTTTATCTTCATACCCCGGAACCTCATCAGGAATTGGAGTTACATGCGAATTGATAGGCGAAAGTTTTTGTATAGTTCTACAAAAAGCCTCCAAAGGTTCAGGTTTGCCAAATGCGATTGTTTGAATCAAATCTGTTCTATGTTCATTGTATTTCGGAGTAGAAACATATCCAATATCTTCAAACACTTTTGCTGCCAAAACTGCACCCTTAACGGCATCAGCAACAACTGACGGAGCCATAAAAAGACCTTGAAAAATTAATCTTAATTGGTTTAGCATTGCGCCACCTTCTGAGCCTATCCCCGGAG
>ULNN01003102.1_pt1 | contig 14488 bp, 8 predicted proteins | sample 1951931 | NCBI WGS metagenome assembly ULNN01 (sample SAMEA4835578, study PRJEB28245) | human gut metagenome | biome: gut microbiome; material: fecal sample | place: Denmark | collected 2008
GTCAGATTGGTAACGTAGAGATACCACAGAAAGCATTTATGAGTGTATTAAAGTTAGATGAAGAATAATAACGAACTGGGGATATATATACATATCCCCTTTTGTATGCAAAAATGTATATATTGTGATTTCTTATCTGCACCAGCAGATGATAAGACGAAAAGCAGTTATGTTAAAGCTTTAATTAATGAGATAGCATTAAGTGAGGCTGGTCTTGATAAAAATGTAACTTCAATATTTATCGGTGGTGGAACTCCGTCAGCAATAAATGCTGAATATATTAAAGATATATTAGAGGCTGTAAAGCAAAGATATCGTGTTGATGGCAATGCAGAGATAACAATAGAATGTAATCCAGGTACAATAAATAGTGAAAAAGCATACATTTACAGGGAAGCTGGGATTAACAGAATAAGCTTTGGATTGCAGAGCACTGATGATAAAGAGCTTCGTATGCTTGGAAGAATTCATACATTTGAACAGTTTAAGAACAGCCTTGCCATAGCAAGGAATGCAGGCTTTACTAATATCAATATAGACCTTATGTCAGCACTTCCGGGTCAGACCATAGAAAGCTTTACCAGAGTGCTAAAGGAGGCTGTATCACTTAATACAGAGCATATATCTGTATACAGTCTTATAATAGAAGAAGGCACAAGGCTGTATGATAACATAGACAATTATCCGGATATGCCTGATGATGATGACGACAGGAAAATGTATGCACTTACTAAAGAGATATTAGGTCAGGCAGGTTATGAAAGATACGAAATATCCAATTATGCCAAGGCAGGTTATGAATGTAAGCATAATCTTAAATATTGGGATAGAACCGATTATATCGGTTTTGGAATTGGTGCAGCTTCATTATGTAATCATAAAAGGTATACTAACATCAGCGATATTAATAATTATATTAAGGCATTATGTGTGGAATATGCTGATAATAAAGAAAGCAATAAAGAGTGTATTGTGGAAAATATTAAGAATATCCAAGAGACTCTTAAGAATTCTTTAGAAATAAAGAATAACTGTCAGGACCTTAAAGAAAATATAGAGGTTCTCACGCTGGAAGATGAGATGGCTGAATATATGTTTCTTGGTTTAAGAAAGTCTGCCGGGATTGATATATGCGATTTTAAAGATATATTTGGAAAAGATATATACAGTGTATATAAAGAGCAGATAAAAGATAATATAGCAAAAGGTCTTTTGTGGCAGAATGGTACAAGAATAGCGCTTACAGACAGAGGCATAGATATAAGCAATACTGTTATGTCTGATTTTGTGTAGAAATAAATATGCGTGTTGCTTATCGTCTGGATGGCGGTAAGCACCACGCATATTTTATAACTCTGAAAAATTCAGTCAGGTAATTTAATTGACAGTATAGTTATAAATATATTATGGGGTTAATTCCTTAATAAAAGTTCTAGGTGTAATGCCTGTGTAAGCCTTGAATTCCCTCTGGAAATGTGCCTGGTCAGAATATCCGGCATTGGCAATATAATCGCTGTTTTCTTTGTATGGGTCATTTATAATATCAGATATGATTTTCTGAAATCTGATATTCTTGCAGTAATCTTTAGGACCTGCACCATATGCCGATTTGAATAATCTGTTAATGTGCCGTTCAGAGTACCCTGACATTTCGGATAAATCAGATATATGAATATTGCCGGAAGCTTTCTTTATCTCATTAGCCATATGTATGATATTGTCAGGGACAGCTATATATTTTTTGCTGTCATTAAGGAAACATATTAAAGCTTCAAGCTGTCCGTCAAAATCTTCGGCTTGAATTAATTCAGATATAAGTCTGTATTCAAAAGACTCTGTGGCAGGTTCGTATTCAAATACCTGATTGGCAATTGAAGCTGGAAGCACGCTGTCATCAACGGATGGTGCAAAATAACAGCCCTTATCCGCAAAACGAATTCCAAAATAATAATCAAACTCTCCAAAAGTATAGTCAAAACGTCTGCTTACTGGTCCAATACAGTAGAAGGAAGAACGGCTGTTATTCTTATTATATCCTATTATCCATTCTGCACTAGAGCATGGAATAAGAGTGGATACTTTCCTACTTGCAGAGCCGGTGGTGTTGTCTATGGCGTATACAAGCATAGTCTGTGGCATGGTTATATATTTGTAATTGATGTGCTGTTTACCATCTGAGCTGTTATATATTGCTGGATTAAATAATAATGGCTGGTGTAAATGGTCTTTCATAAGTACCCTCCTGATTTTATAATTGCATTAATTGGTATTATTATAATATCGGTGTCAAAGTCATTTCACTTCTGATATTATAGACATTAAAATAATGTTGATAAGTAGTATATTTGATTACATTTATAAAATAATAATAAAACAAATATTAAAAAAGTCAATAATATGTCCGATTTTTTCAATACTTATTTGGAAAGATATGTATAATTAAACACATAAATCAAACAGTTGATTGCACAAAGGCGTGTATCCATTATATATGGTTACACGTCTTTTTTTGTTTTATTTAACTATAGGAATAAAGCAGCCGTTTAGTAACAACTGTTATGATACCAGATGAAACCTGATCAACTTCATCAACCACAATAAAAAGTATTTGTCAAGGGTACATAAATAAATATTATGTGCCGGCGCGAACAGGGAGGAAACGAATATGGCAATAGAAGAATTAACAAGCTTGATAAGCGACCAGACATTTGGTATATGGTTTCTTATAGGTGCTGCATTAGTATTCTGGATGCAGGCAGGATTTGCAATGGTTGAGACTGGTTTTACCAGAGCTAAGAACGCAGGTAACATTATTATGAAGAACCTTATGGACTTCTGTATAGGAACAGTAGTATTCATAGTAATAGGTTTCAGTTTATTATTAGGTGAAGATTTATTTGGTTTTATTGGAAAACCTGGATTTGATATTTTTACAGCTTATGATAATTTCAATTTTTCAAGTTTTGTATTTAATTTAGTATTCTGTGCAACAACAGCTACTATTGTATCAGGAGCTATGGCAGAGAGAACAAAGTTCCTTTCATATTGTGTATATTCAGGTGTTATATCGGCACTTGTATATCCTATTGAAGCACACTGGATATGGGGCGGAGGCTGGTTATCACAGTTAGGCTTCCATGATTTCGCAGGTTCCTGCTGTATACATATGGTTGGTGGTATATCAGCTATTATAGGTGCTAAGATATTAGGACCTCGTATTGGTAAATTTGTTAAAGATGAAAATGGTAAGGTAGTTAAGGTTAATGCTTTCCCAGGACATAGTATTCCACTTGGTGCACTTGGTGTATTTATATTATGGTTTGGCTGGTATGGATTTAATGGTGCAGCTTGTACAACAATTGAGGATTTAGGTTCGGTATTCCTTACAACAACAGTTTCACCAGCAATTGCAACTGTAACTTGTATGGTATTTACATGGATTAAGTATGGTAAGCCGGATGTTTCAATGTGTCTTAATGCTTCACTTGCAGGACTTGTAGCTATTACAGCTTCTTGTGATGTAACAGATGCAGCAGGTGCAATAGTAATAGGTATTGTAGCAGGTCTTTTGGTGGTATTTGGTGTATGGCTTCTTGATTATAAGCTTCACATTGATGATCCGGTTGGTGCAGTAGCTGTTCATATGATGAATGGTATATGGGGCACAATCGCAGTTGGTTTATTTGCTACAAGCAAAGCCCCTGGTTATGCAATTGCTATTGAGAGTGGTGCGATTAAGGCAGAAGGTTTATTCTACGGTGGCGGATTTACACAGCTTGGACTTCAGTTATTAGGTTTTGTATCAGTAGCAGCATGGGCTGCTGTATGTATGACAATCGTATTCTTTGTAATCAAGGCAACAATTGGACTTAGAGCTACAGAGGAAGAGGAAATAAAGGGTCTTGATATATGTGAGCACGGACTTACAAGTGCATATGCAGGATTTGAACTTGGTACAGCAGGTATGCCAGATATAACATATGAAGATGTTGTATCAGTTGGTTCAGAAAGTATGGAAAATTCAGTTCCAGCTATGATTAAGACATCTGATATTCCAGATGAGAATAAGATTACTAAGGTAGAAATCCTTATGAAGCAGGAGCGTTTCGAAAAGTTAAAGAAGGCTATGAACGACATCGGAGTAACTGGTATGACAGTTACGCAGGTACTTGGCTGTGGCGCTCAGAAGGGTGCTCCAGAGTATTACCGTGGAGTTCAGATGGAAATGCAGCTTCTTCCTAAGGTACAGGTTGAAATGGTTATTTCCAAAGTTCCTGTAATGGATGTTATCAATGCCGCAAGAAAGGTACTTTACACAGGTCATATCGGTGATGGTAAGATATTCGTATATGATGTGGAAAATGTAGTAAAGGTTCGTACAGGTGAAACAGGATACGATGCACTTCAGGGCGAAGATGACTAATTCCCAATAAATTTGATTTAATATTACCCATAAAGATGTAGATACATTTTGGATATGACTGCTGTTAAGTGGCAGTGCGATATCAATAAAATGTGTCTGCATCTTTTTTGATTTTACAATTATTATAATATGCGTTAGTATGTCTATAATATATTAAAAGACAAAACGATTAAGTAATGTTTGGTATATTAAGCATTTTGTTAATAATAATATAATTAAACATAAAAGGCAGGAAAGGGATTAAGATATGGAAAGATATGATATAGCTATAATAGGAACAGGTCCAGCGGGTGTGTCAGCGGCAATAACTGCTAAGATAAGAGGCAGGAAAATACTCCTTATAGGTAATAACAAGATTAGTGATAAAGTGTCAAAGGCACATATAATAAAGAATTATCCTGGTTTTATTGATATTACAGGTAAGGAACTGTCACAGGCATTTAACAATCACCTTAAAAGTCTTTCAATAGATATAACAGAAGATATGGTGAATGCAGTGTATGCAATGGGAAAATATTTTCATATACAGGGCAAAAAGAATAATTATGAGGCACTTACAGTTATACTTGCAACAGGTGTAGATGTTACAAAGCCATATGCAGGTGAATATGAAAATCTTGGACGTGGTGTAAGCTATTGTGCTACCTGTGATGCCGCTTTATATAAAGAAAGAGAAGCGATAGTTATAGGATTTAATGAGGAGGCTTTAAGCGAAGCAGAGTTTCTTGCACAGACGGCTAAGAAGGTGTATTATATGCCTCTTTATAATAAGGATAAAGATATAAATACATTACAGGCAGGCAAAGATTCATTAAAAGATAATATTGATATTATTAAAGGAAAACCGCTGTCAATTGAGCGTAGGGAGGATAAAATGGTTCTTATTATGGAGGACAGAGAACTTGCGGCAGACGGAATATTTGTATTAAGGGAGTCGATGAAGCCAGCCCAGTTAGTTCCAGGAATTAAGATAGAAGATAACAAAGTAATTACAGATAAAAGTATGGCGTCTAATATAAAAGGTTTATATGCGGCTGGTGATATAACAGGAGTACCTTACCAGTATGTTAAAGCGGCAGGAGAAGGAAATGTGGCGGCACTATCAGCTGTTGGTTATCTTGCAGCTCTTAACAGGGCAGGGAAATAAGGAAAGATATAAAATAAAAAAACTATGTATTACATCAGGATTGGATAAGACTGATGTAATACATAGTTTTTTGTTCTAATATTAAATACTGATTGATATTATTTTGGGTTCATATTATTGATTGCTGCTCATTAATTATTAATTCCGTGGTGTACATCAGGGCTTGATGTTGTCAAAGGAAGGAATGTGTATCCGTTAGCAAGTCCCCACTGGATTATGCTCTCAACTGCATCAACGCTGAAGCTCTTAATATCGTGCTGTAATACAACGGATACATTATGGCTCTGGATACCATTGATTACATTCTGGTATACCTCACTTGTGCTTGTTGTTCCACCGGCATCGCCGCTTGATACGTTCCAGTCATAGTATTTATAGCCTTGGTCAGTAACATCTTTTGCAAGTTCTGTCATAATTCCTTTGCAGTATTTCTTGCTGACAGAATTAGAACTTCCACCTGGGAAACGTACTAATGTTGGACGGCTTCCAGTCTGCGAATATATAATATCCGACATTTCGTTCAAATCATCAAAATAAGCACCAACACTTGAATAGATCTGCTGGTAATTATGGGAAGCACTGTGTATTGCAACTGTATGTCCTGCAGCGGCTTCCTTCGCAATCATATTCTGATATCCGCTGTTTACATTGGTTACAAAAAATGTAACTTTTATGTTATATTTGGCAAGCACGTCAAGAAGCTGCTGTGTGTAAGCACCAGGACCATCGTCGAATGTAAGGTATACAACCTTTGAACCGGGATTGACAGCGGCAGAGTCAGCCTGCTTTACGGCTTCAACAGTTACAGTTCTGCCAATTGAGTTGGTGTTGCCAAATTTGTCAGTAGCTGTATATGTTAAAGTATAGTCACCAGAACGGTAATTCTTGACTTCACCAGATACTGTTATGCTGTCAGAAATGTCATTGCCGTGGGAATCTGTGGCAGCAGCACCGGTATCTTTGTATTTAGTTCCGGCTTTAATTGTTACATGGCTGTCACCATTGAGTGTGAGTGAAGGAGCAATTCCGTCATTATATTCAACAGTTCTTGTAACAGTTGTCTTATTGCCAGAGGAGTCGCTGACAGTGTAAGTAACGACATTGTCCTTTTCGTGGCGTGTAACCTTATCGGTAATATCACCATCATAATTGTCAGTGGCTGTAAAACCTTCTTCCTTATAAGCTTCACCTGTCTTAGGGTAATATCCCTCAACTGTGTTAAGTTCTATCACGGGAGCAGCTGTATCAACGACTTTAACTTCTCTTGTCTTAGTCGATGAAAGAAAGCCTTTCTTAGCTTTGTAATGTATATGGTATGTTCCGAGTTTAGAGCAGTCTACTTCGCCGCTTATTGATACATCAACAGATTTATTCTTAAAAGAAAGTGTATTATACGAAGCTGAAGCTACTTCCTCTGTATATGTATCACCATATTCTATTGTTTCGTTCTCTTTTCCATTTACAATGATATTGATGTTAAATAAGGAAAAAAATAAAATTACAAGAAGCAATAGTACAACTACAACAGAAGTAATTACTATTATAAGCTTTTTGTTCTTAAGTTCTTTTGTAATCATAGGTGTTATCTCCTGACTTATTATTCTAACTAGAGCATTATATTCCTTTTTATAGAAAAAATTAACACTTTTTTGAAAAAATATTAAATTTTTAAAAAGATTTTTTTGGGATATATTTTAATAATATAGTAAAAATACTTTTGCATTCTGAATAATCAAATATTACAAAAATAGGTACAATAGATTTTAGATAATGGCTTTACTTTTTTGTCGAATAATACTAATATACATATATAGAGAGATTATTATCTCATATTTCGATTTAGGAGGTTATATAACAATGGCTAGAGAAAAACAGTCAATGGATGGTAATACAGCCGCTGCTCATGTTGCGTATGCATTTACAGAAGTAGCTGGTATCTATCCTATCACTCCTTCCAGCCCAATGGCGGATGTTGTTGACCAGTGGTCAGCAGCAGGAAGAAAGAATATTTTTGGTAACACAGTAAAGGTAACAGAGATGCAGTCTGAAGCAGGTGCTGCTGGTACAGTACATGGTTCACTTGCAGCAGGTGCTCTTACAACAACATTCACAGCTTCACAGGGTCTTTTACTTATGATTCCTAATATGTATAAGATTGCTGCTGAACAGCTTCCTTGTGTATTTGATGTATCAGCTCGTACAGTTGCTACACAGTCACTTAACATTTTCGGTGATCATAGTGATGTTTATGCATGTCGTCAGACAGGTTTTGCTATGCTTGCTGAGACAAACCCACAGGAAGTTATGGACTTAAGCCCAGTTGCACATCTTGCAGCTATTGATGGCAAGGTTCCATTCATCAACTTCTTTGATGGTTTCCGTACATCACACGAGATTCAGAAGATTGAAAAGTGGGATTACGAAGATCTTAAGGAAATGTGCCCAATGGACAAGGTTGAAGAGTTCCGTGCTCATGCACTTAACCCTAACAAGCCAGCTATGCGTGGTTCACATGAAAACGGAGATGTATTCTTCCAGCATCGTGAAGCATGTAACACAGTATATGATGAACTTCCAGAAGTAGTAGAAAAGTACATGAAGAAGGTTAACGAGAAGCTTGGTACTAACTACGACTTATTTAACTACTATGGTGCACCTGATGCAGACAGAGTTATCGTAGCTATGGGTTCTATCAACGACGTTGCAGAAGAAGTTATTGATTACTTAACAGCTAAGGGTGAGAAGGTTGGTCTTGTTAAAGTAAGACTTTACCGTCCATGGTCATCTAAGGCACTCTTAAAGGTTCTTCCTAAGACAGCTAAGAAGGTTGCTGTTCTTGACAGAACTAAGGAACCAGGATCACTTGGTGAGCCACTTTACCTTGATGTTGCTACAACACTTCGTGAAGCAGGTCTTAATGACATCACATTAGTTGGTGGACGTTATGGTTTAGGTTCAAAGGATACTCCTCCTTCATCAGTATTCGCTGTATATAAGGAATTAGAGAAGGATGAGCCAAAGAACAGATTCACAATCGGTATTGTTGATGATGTTACTAACCTTTCACTTCCAGAGGTTAAGCCAGCTCCTATTACTTCAGCTCCTGGTACAGTAGAATGTAAGTTCTGGGGTCTTGGTGGTGATGGTACAGTAGGTGCTAACAAGAACTCTACTAAGATCATCGGTGACCATACAGATAAGTATATTCAGGCATACTTCCAGTATGACTCTAAGAAGACAGGTGGTATTACAATCAGCCACTTAAGATTTGGTGATAACCCAATCAGAAGTCCATACTATATCAATCAGGCTGACTTCGTAGCATGTCATAATCCTTCATATGTTGTTAAGGGTTATAAGATGGTTCAGGATGTTAAGCCAGGCGGAATCTTTATGATTAACTGCCAGTGGTCAGATGAAGAACTTAATCAGCATATGCCAGCAGAAGCTAAGCAGTATATTGCTAAGAATAATATCCAGCTTTACACAATCAACGCTATTGATAAAGCTATTGAAATCGGTATGGGTAAGAGAACTAACACAATCTTACAGTCAGCATTCTTCAAGCTTGCTAACGTAATGCCTATTGATGAAGCTGTTGAATATATGAAGGCAGCTGCTAAGAAGTCATACAGCAAGAAGGGTGATGCAGTAGTTGAGATGAACTATAAGGCTATCGATGCAGGTGTTGATGCAGTACATAAGGTAGAAGTACCAGCAGACTGGGCAACAGCAGTTGATGATAAGAAGCCAGTTGAAAGAACAGGACGTCCTGCTACAGTTAAGATGGTTAACGAACTTCTTGATCCTATCGGAAAGATGGATGGTGACAGCCTTCCAGTATCTGCATTTAAGGATATTGCAGATGGTCAGTTTGAGACAGGTGCTTCAGCATACGAGAAGAGAGGAACAGCCGTTATGGTTCCTGAGTGGGATCCAGCAAGCTGTGTTCAGTGTAACAGCTGTGCATTCGTATGTTCACATGCTACTATCAGACCATTCATTCTTGATGCTAAGGAACAGGCAGAAGCTCCTTCACAGATTAAGCTTGCTGATTCTAAGCATGCAACAGACACAACAATGAAGTACACAATGTCAGTATCTCCATTAGATTGTATGGGATGTGGCGAATGTGTTACTGTATGTCCTAAGGCTGGAGAAGCTCTTAAGATGGTTCCACAGGAATCACAGGCAGAAGAGCAGCCAGTATTCGATTATCTTGTAGCTAACGTAGGTAAGAAGGATATTAAGCCAGCATTAGTAAATACACCAATTGGTTCTCAGTATAACCAGCCACTCCTTGAATTCTCAGGAAGCTGTGCAGGATGTGCAGAGACATCATACGCAAGATTAATTACACAGTTATTTGGTGAGCAGATGTACATTTCTAACGCTACAGGTTGTTCTTCAATCTGGGGTGGTCCAGCTGCAACATCACCATATACAGTAAACAAGGATACATTAAAGGGACCAGCATGGGCTAACTCATTATTCGAGGATAACGCAGAACATGGTTTTGGTATGTATCTTGGACAGAAAGTTCTTCGTGATCAGGCTATTGGCAAGATTGAAGAGATGGCTGCATCTGATAAGGCAACAGATAGCTTTAAGGCAGCTGCAGCTAAGTACCTTGAGACAAAGGATGATACTAAGGCTAACACACCAGCTACAGAAGCTCTTATTGCAGAACTTGAAAAGGCAGCAGCAGATGGATGCCCAACAGCTCCAGAAGTACTTGCTAAGAAGGATTACCTTGCTAAGAAATCTGTATGGATCTTCGGTGGTGATGGTTGGGCTTACGATATCGGTTTCGGTGGTCTTGACCATGTACTTGCTTCAGGTGAGAATGTAAATGTTATGGTATTTGATACAGAAATGTATTCTAATACAGGTGGACAGGCTTCTAAGGCTTCTAACATCGGTGAGGTATGCCAGTTCGCAGCAGCTGGTAAGGAAATCGGCAAGAAGTCATTAGCTGAAATCGCTATGAGCTATGGCTATGTATATGTAGCACAGATTGCTCTTGGTGCTAACCCAGCACAGGCATTAAAGGCTATCGAAGAAGCTGAAAGCTACAACGGACCATCATTAATCATTGGTTATGCTCCTTGCGAACTTCACGGTATCGCTAAGGGTGGTATGAACCACTGCCAGGATGAAATGAAGAAGGCTGTTAAGGCTGGATATTGGAATCTCTTCTCATTCAACCCTGCATTAAAGGCTGAAGGAAAGAATCCATTCACATTAACATCTAAGGAAGGCGACGGCTCATATCAGGATTTCCTTAACAATGAGGCACGTTATACACGTCTTGTTAAGCCATTCCCAGAAAGAGCAGAAAGACTCTTTGCTAAGTCTGAGGAAGTTGCTAATGAGAGATATCAGCATTTACTCAAGCTTGTTGATTTATACAAGTAATTGTAAATTAAATACCTGAGTAATTATCTTTACAGATAATTATCCGGATATTATGGTTATGAACCCCTTAACATATAATTTAATTGTTAAGGGGTTCTTTTTTAAACAAAAGATTGGAGGCTTGTATGAGTGAAAAAGGTGCATTAAAAAACAAAAAAATAGAAGTAATAGCATTGGTAATCCTTGCGGCTTTTATAGTTGCACTTGGATTCCTTGTATACAGGTATAATAAGAATAAAGATTTCATATACGAGAAACATTTACAGGAAAATGTTATAACAATTAATAGTGAGAACATAACTTTGAAAGATTTCTCTTATTATGTGTATGTTGTGGAAAAGAAGATAAATGAGATGGCGTTACAGTATAATCCTGATGATGCTAATGAATTTTGGAATACACATTTTAAGAATTCACTTGACAGTGTGTTTACAAGGGATTATGCTAAACAACTGGCGATAGATTTATGTGAGTATGATTATATAATGGAATATGAGTCAACAGTATATAATCTATATCTGACAGATAGTGATAAGCAATCGTGCAAATCAAATGCACACGATACCTATGAAGATATGTCTGAAAAAGCTCATAATAATACTAAGCTGACAGAAGACGATATATATAACATCTTGTGTCGAAAGAAGCTTGTTGAGAAATATGTAACAAGAGCTGCACAGAAGGTACAGGAAGAAGGCTTTGAGGGCGACAGTTCGTTGTTTAATTATGATGGCGATTTCTACAAAGAAAAGATTAAGATTAAATATGATGTTACTGAGAATCACAAGCTGCTGGATAAAATAACAATGGGCAGAGTGACGGTTAATTAGAACGGAACACTTTAGCGGACAAGGAGAAAGACAATGACAAAGGATATGACAAAGGGTTCACCCCTTAGATTAATTCTTGGATTTGCATTTCCAATGCTTCTTGGAATGCTTTTTCAGCAATTTTATAATCTTGTTGACACAATGATAGTTGGTAAAACGCTTGGTGTGTCAGCACTGGCTGGTGTTGGCGCAACAAGCTCTATCAATTTTATGATTATTGGTTTTTGTATGGGTATATGCAGTGGTTTTGCTATTCCGGTTGCACAGCAGTTTGGTGCAGGGAAATACAGTGAACTTAGAAAATATGTATTTAATGGGTATGTATGCAGTGCAGTATTTGCTGTTGTTATGACGATATTGTCAGTTGTATTCTGTGCTCCGATATTAAGACTGCTCAACACGCCGGATGATATATTTATGCATGCTTATAATTATATTGTGATTATATTTGCAGGTATTCCAACCGTATTTTTATATAATATTGTGTCAGGTATAATTCGTTCGCTTGGTGACAGCAAGACACCTGTATATTTTCTTGTGTTGTCATCAGTCATAAATATAGCTTTGGATTTCATACTTATATTATATGTAAAGATGGGTGTTGCAGGAGCAGGCGTTGCAACTGTTGTATCACAGCTTATAGCAGGAGTTGGCTGTACAATATATATGTACAAGAAGTTTGACATACTTAAGGGCACTAAGCAGGAAAAAGTGATAAGTAAAAAACATATAAGCAACCTGTGCTTTATAGGGGTTCCTATGGGGCTTCAGTATTCGATAACAGCAATAGGAAGTACAATACTTCAGGCGGCAGTAAATGGACTTGGTTCGTCATATGTAGCGGCTATGACAGCTGGTTCTAAGATGTTTAACTTTACCTGCTGTCCATTTGATGCACTTGGTTCTACAATGGCAACATACGGAGGACAGAATGTTGGTGCTGGAAAGATAGACAGACTCGGAAAGGGTATAAAAGCCGCAATGTTAATTGGTGCTGTATACAGTGTTGTTGCACTTGTAGTGTTATATTTCTCGGCTGATTATATTGCACTCCTGTTCGTTGATGCAGGAGAAACTGCAATTATAGAATTGACAAGAAGATTTATAATGGCATCAGCATTGTTCTATATCCCGCTTACAGGTGTTAATGTATACAGATTCTGTATACAGGGAATGGGCTTTTCGGTATTTGCTATATTAGCAGGTGTATTTGAAATGCTTGCAAGAACACTTGTTGCAATACTTTTAATTCCACATATTGGTTTTAATGGTGCGTGTCTTGCCAATCCGGCGGCGTGGATAGCAGCTGATTTATTCTTAATTCCGGCATTTATACACTGTTGTAATAAGCTTAAGAGATATGAATAAAATCACGGTAACAGGGCAATCTTAATGTTATAGTTATCTGTTCAGGGCTGGTGGTGATGTTACATCACAGCACTGTGAGGTAATGTTAGCTGGTTGAGATTGTTTGAAAGGATGCCTATAATGAGTGATTTTAGCTGTAATGTTAAAGAGAATATTAAAAGGTTGGAAACCAGTCTTAACGTAGAACGTAATTTTGATATACTTCAGAGAGAAGTAATAATTGCGGGGCGTAAGGCTGGCTTCTTTTTTATAGATGGATTTGTTCGGGAAGATATGGCTGAGAAGCTTATGCAGTTCTTTTATTCGTTGAAAGAATCGGACATAACAAGTCTTGATATATTTCTGGAGAAAGGTATGCCTTATACAGAGGTTACAAGGAGCGGAAATGTCGATTATGTCATAACACAGTTTCTGTCAGGTGTATCTATTATGACGATAGATGGTTTTGATGAGTGCCTGTTAATAGATTGCAGAACGTATCCTATGCGTTCAGTATCAGAGCCATGGAAAGACAGGGTGTTAAGAGGTTCAAGGGACGGTTTTGTGGAAACACTTGTATCTAATGCGGCACTTTTAAGAAGAAGGATACGTGACCCAAGATTCTCTATGGAATTATATGGAGTTGGCAGACGTTCACGTTCAGATGTTGCAATATGTTATATATCAGACTCCGTTGACCAGAATATTCTTAATAGAATGAGAAAGCTTATACAATCAATAGATGTTGATGCGCTCACTATGAATATAGAAAGTCTTGCAGAGTGTATGTTCACACATAAATGGATTAACCCATTTCCGAAGTTTAAATACTCAGAACGCCCAGATACCGCGACAGCGGCAATACTTGACGGGAATATTGTAATTATGGTAGACAATTCTCCCGCAGTTATGATAATTCCTGCATCTATCTTTGATATTATAGAGGAAGCAGATGATTTTAACTTTTCACCAATGATTGGCTCATATCTTAGAATTACAAGATTTTTCTTCTCTATTGTAACGTGGATATTAACTCCGTTATGGCTGCTTTTTGTAAACAATCCTGACTGGGTTCCTGAATTTATGAAATTTGTGCTTATAACAGATGATATAACCGTGCCTGTGCTTTTACAGCTCCTTATACTTGAGCTTGCAGTTGACGGTCTTAAGCTTGCGGCAGTCAATACACCTACTATGTTATCGACACCTTTAAGCATTGTAGCAGGTATTGTTGTTGGTGAATATGCAGTTAGTTCAGGCTGGTTTAATCCGGAGGCACTTCTTTATATGGCGGTTGTAACAGTAGGAACTTATGGACAGACA
>ULNN01000125.1_pt1 | contig 14143 bp, 9 predicted proteins | sample 1951931 | NCBI WGS metagenome assembly ULNN01 (sample SAMEA4835578, study PRJEB28245) | human gut metagenome | biome: gut microbiome; material: fecal sample | place: Denmark | collected 2008
TGTCTTCAAAAACTGGACGTTCTCCTTAGACCACGCTATAGCAAACGGCGTTTCCAAATACCAACGGTTACCATCTTTATCGCCTTTGTCGTATGGAACATAGTAATTTTTAGAAGTGTCTATTCCATTTTCTTTCTCGTCTTGAGTAAGATTTTCTACATTTGCCATTTCACTATCATCGATAATTTTATAGATATAACCTTGCCCAAATATATCGCGCCCATATTGTTCTTTTAGGCTATCAAATAGATTTGCAATTTCTTTCTCTGATAGGGATTGCAAGAATTCTTTTGTAGTCGGAAAAGCATTTAAGCCTTCTATTTCTATTTTTTTCTTTTTGATAGCTTCTGCTAATTTCTTAGGACGAGAGTCTATGATATTTTTAGCCCACTTGGTTGAACGGCGAACTGCTATATATTTACCGTTATTAGCTGTAGCTAAACCTTGTCCACCTTCGGTAAGACATCCTAGAAGTGCAATATCTCCAGGTTTAAGACTATTACGATAAGCTTCAAGTTCTTTTTGATGTTTAGCTATATCCCTTGATGTTTTTATTTTGTCCCACCATTTTTCATACAGTTTTTTAACCTTTTCCCCATAAAGTTCATAAATTCTCATATTGAGTTGGGTCGGCTTGAAAATAACGCAATTCAAAGTATTTAAGAAAACATTCTGTGGCACAAGCGGAAGGACTATAGGGTGTGCCAAATCATTAGTTCCATCAAGGAATTTTACGCAATGTGTTTGTGGCATCAATGTTTTTGATACTTGAATAATACAAGTATCAACCATGGCTGCTTCAAATGGGTTGGCGGTATCAAATATATAGTTGATTTTATTACTCAATAAAAGTTCTCTCATACTACGTTTTGTCTGGGTCGTCCAATAAGTTTTTGGTGTAATATAAGTGAGCGACCCATTAGATTTACAAAGGAATAAACCTTTAAATGTAAACAAATTGTATGTATCATCTGAGAATCCAAACTCTTGCTCATAGCGTTTCTTGTCTTTTTCCGAAATACCTTTTGTAGATATGTACGGCGGATTGCCTATTACAATATCGAATTTTTCTTTCATACAAAACATCCATTCTGGGTCAAAGAAAGGACTAATGGAATTTTGGTCGTATGGATCCCATTCGGTAATTTGTTTAACCGCAGCTTCAAAACCATTGATTTCAGCTTTACGCTTTTCCGTTCTGATGTTATCCTCAATGTTATGAATGCTTTTGAGTAATTCATTCCGTTTAGGCTCGTTTAGGTCTTTACGGAATAGCGCCTGTTGTGTTTGGACAGGACCAAACAACGTGTTTTCGATTGGACGAGCTTCGTCAACCCACACCTCTTCTTTGTATTGCTCAAGCTGAGTGTTCAATGATTTTATTTGTTCTTCCCATTCGGCTATGCTTCTTTCATCCGGTTTTTGGGCATGGTCAACAATATATTGCAGTATTTCTGTTCGCTTGGCCTTATCCTCACGTTGGCACTGGCGCTTAGCCTTACGTCCTTTTGCTAATAAATGGTGATTGCGAATAGTGAGGAGTTGTTCCTGCAAACCACGTAATTGATTATCTGCCGTCCAATCTTTGTCAAATTTGCGTATATCGGCACTCAAAAGCGTATTGGCAGCAACGAACTTTGTTTCAAGATTAGGCAGCGTGTTAATGCCGTAGTTGTGTGCTGGATCATTAAAGTCAATTTCCTTTTGCTCACACACGAGGGAAATGAAAAAACGCAACTTACAAATCAGCATTGCGATGGGTTGGATGTCAACGCCAAACACACAATTTTCGATGATGTCAAGCTTAAGTCTATAGCGGTCAATCGAATTGTTGTAGAGCAATTCGATAATCTCAACCATGCGTAGCATGCACCCCATGGGGAAGGCACCAGAACCACAAGCAGGGTCAAGTATCTTAACTCTCTTCAAGGCATCGGTTACCCCATCAATAATCTCCTTGTTCCATTTAGGGCTTAGTATGTGTGTGTGAAACAATGTATCAAGCATATCTTCGTCAAGTTCTCTTATTCCTGCTCCCAATAGATAGGTTTTTAGAGATTCGTCGACCATGTAATCCACAATTTCGCGTGGGGTGTAAAACGATCCAGTCGATTTACGGGCTGATTCCTGAGTTTCGGGATTGTATGCAGCCAACAGGTTTTCAAACACTCGCCCCAGCAGTTCAGGGTCAAGAGAAATTTCGGCATCTGTTGGTGAGTTCTCTTCGATGGTAAAATTGTACTGATTAAACAGCGTTATAAGACCTGGCTGTTGTTCATCATCATTAAAGAATAAAACGTTGGGGATGAAAGCCCTATATTTATAATTGCCATTAGAAGAGCGAGCCGCATTGCGACTGAATCCATCATAAAGGATGTCATGTTCCAAATCTATGTATAACCCTTTTGGTTTGTCAAGGCATTCAAATAGTCCACCATTCAGGAATGGGATGTATGAGAACAAGTTAATGACTTCCTGCTCACTCATATTGAACATCTCGGCATAACGATACAAGTTACGTGTATCACGGGCAGAAGCATTAGCGAAATGACGCGGATTGCCATCTTCGTCTATAATGGCGCAATTGAGTGTAGCGAAAAAAAGGTTTTGCAAAATGGCATTATAATAGTTACCGTTTTCAAATGATTTCTCGTCAAAATCTACAAGTATATTTTTCAACGCCCTTGTATCAAAGATATTATCAGGCACAAGATGTTTCTGCTTTATAAACCAGACAAACAACATTCTTGTTATCAAGCGGATTAATTTTACATGCAGATTTTCCCTGTCATCTTTTTCTGTTTCAGGGTTATTAGGGAATGTGACACCTGCTTCCGGAGATAAAGCCCATTGATACCAAAGATAAAGTTTATTATAAAAGTCTTTCGACAATGCTTCCACCGAGAAAGCTTCTTTTAAGTTAGCAAACGTGATGCCGTTGGATTTTAATTTAGCGAAACGTTCTATCGGTGTCCTATAAAGATTGTGATTATCGCCAAAAACGTAAGTGTAACGCTTGGGCGATGTTGCCTCTTCTTTTATATCGCAGATAAACGATAATCGCCAATGGTCGCCACTGTCAAATACCGCCAAGACAGCATCGAACTCTCCCAAACGAGGATTGATGAATGACTTGACAAGATTCCTCAGCCCTACACGTTTGTTGGCCACCGAACCCTTGGATATCTCATAACGAAACAAACCGATACGGTAGCTGTCGGACGTATTGATGCAGCCTAGGTAATAGCCTTGCCCGATATCGGGTGTATCAAGTTTTTCAGGAGTGTGTTTCAACTCGGTCGCACCAAAAAAGTTTTGCAAAAGGTCTTGCCATTCATTGGGATTGAACGGTGATTGGAAAATATTTCTCAATTGGGTGTCAGTATATGTATTCATAAGTATTCACTGTTAAATAAAAGTTTCGGAAATGATTATTCTCGGGTCGGAAAGTTCTTTTATACTATCCTCTTCAGATGCATTAATCTGGTATTCTTCAATCAGTTTGCTAATCCTGTCCTGTATTTTATACTCGTCAGACTTCATCTTGGCGCGGTCACCTTTATATTCGCGCGAAACAGCTTTTAGCTCACGTGGCAACCTCGCGTACATACCTTCGTTGATGTAAGCAGTAAGGATGTCACACCATTCCATCAATTTCCTGTCTGTCGTAATCTGTTTGATATGACGGAGAAAAGTATTTGCTTCGAGAGCCGTACGGTCAAGATCTGTCCTCCTAGCCACATCAATGTCCTTGGCTTGAATATACTCCGATTTGTATTTGTTAATAGCAGTATTGACATGACTATAGTGTGGTGTGTCAGTTTCAGCCGTAAAAGGAACAGCCTGTTCTTCAGGATGGGCTTTCAGATATTTTACGGCTTCGAGAAAATCAATCACTTCCGCTTTGCGGTCGTTTACCAGATAAAATTCTGTTTTCACTTCAGATGAAATAAATGCCACGGTTTTGCCAGAATGCTTGTTAGTGTCACGCAGGACACGGCTTTTCATGGGCAGTTCTTTTATCTTGTGGTAAAGTTCGCGGTCGTTGTTATAAAGTTCACGTAATTCACGGAGCAGAGCAATCTTTTTGTCCACACTGTCTTTGACATTGCTGTCAAATAGGGTAAATTGGCGTACTATTTCCTCGCGTGAATAGATTTGTGCATCTTCACCAAAGGCAGAGTGAAAACCTTGCAACTTGATAAGAGCATTCTTATATAGCTGTATTTCATGGTCACCCTGTTTTGATGGATAAAACATGTAGTTGTAAATGTTCGGCGCAGTTGAGCCGATACGATTCACACGGCCTATGCGTTGCATAAGACGGGTTGCATTCCATGGTGAATCATAGTTGACAATTACGTTGGCTCGGTGCAGGTTGACACCCTCGGCCAGTACATCGGAGGTGAGGATGATATTATATCGCTCTTCATCATGCGGGGCATTGGCATCAAAATTGTCCTTTATCACCTTGTCAAGCCGGTCGCGATTAGCGGCCGTCACTTTCAATACATCCATCCTGCCAAGTTCTTTAGTCAGTCTGTCATACAGATAATTTAGGGTATCAACACTTTCAGAAAAGACCACAAGTTTGCCTGTAGGGTTGATGGACTTGTTTAGGAACTCCGTTTCGAGCCGCTTCCTGAACTCGTCAAACTTCGGGTCACCGTATTCTTCCGCCCATTCTGCATTTAACCGTTCAAGTACTGTACGGTCACTGAGCAGCATATCCTTGAATTCCGGCGTGAAAGCGTCACCATTGTAGAGTATATCATCCTTTGAAAAGCCCTTTTCCACCGCAAGCTCGATTATCTCGTCAAGCTCATAGTCCTTAGCCAACAGGTCTTTCACATTCAGTTCAGGTGCGATGATGACTTTATCTTCATCAAACATGCGTATCATGTCGTTGGTGATGCGCAGGAGGGTGGCAAGCGATTTCTTGAAGGCGTAAAAGCTGCTTTCGAGGCGTTTCACCATGTGAACACGGTATATTCCGGCCAATGTCTGTCCGATGTGCTCGGCATTCTTGTATCTTTTCTTATATTCGTCCTTCAGGAACTCAACGGCACGGTAACGGGCGTAATGCAGGTGGTCTTTATATTGCTCGTCGGACAATGACGCAAGAGTTTCATAAAACCGGACACTCGTTTCCGTTCCCATTTTGTATATGACCTCTTTCGGCGGCAGTATGTCCGGGAACACTATTCCTTGCGATTCTATGTCATGTTTGTAATCGGGGTCATTGAGGATATTGTTCCTCGTGCGCCGGATAGTCACCTTGTCAATCACATTGTTTCTTATTTTGTCATAAATTTTGTCCACGTCCTCCGTAACGTCACGGCTGTCACGTTCACGCATCAGCTTGTTGTAATCTTGGATAAGAGGCGAGAAGAAACCCTTGAGGTTGGGAATGCCGTCGATGGTGCAACTTTGGCTGTTTTGGAACAGCAGCAAAAGATTCTGTAGGTCATCGGGACGGTTGTTTAATGGCGTGGCAGACAGCAGCATGACTTTCTTGTGCGTGCTGCGCAATAAGCCGATGTTTGAACATGGCGACTTGCAAATCTTCTGTAACTCATCATATTTTCCGGAACTGTCGCTGCGGAAACCATGTGCTTCGTCCACGATGATAAGGTCGAACTCTTCCTTGTCCTTGTACTGGTCGCGCCCATCAAGTATCTTAGAAAGGCTTCCGTTGGTGACGAACTGCGCCTTTTTATATATCCCAAATTGTTTGAATGTCTTTTTCCAGTTGTCTTCAAGAGCAGGCGGATAGATGACCAGAATATTGGTGTTCCGTCCGTTGGCTTCAATGAACCGTTTGGCTATCATCGTGGCAATCATGGTCTTGCCCAAACCTACTACGTCGGCAAGGAACAGTCCGTTGTGCTGCATCATCATTTGGTAACCTTGTATGACGGCATCCTTTTGGTATTTCAGTTCTTTCACGCCGTCGGGCAGTTCAAGGGTGAAGTCATCTTCCACTTGGTCGCCGAATGTGTCGATAAGCACCTTGATGTAAATTTCGTAAGGTGTAGGCTGGTCGCCGAGGTAGGTCTGCTTCTTATACTCTGCGATGTCCGCCGGGGTAAGCGGTACAGCTTCGTTCCATAAGGTGTTGAACTCGTCAAGGCAATATTTCACGTCGTCATAGTCCTTCATGGCCACGTTAAGCTCATAGCGTGGCGACCGGGTTATGCCCAAACCTGATTCAGAAATATTGGACGACCCCATGATTACCCAGCCGTCGCTGTTCTCGTTGTGATTTTGCGGCAGACAGAGATAAAACTTGGCGTGCAGGTTCTTGGTGGAGTGTATCCTCATTTCCAACCGTCCGTCCACAAGGTCGTCGCACATCTGCAAAATGCCGACTTCCACATCCGGAGCGTACTTCGCATCAATGATGTCCTGCTTGAACTCCTTGAAGTATTTTTCTTTGGCCTCGCCCTCCTTGCCAAGCATAAGCATGGCTTTATTGTGGCGGCGAAATATGTCGTCAATATTTATACCGACCAATATCTTTATTTCGGAAACGTCGCCCAGTTCTTTTCTCAATTTAAAGTATCCTGACGAGCGGAAAAACCCGACCACGGCAAGAAACCTGTCGAATGTCGCCATTTCCGCAGCAATGCCTTTCAGTTTGTCGAAAAGCGTATTCCCTGTCCCGTTATTAAAGAATTTCGTACTCATTATCTTAAAATGATTGTATATATATAACTATAAACTAACCGCATTCTTTTTCCCTTCTCTCCTTAACCTTATCCAATCCCGGCATCTTCTTTGATACAGAACTTTCACCAGCAGGAAAGTATGCCTTGAAAACCTGGCATAAGAAACTTACAATGTCGCTGCGCTTCTTGCCCATATTGGAGAAAGCGGAGTAAACGAAATACATGAGTTCTTGCTGGCTGCACATTTCATTGGGCTGAATTGTGATTGAGGGCTGAAGAATTAAATCGTGTTCTGCAAATGCGTAGGCACTGGCAAGGATGGCCTTTTGTTCCTCTTCGCTGAACATCTTGATTTTTCCGGCAAACCATTCAAGTTCTCCTTTTTGGAGTGCTTGTTGCTGTTCGCTCTGGCGTTCCATCAAAATAGATACTTTCTCTTGTTCTTTCTCAGTAAGAGCTTCTTCAAGTACGCAGTTCTTACGCTTCAGGACATTATACTTTTCCATACAAGCAATGGCAATGCAGAGATAACCTACGGTTACGGTAAGCACCAATACTGCATGAAATCGGAATTTGGATGGAAAATCTGGCAAAGCATCAACATAGTCGCAAACGATAAGGGCAACTACAAGCATAAGCGCAGCTCCGGCATACATCGCCCGGACTTTGACTTTTTGGCTCGCAGGAGAAACGCCCACAAGCAAGGCTATCGCCAAAGCTGCAACCAATAAGACGGATGTCAATATAAAGATTGTCATGTGTCACGTCCTCCCTGTTATGGTTTTACTATGATGCGCCAATAGCCGCCATGGTCAGCTCCTTCTCTGACAAGCATGCCTTTGGCTTTTAGATTTGCAATTTGCATTTCAATGGCACGTTTGCTTACTCCAATCTTTTCTGCCATCTTGTCTTGGGATATGGAACCGTCTGATATTACAAGGTCGAGAATGCTTTGAGCCGTTCGTCCTAACCGTTTTTGTTTCACCGAAGATTTTTGTAAATCACCGAAGGTTTTCACCGAAGATTTTTGTAAATCACCGAAGGTTTTCACCGAACTTTTTTCGTTTACACCGAACTTTTCAGCATTTACACCGAACTCTTCCTCCGAACCTTCTCTACTTACAGGGTACTTTTTGAGGGTATTGTTTACCCTATCGGCTACTTCTTCTACAGGGATTCTGCCGTTTTCTCCCCAATTCAAATTATAGAAAGTAGTGAAGAACGAAGAGGCTTCGGTCTTATAGCGAGGCTCTTTTCCGGGCAGGAAGTTGGGCAGCTTCTCGGTCAGTTCACGCATCTTGCGCAGACCGGAGCCACGTTTCTCCATGTAGTCGAGTTGGGTAAACATATCGGCAATGACGGGGTTGCGACGTATGGACGGAACATTGTAAATATCGCGGTCTTGAATCTGTGTGCCGTCGAGCATCGCGCCGGGCGAAACTAATTCTACACGGTCATCATAGATGTCGATATGTACCTCACCGCCCATCACCGTGTAATCCCGATGGATAAGGTGGTTTACCAACCCTTCAAAGATAGCCCGGTCAGAATAGTCGGGTAAATTGAGGCGGTAGTTAGGCATCTTGACCCAGCCGCTCATGGTGTAGTTCTTGATGAAATCCATGCCATATTTCAAAAGCAACACAAGATTGGCACGATGCTCCACGGAGCTGATGGCATCATCTTTATAAAGCCCCGTCCAACGGGTACAGAATATGCGGGATTGAAACACGGTGCAATTATCCACAAATAACAGTCCGGCATTGGTAAGTTTTCCGTCAGAAGTCACCAGCCCGAACGATTCCAAATATTTGTCGTTCCATTCCTGATGCGTCTGTTCGCGGAACGTATTAGCAAGGATGATGAAAGAGTGCTTGCGTGCGTCCACTTGCGTGGGGAGTGAATCCCATGTCATGTGTGTACCTTTCAGTACCAACGAGAGAAGTTGTTGCGCATTGCACTCCACACTTTTATTGCCAACTCTTACAAAAGCCGTGCGCGTTCCGTCTTGGTAATAATAATAAGGTGTCAGCACTCCAGCCTTGACTTTCACTTCAAGCAGGGTGCGTCCTTCATGTTCAATCGGGATAAGTTGTATTTCCGGTACAGGGTCAAGCCGTGCCTTTATCATTTCGCTGATAAAATCGGCATCTGCCTGCACGTTCTCCAACCCCACAATTTCACCTTCATCGTTTACGCCATAGAACAAACTGCCGCCCTCCGTATTGGCAAAGGCCGACACGGATTTCAGCCACGACTTCACTTTCTTGCGTTCCAGCATCTCCTTGAAATCGTAAGACGTACATTCTGCTATGAGCCTGTTATCGTGTATCTGCATGATTTTCTCGTTGTTATAAGGGTGTAATACCCCAATATCGTTTACAAACATACGGAAAAAAGTCCGTTTTCCGTTCAATTAGAATGGGAAAAAACGGATTAGGGAGAAGAAATCTTCGTAAAATCCATTCCTAAATGTGATTATATGATAGATTTTCCTAAGATTTTCTATACCTTTGTATTTGTGATAATTAATAACCAAAGGAGTCGTGGCAAAGAATTTTGAAATACGGAACAGTACGGCAGAGTTTCTTACCTTTATTGCCGAGGGTAAGGAGAATGGTGTTCAAGTGTTGTATAAGGATGAAACAATTTGGGCAACACAAAAAGCAATGGCGACATTATTTGATGTAGGTGTTCCGGCCATCAGCAAACATTTGAAAAATATCTTTGAGAGTGGAGAGCTTGATAAGAATACGACTATTTCCAAAATGGAAACAGTCGTGAATAGGGGCTTCCGTGGAGAATCAAAAGAAGAAGTTGAGTTCTACAATCTTGATGCCATCATATCCGTAGGCTATCGTGTCAATTCTGTTCGTGCCACGCAATTCCGCCAATGGTGTACATACGTTCTACGTCAGTTTGCCATCCGTGGATATGTCATAGATAAAAAGCGGATGGAAAACGGCTCATTTATCGGAGAGGATTATTTTGAGCATCTGCTTGCCGAAATTCGTGAGATACGACTGAGTGAACGGCGTTTTTACCAGAAACTTACAGATATATATGCCACGGCCATAGATTATAACAAGAGTGCGCCCACAACACGGCTGTTTTACAAAAAGGTGCAGAACAAAATGCACTATGCGGTACATGGGCATACCGCTGCGGAATTGATAGTTGACCGTGCAGATGCACAGAAAGAGCACATGGGCTTGACTACATGGGAGAAGGCTCCGGACGGTAAAATTGTAAAGCCGGATGTAAGCGTTGCCAAGAATTATCTCAAAGAAAATGAACTGGAAGCAATGGGACGCATCGTCAGCAGCTTTCTTGATATAGCGGAAGATATGGCGAAACGCCATATTCCAATGACAATGGAGGATTGGGCTAAACGTATAGATAAATTCTTGGACGTAACGGACAGGCCGATTCTTTCTGATGCCGGAAAAAAGGTCACGGCAGAATATGCCAAAGAGTTTGCTGAAACAGAATTTGAAAAATACCGTGTCATTCAAGACCGCTTGTTTAAGTCCGACTTCGACAAACTGGATGACAAAGATTTGCCTTCACTTGATTTTACGCCAGAAAACTCTTAATCAAAAGCTATGCGATGAAGAGTTTAGAAACTTTTGAAGAAACCTTTAGTGATGCTGTTTTAGGTTATCTTTCAACATTGATATTTTCCTCGTTTTTCTTTCGTTATTTTCGGCGAAAAATCGTACTTTTGCGACATAGAGCTGTGGTTGCTTATGAATGCTTATTTTCGGGTTTGCATGATATTTGCAACACGTTCACGCAAGTCGCTGAGAGATATAACGTATTGATTTTGAGGAAGTAAAATAATCAGATGAAAAGATACAAGAAGCCCCGCGCAAATGCTTTGTGCACTGCGCGGGGCTTCTTGTATCTTTTCAAGGGTATTTACGCACTCATGTTAGTAGGTTCTTGGAAATAAACAAGGATTAGTCTTGTTTCTCCAAATATCCTAGTTGAATGGCGGCGTTATAAAAGTCATTGCAATATTCTGCACCGTCACAAGTATATTGCCAATACCACTCTTTTTCTATGATATATTCAGTTGTGCTTGTTTTATCAAGAATGGCTTTAATCATTTTATGCTGTTTAGGGGTAAAATCATTCTCTGAATAAAAGCCATAATACGGTTTATGTTCATTGTCATTCTTACCATTCCAGCAACCAATGAGAACACCTTGTATTTTGATACCAAAATGATCATGCTTCTCATTTTTTAGTCCGTAACTTTTCCATGTAGGCAGTAATTCACGGTACCAGTCGTCAACTACGTCACATGAGATTGATTCCAGAAGTTCTTCCACTTCTTTTTCCAACTTCTTGATTTCATTTAGCTTTTCATTGATGTCATTCCAGTTCTCAATATTGGACTTATCTGAATTGAATAATTTTTCTCTTAAATATTTTTCCATTTCACGTTTTAATTTCAGGTTTTCTCTTGTTCCGTATTGCAGGTTAAGGAAGTCTGCAAACTGAATTATAAATGATTTGAGTATAGTTTCTTTGGCAGGAATAAATTTGAAACAATCTTTGATTAACCATTCTACGAGTTCTTGTTGCAAGACTATTGTATGTGGCTCGTAGTCTTGTTTAAATGTTTTGATGCAGGAGCGGCAAAAGATCGTTTTCTTTTCATTAAATAGAGGATCATCGCACTTGCAGCAGTCACCATTGGTAACACATTGTTGTTCACTTTTTGGCTTATAATAATCTTCGGGAAGCCGCCATACAGAATTCTGCATATTTTGAATATAACACGCATCATAGTTAGCGGGCAGTAATACAATAAATATGTTATCTTTTCCGTAGTGATGGTCCAAATTATTGTTGAGCTTATTAATATATCGGGCTATTTGGTTGGGTTGGTAGTTTGCGCCTTTTATTTTGTTTTCAAAGATGATTGCATACTTGTTATCTCTAACGCAAATGTCTATTTTATCTTTTTCTGTAGTGATGATAGGATTTTCTATCCAATGTGGTAGGAACCCTTTAGGAATAAGGAATTTTTCAATAAATAATTTCAGTAATGGATATGTCCCTTCATGCTTAAACTTCAGAATTTCAGCAAGGGCCCAACTGGTAGTGGGCTCATCTGATTGATATCTTTCAAAGACGTTAATAGTATAAGGTTCTCTGTTCTCTGAGTGATGAAGGATATAGGCAAGTCCGTCAGAAATTGAAAACAGAAACCTATGCTCCTTTAAGTGCTCTTCAACCAAATTGTCCGAAAGTTGTAAAAGTTCGTCAATATCTTGGTGGGATAGCATCATATGTTTAGTATTATATAGTTTATGAAATAATGAAAGTATAAAGTTACATAATTATGGGTGATAAAAGTGAGTTATTGTCGGAAAAATCTTATTCGGATTTTCTTCTTTATGCCATGTTTATGGATCCTATTATGCTGTTCTCATTTTAAAGTTTTTGAAGTATTTTGACGACTTCTCGGTCGGCGGGTAGCCAGCGAGGGGTGTCGAGTTGTTCGGGGGAGAGCCAGCGGGCATTTTCGTGCTCCTTGAGCAGGAGGTGGTCGGAGGGTAGGGAGCAGAGGTAGCAGTGGAGGGTGAGGTGGAAGGTGGGGTAGTCGTACTCGACGGTAGTGAGGAAGCGATCAACGTGGATGTCGGTGTCGAGCTCCTCACGGATTTCGCGCCTGAGAGCCTGTGTGGGCGTTTCGCCCGGTTCGATTTTGCCTCCCGGAAATTCCCAGAAGTCTTTGAATTCGCCATAGCCACGCTGGGTGGCGAGATATTGCTGCTGGCGGCAGATGACGGCCGCTACTACTTCAATGCGTTTCATGATTTTTGTGTATGATGCGTATGTAAAAGTAATGATTTTTGTGGAGAGTGCCTTGGGGGCAGGGGCGTTTTTATACGGAAATGTAGATGGTGATGGCTTATTGCCGGCCGGAGAAAGGGGATGAAGCGGTGGGCGAAAAAATGCCGCGCGAGCAAAGTGGCGGAGGATGAACTTGGCCGGATTGTGGTTTTTTACGAATTTTGTGAGGTGTATTTTTTTCTTTGGTCTTCATATGAAGGTGGGACCTTTGGGCTTCTCTTCTTTTGGGGAGGGAAGCAAGTAGTACAACATATATTTCTTTTTGGGATATGGAGCAGCGTGATATTCATTTCAGTGATTCGTGGCGCGACAGAGCGCTGGGGGTTATTTTCGGGCAGGCCGTGGGCGATGCGCTGGGGCGGGGTACGGAGTTTATGCGTAAGGATGAAGTAAAGAAATTCTATCCCGACGGTTTGTGGCGTTTTGAGCAAATCGTAAGGGACAGGCATCGCCGATTATGGAAAATGGGGGAATGGTCGGACGATACGGACATGATGCGCTGTGTGATGTCGGCCATTGTTGAGCAGAACGGAGGGGTTGATTATATGTCCATAGCCGCGAAGTTTAAGCAATGGGCCATGAATGGCGCAAGGGGCATGGGGCAGACTACTTACAACCTAATGATGATGGGCGACTATGCGGAACGGCCTTTCAAGGCGGCCGAACTGGTGTGGCGGATGGGGCGGTGTGACAATGCGCCCAACGGCAGTGTGATGCGTACGGCTGTGGTGGGACTGTTGCGTAACGACGTAGCGCGCCATGCTGAAAACATCGGGCGGCTTACGCATTTTGACCCGCGCTGTGTGGGGGCCTGTGTGGTGGTTTCCGAACTGGTTCACGCCTTGGTGTATGAGGAACGGGTGCTGACGCTGGCTGACGTGATGGCTCTGGCGCAGCAATATGATGAGCGGATTGCGGCATACGTGGAGAAAGCTGCGGCGGGGAATCTGTCGTCACTGGAGCTGGACGATCCGCTTTCCATGGGGTATGTTCTCAAAACGATGGGGGCTGCGCTTTGGGCCTGCTGGCATGCCGACCGTTTTGATTCGGGGTTGCAGGCTGTAGTGGGCGAGGGTGGCGATGCCGATACCAATGCGGCTGTGGCCGGAGCTGTAATGGGTGCAAGGTTCGGTTATGCCGGCCTGACGTCGCCCGAGGGGTATGACTATGTGGGAAAACTGTTGCGCAGGTCTGTGCTGGAAAGCGAGGCCGAGGCTTTTTTGCGTGTCCTGGCGGAGTGACGGGGGTTAGGGCCTGGTTTCTTCCAGTCGGTAGGAACGCCCTTTTTCCGATATGATTTTCAGGTTGGTGTCCTTTTCCACGATGGGTTTCAGACGGCGTATGAGCGTGTAGAGCGTGTCGCGCGGGTCGTCTTTCTTAGGCCACAGGGCAGCGCATATTTCGTGGATGGCCAGTTGGTGGTCGGGGTGGCTGACAAACATTTCCATGAGTTGCTGCTGCAGGGGGGTAAGGTGCAGCTGTTCGCGGCGGGCGTTGTAAAAGCAATGTGAGTTGTGGTTATAAGTCAGCCGTCCGATGGCCGTTATGCCTGGTTTGTTCCGACGGCATACGTGCAGGCTGTATGCGCCCCACGCGAGGCT
>ULNN01005539.1_pt1 | contig 14140 bp, 13 predicted proteins | sample 1951931 | NCBI WGS metagenome assembly ULNN01 (sample SAMEA4835578, study PRJEB28245) | human gut metagenome | biome: gut microbiome; material: fecal sample | place: Denmark | collected 2008
GGGGCTTTTTTTATACCCTGACGGAAAGGGGCCAAGGGCATTATATAAGAGTCAACGTAACAAATGGATTAGGAAATTGTTAACTTCATTGATAGACTGTTCAATTAATGCTGCTTTCGAATCATTTAATGGAAAAATCAAGTACTTCAAATCATAATTCAGAGGAGTAAAGGACAGGCCTTCTGATTGGCTAAAAAATAATGTTTGGGAATAAATGTCTATTGACTTGAGATTATAAAAACGCCTGCTAGAAAAATTCAAAAACATTTTTCTAGCAGGCATTTATTTTCAGTCTAGAGAGAATATTTTTTATTCTTGCTGTGCATGATGTGGATAATCGATAGTATAGTGCAATCCACGGCTTTCTTTGCGTTCCATAGCTTGTCTGGTGATCAGATATCCCACATTAATCATATTACGCAATTCACAAATCTCGCGAGAAGCCTTTACGCGCTTAAATAAGCGTTCTGTTTCTTCATAGAGTATGTCCAGCCTGTTCCAGGCACGAACGAGTCGGAGATTGCTTCGTACGATGCCTACATAGGCTTCCATAATCTGATTGACTTCCTTCATGCTTTGGGTAATCAGAATACGTTCTTCATTTGATATAGTTCCTTCAGCATTCCATTCAGGAATATCTTCATTAAAATCGTAGCGGTCTAGAACACTGATAGCGTGTTTAGCGGCTGCATCGGCATATACCACAGCTTCAATCAATGAATTTGAAGCTAAACGATTTCCTCCATGCAGACCAGTGCATGAACATTCACCGATAGCATATAGCCGTTTGATGCTGGATTGTCCGTCTAAGTCTACTTTGATACCTCCGCACAGATAATGTGCAGCTGGTGCTACTGGAATATAGTCTTTGGTAATATCAATTCCTAGGCTCAGACATTTCTTGTAGATATTTGGGAAATGCTTCTTGGTTTCTTCCGGATCTTTGTGTGTTACATCCAGGTATACATGGTCTTCTCCACGTAGTTTCATTTCGCTGTCGATTGCTCTTGCTACAATGTCTCGTGGAGCAAGTGACAGACGTGGGTCATATTTCTGCATGAATTCTTCTCCGGCAAGATTTTTCAGTACAGCACCATATCCTCGCATGGCTTCTGTTATCAGGAAGCTAGGGCGGTCTCCCGGGTGATATAATGCTGTAGGGTGGAATTGGATAAATTCCATGTCTTTTACTACACCTTTGGCACGGTAAACCATGGCGATGCCGTCGCCTGTAGCTACCAATGGGTTTGTTGTATGATTGTATACAGCTTCACACCCTCCTGTAGCCATTACAGTTACTTTGGAAAGGAAAGTATCTACTTCACCGGTAGCTTCGTTCAGTACATAGGCTCCAAAACATTTGATTCCTGGTGTATGACGGGTGACGATAATTCCCTGATGATGTTGGGTAATGATTTCTACTGCATAGAAGTTGCTGAATACCGTAATGTTAGGGTGTTTTTTAACTGTTTCAATCAGGCTTGTTTGAATTTCTGCACCGGTATTGTCCTTGTGATGAAGGATTCGGAACTCAGAATGTCCGCCTTCCCGATGCAAGTCAAATTCTCCGTTTTCCTTCTTGTCGAAGTCCACTCCCCATTTGATTAATTCTTCAATTTGGGCAGGAGCATTCTTCACAACTTTTTCTACGGCGGCTGGATCACTTATCCAGTCACCTGCTACCATGGTATCGTGGATATGTTTTTCGAAGTCGTCTACTTTCAGATTTGTTACAGAGGCAATACCTCCTTGTGCATAGTAAGTATTTGCTTCTTCCAGTCCGGCTTTGCATATCAGTGCAACCGAACCTTTATGCGCAACTTTCAGCGCAAAGCTCATTCCGGCAATTCCTGAACCGATAACGAGAAAATCGAATTTCCTTATCATAGTGTGTGTATATATATTACAAAACTACAAAAAAATTATCCGATATTTATTCATACAACTTTTTTTTTACGTAGATAAGTCTGTAGAAATTGCACATTTTATAAAAAAATGGGCATTCTTTATTTGATTTCCTCAGATTTTATATAACTTCACGGAAAATAAAGTCTTATAATCTATGGATAGAATCTTTCATCCTCGTATCGGTTGGTGGTATTGGTTGTTGATAGCTGCTACTTCCGGCTTTTTGTTTTATTTCTTCTGGGAACATCATACACTGATGATGCTGATATTGGCTGTCTGTGTTGTTTTCGAAATAGAAATGCTTATTCATACACGCTATATTATTTCTGCTGACAATCACCTTCGGATAGAAACCGGGCGTTTTGTAAGAAATTCTACTATTGAACTGGAGCGCATTGTTCGTATTCGGAAAGTCCGTTCACTGGTTTTTTGGGCACCGGCTCTTTCGTTTGACCGATTAGAGATTATTTGTGAGAAGAAATCGGGGAATGGTACAGCTTCGGTGTTGATTGCACCACAGAATCCGGATGATTTCATTCATTGGCTGTTGAAGCGAAACAGTCAGATTCAAATCGATATTTAACTCATTTCAATATTTATGGTACGAAACTTTAAAATTAAACGAACTCCTCCCAGAGTATGGATAGGAGTTATTATCGTGATTTTCGCTTTCATTTTAGTGGCTTGGAGTACAGATAGCTATTACGGTCTTATTCCGATTATTTTTCCAGTTTTGTTGTTGATAGATGAGCTTTTGGCTAAGGTACAAGTTCAGGAGAACGGAGATATCTGGTTGAAAAGAGGTTTCAGTGGCAGTGTAAAAGCCTATGGAGTCATTCGGGTAGCAAGGCGTAAGAAGGCGTTTTTTAGAGGTCGTATCGTGGTTTATTATACCAAAGGATTTATCAGTTTTGATTTGGCCGATGAAGAAGGTTTTTTGCGTTATGCTAAAGAATTGAATCCACGGGCCATTTTTGTAGAAGAAAACTAAAAAGGTTTTTCGTCGGAAAATCCATTAACCATAAAATCTGAATCCATGAAATATCAAGTTGCTATAATAGGTGGAGGTCCTGCAGGATATACAGCTGCCGAGTTGGCTGGAAAAGCGGGATTGAGTGTTGTGTTGTTCGAAAAGAACAGTTTGGGAGGTGTCTGCCTGAATGAAGGATGTATTCCTACCAAAACTTTGTTGTATTCAGCCAAAATATATGATTCAGCCAAGCATGCTTCCAAATATGCAGTACAGGTATCTGATGTTTCGGTTGATTTGCCGAAAGTGGTATCCCGTAAGAATAAAGTAGTCCGGAAATTAGTCTTGGGAATCAAGGCACGTCTGATGGCTGCCCAAGTAACTATTGTTACGGGCGAAGCTTATATTGTAGATTCTCATACTATCCAGTGTGGAGCAGAATCTTATCAATGTGAGAAACTGATTATTTGTACGGGGAGCGAAACATTTATTCCACAGATACCAGGAATTGAACAGGTGAATTATTGGACACACCGGAATGCATTGGATGCAAAGGAGCTTCCTGCATCGCTTGCAATTGTAGGAGGAGGAGTCATAGGAATGGAATTTGCTTCTTTTTTCAATAGTCTGGGAGTCCAGGTGACAGTTATTGAAATGCTGGGTGAGATTCTGGGAGGAATTGATCATGAACTGGCAGCTCTGTTGCGTACAGAATATGCTAAACGGGGGGTAAAATTCCTGTTGAGTGCAAAAGTAGTTGGAGTAACAGAAAATGAAGGAAATATACAGATAAGAGTTGAACATCCGGATGGTCCGATGACGGTAGAAGCTGAAAAGTTATTGATGAGTGTCGGTAGAAGACCTGTTATGAAAGGATTTGGTCTGGAGAATCTGAACCTGGAACTGACAGCCCGTAATCAGGTTAAGGTAGACGAGCATATGGAAACTTCTGTTTCAGGTGTATATGCATGTGGTGATTTGAACGGGAAATCCATGTTGGCCCATACGGCAGTCCGTGAAGCGGAGGTGGCTGTTCACCATATTCTGGGAGAAACAGATACCATGAGTTACCGTGCTATTCCGAGTGTGGTCTATACAAATCCGGAAATAGCTTCGGTAGGAGCCAGTGAAGAATTTTTGCAGATAACTGGTTTTTCATATCGGATTATTCGTTTGCCGATGACGTATTCTGGCCGTTTTGTGGCAGAAAATGAAGGGACGAATGGTGTTTGTAAAGCGTTGGTAGACGACGAGGGGCGTTTGTTGGGAGTACATTTGTTAGGAAATCCGGCATCCGAACTGATTGTAGCAGCTGGGATGATGATAGAAGATCATCGGAAGTATGCCGAATGGAAACGGTATGTATTTCCGCATCCTACCGTTGGAGAAATCTTTAAGGAGCTGGAATAATCAATGGAAATACGTCAGATAGGAGTTTTCTTTGTATGTTGGCTAATGTCTATGCTGACCGGAATGGCTCAGAACTGGACCGGGCGGTTAGGGCAGTTCCTGGACAAGTCTTCGTTGTTGGAAACTTCAGAAGTTGGAGTCATGGTGTACGATTTGACCTCCGATAGCCTGGTATTTGCCCATCAGGCTGATAAATTGTACCGTCCGGCTTCTACAGAAAAAATCATTACTTCCGTCACGGCATTGGCAACGTTAGGAACCGATTATCCTTTCGTTACACAGGTAGCTTATACAGGAGAAGTAAAAGACAGTATTCTGAAAGGCGATGTGTACGTAATCGGTGCTTTCGATCCGGTATTTATGGAAAAAGATCTGGAACGGTTTTCCGATACGTTGGCAGAAAAGGGCATCCGTCGGATAGAAGGGAAACTGATAGGAGATGTATCGCTGATGGATTCAGTGTATTGGGGGCCGGGATGGTCGTGGGACGACACACCCTATTCATTCCAACCTTATTTGTCTCCGTTGATGTTGAACAGGGGATGTGTAGAGGTGACTGTTGAACCTGCAGCCAAAGGGCTTCAGGGCACAGTAGAGGTATCTCCCTTGTCCGATTATTATCAGGTAGAGAACCGTTCGGTCAGTCGTACTCCGTCAGCCGGTAAACTGGTCATTACACGCGATTGGCTAGAGCAGGGAAACCGTATTCAGGTGAGTGGTTGTATTTCTGTCAAGCGGACAAAAACATTGAATCTGTATAATTCCAAGGCTTTCTTTCTGAAAACGTTCCGTTATCAGCTGAGCCAGCGTGGAATTCAGGTAGATAGTCTGGATTATGGTGATTGTCCGGCAGAGGCCCGGGAGTTAGTATGTTGTATTCATCCTTTGACGGACGTATTGAAAGTGACATTGAAAAAGAGTGATAATCTGGCTGCAGAGGCTTTGTTTTATCATGTAGGCAAGCATTGTACAAGAAAAGAACGTTCTCTAAGTAATGCAGACGGACAAACGGGTATTTTGAAATATATGAAGGAGTTGACAGGAATGAATCCTGACCAGTTCAGTATAGCCGACGGAAGTGGAGTTTCTTTGTACAATTATGTATCTCCTCATTTATTATTAAGTTACCTGAATTATGCATACCGTCATCCGGCTGTGTTCCAGCCTTTCTACGACTGTCTGCCGATAGCTGGGATAGATGGGACACTGGCCAATCGGATGAAGAAGGGAAAGGCTTATCGGAATGTACGTGCCAAGACCGGAACTGTAACCGGTGTCTCTTCTCTGGCTGGCTATGTGAAAGCCATTAACGGCCACTGGCTTTCTTTCGTCATCATCAATCAGAATGTACTGAAGGGCAGGCAGGCCCGTCTTTTTCAGGATGAGTTGTGCGAAATATTGGCTAACTGATACCTGTATTCATATTGTATAAAATAGAATCGTCACAGAAATCCTTTCCAGGGTCTCTGTGACGATTTTATTTGGGCTGTATTAATCGAATACCTTGAATTCATATCCTTGTGCCAACAGCCATTCAATAGAGCGTGGTAGCGCATATTTCATGTTCTGTTCAGACTTCAGAGAGTCATGGAACGTGATGATAGAACCGTTCCGGACATATTGTTTGACTTTCTGGAATACCTGTGGACCGTTCAGCCTTTTACTGTAGTCGCGTGTTACCAGGTCCCACATCACGATACGATACTTGCGTTTCAGTATCCAATATTGAGGCCAGCGCATGTGACCGTGAGGAGGACGGAACAAGTCTGTATGCAGATACTCATTCGCTTTGTCTGTATTGGCAAGATAGTTCTTGCTCAGGAATTCGAATCCTCGGATATGGTTGAACGTATGGTTACCGATACGGTGTCCCCGTTCTACTACCATCTGATATTCCCTGGGATGTTTCCGGACATTGTCACCTACCATGAAGAAGGTAGCTTTTATCTGATATTTGTCCAGCAGGTCGAGTACCCAAGGAGTAATTTCCGGAATCGGTCCGTCATCGAAAGTCAGATAGACCGCTTTTACCTTCTTATCCATCCGCCAAAGGGCGTCCGGATAAAGAAGGCGTATCAGTTGCGGGGGTTGTTCTATAAACATGACGTTTTTATTGGGCCGATGCTACACCAGCACGTTGTTCCAGCAGTTTATACAATTGGTTGAACTTGTCTGTATAGTGAGTAGCCGAGTCAATCACTTTTCCGTTTTCACCCTTCATCTGAGACAGTGTCTTGCATACATCGTCCAAGATATATAAGTAGCGCATACAGTTCTCGTATGAGTTGGCGAATTGCAATTCATTCAGGCTCAGGTACCAGGTGATATATTCCACAGCGTTGTTTGCCAATGCGTTCAGAATATTTTCTGCCTTCTTATATTGGCCTAACTGCATGTAGTCTTCCGCCATTTCCTTCGAGCTGCTCATGATGTAATCGTGAGGTACCGTAGTGCTCGGAATGACTTTCTCACAATAATCCAAAGCCTCCAATGCCTTGTCCTTCTTTCCCTCCTTAATGAGTTGGGTGGCCAGTTGGACAAACATGCGGCGGTGTGTATCACACATGCGCAATACGGTTTCATCCAGGTAGATGTCCGGATTGTCGATGCCGCCGAACTTGAACTTGTGCATCAGGTTGTCATACATCTTTTCTGAATCAAGTCTTCTGCCGAGTTCTGTATTGTTGAACGGTGTGATGCGGTAAGCCAGACCTTCCTGCAGGAAGTTGTCGGTCAGATTCAGATGGTTGTCTGAACCTACGGTGATGGCCATGTACATCGGTCGTTCCCAATTGGTATTGGCCAGCATTTCCAGCATCATCAGTTCACTCTTGTAGAGCACAGACTTTCCTTTCAGCAAGATGTGCATGTATTCCGGAATGGAGTCCGGTGTCAGCATGCCTGAGCGTTTGATGGCTTCCTTGTCCAGTTTGATGACGATACTGTCGGTCGGAATCATCTGCAGACCTGCGTCTTTCGGTGCACGTACCCAGTGAGCCAGGATATTCTTCAGTTCATACGGATTGTCGCCGAATTCCTTCTTGGCTTCTTCCGGATTCTGTTTGTAGTAGTTCAGTACCGTTTCCATGGCTTCCGGACGGACATAGACTGCTTCGTTATGACCCGATACGTAATCGATACGGTCCCAGTTAATAGGAACGGAAGGGGAATCATAGGCCGGACGTCTCATCTGGTCGATGTACCAGTCGGTCTGCAGATAGCTCAGGTTACATACACGTACATCGGTACGTACTCCTTCGGTATCCTGATTGTACCACAGAGGGAAGGTATCGTTATCTCCGTTGGTGAAAATTATCGGATTTCCTTCATCCTGTACAGAGTTCAGGTAATTCTGTCCGAAGTCGCGGCAGGTATATCGTCCGCTGCGGTCGTGGTCGTCCCAAGTCTGGCTCACCATCTGGATAGGAACCAGCAGACAGACTACACTGGCCAGGATGGCAGCAGGTTTTTCACCCATTTTCTTGCCGAGATATTCGCTGATGGCAGCTACTCCCAGACCAATCCAGATAGCAAAGGCATAGAACGAACCGGCATATGCGTAGTCACGTTCACGCGGCTGCAGCGGTGTCTGGTTCAGGTACAATACGATGGCCAGACCGGTCATGAAGAAGAGGAAGAAGACCACCCAGAACTGCTGGATACCTCTTTCTCCCCGGTAAGCTTGCCAGAAGAGTCCGATGAGTCCCAATATCAACGGCAGACAGTAGAATACGTTGTGTCCCTTGTTGTTCTTCAGTTCACTCGGAAGCAGACTTTGGTCGCCTACCAGTTTGTTGTCGATGAACGGTATACCTGTAATCCAGTTACCGTGTTCTATCTCGCCTTGTCCCTGGATGTCGTTCTGACGGCCGGCAAAGTTCCACATGAAATAACGCCAGTACATGTAGTTCAACTGGTAGATGAAGAAGAACTTGATGTTTTCCCATTGGGTAGGAATCTTTACCATCACCATTTCGCCGCACTGGTCGTACGGAACCTGGCGGCCTTCGATACCTCCCAGCCAGTCTTCGTAGGCCTGTGCATGTGCATCGCTGTACATACGCGGGAAGAGCATGTTCTGGGCATATTTATATTCTGTCTTGTGACGTACTATTTCGTAGCTGTCCTTTTCATCGGGAGTTTCCTTTTCCTTACGTTGGTAGACAGGAGCGCCTTCCACTACATCGTACATACATCCTCCGTCTACCTGCTTCAGTGCCGGTCTGGAAGAGTAAGCCTGTCCGTAGAAGAGCGGACGGGTACCGTACTGTTCACGTCCCAGGTATTCTCCCAAAGTGAAAATATCTTCCGGAGAGTTCTGGTCCATCGGCGGATTGGCCGAAGAACGGATAACGATGACGGCATACGATGAATACCCCACCAGCATCATCATCATGGCCAGCAGACTGGTGTTCAGTGTGCGTGCGCTGACGCGGTATTTCTGCGGAATATTGGCAAACAGGTAGAAAGCCAGGATGCCCAGTACGATGATGCCGATGAAGACACTGCTCCATCCGTGACCGTAGAACGGAATACCCAGCATGGCTACACTGGCCAGGAAGGAAATGTTCATGCGTTTGCTGCTCTTCACTGTATAGCTTTCGTATACGCTCCAGATGATGCAGGCAGTCAGCAGAATGATGTAGACTATCAGACCGCTGTTGAATGAAAATCCTAAATCGTTGACAAACAGAAGTTCAAACCAACCTCCTACTTTTACGATACCTGGAACGATACCGTACAGTACGACAGCAATCAGCACCATGGAACCGGCCAGAGCTATCAGACTGCCTTTCAGGTTAGCATTCGGATTCTTCTTGTAATAGTATACCAACACGATGGCCGAGATACACAACAGATTCAGCAGGTGGACACCGATAGACAGACCGGTCAGGTAAGCTATCAGGATGAGCCAGCGGTCGCTGTGAGGTTCGTTCGCCCGGTTCTCCCATTTCAGGATGAGCCAGAATACCAGGGCTGTAAACAGGCTGGAGTAGGCGTAGACTTCGCCTTCTACGGCACTGAACCAGAATGTATCACTCCACGTATAAGCCAACGCTCCAACTACTCCGGATCCCATGATGGTAATCAGTTTACCGGTAGTCATCTGGTTGTTGTCCGGACAAATCAGTTTTTTAGCCAGGTGGGTAATGCTCCAGAACAGGAACAGGATACAGGCGGCACTCATCAGGGCACTCATGATATTGACCATGCGGGCTACCTGCGACGGGTCGCTGGCAAACTGACTGAACAAGTTGGCGGTAAGCATAAAGAAAGGTGCGCCGGGCGGGTGGCCGACTTCCAGTTTATAACCGGTGGTAATGAATTCAGGGCAATCCCAGAAGCTGGCGGTCGGTTCGATGGTCATGCAGTACGTAAAGGCTGCAACGACGAAAGTCAACCAACCTACCAGGTTGTTGATCGTGTTGTACTGTTTCATGAACTATTTTTTCTCGTTAACGTTAATCGCGGCAAAGATAGTAAACATTTGTCAATCAGAATACCAAAGAACGAATATTCTTGTCAACGCAAGTTAAAAGGCTTGTCAGGTTTCGGTATTTTCTTTAACGGTTCAGCTTTCAATGCTTACCTGAAGGTTTGAAGATATAAAATGCCAGATAAGTCAGAGCTCCACTGGCTAAGGTAGCTAACAAATCATAATAATCGAAAACGCCAAAAGGGATTATTTCATAAAGAAACCATACCATTACACTGTATAGAGTGGCTTTGTATGGGGTATATTTGTTTATTCCCACTACTAGCAGGGGTAAGGATGGAACAGCTACCCAGTTTCCTATAGTATCGGTAAAATGATAGTCATATATATGATTGGTATAAATATATGGTCGATATGTATTGGACAATACTACTCCTAAAATAAAGAAAAACAGAGCACCTAAGATATATGTTCATTTTTTCACTTGCGCTTGTACGCTCCCATGGCAGACCAATAATCCGGCAAAAGCCAGTATAGATACTAATCCTTTCATATTTCGTCCTTTCTTATTCGTTTTTTTACTCTACAAAAGTAGATAGGCAAAGACAAGGATGATGTTATCGGAAAGTTATCAATCGGTTAAAAACGAATGGCGTACCTAGTACGCCATTCGTTCAACAAGACAATCACTTAATAAGCATTGCTACAATCTTTCCTATTTCCTTACCACCATGATAAATGATGATGATAGAAAGAGCTATCACACCTAAAAGCACGATATATCTCAGGAATTCATTTTCCTGAATAACTTTCTTTAGCAGTTCTATAAAGTGTAACATATATATTATTGGGTTATTTCAGCAATAAACTCACCTGTAGCCTTTCTACATTCGTAGCAAGCATATACAGCACCAGCCACAGTTTCTATAGTATCGGCAAAATGATAGTCATATATATGATATGATTGGTATAAATATATGGCCGATATGTATTGGACAATACTACTCCTAAAATAAAGAAGAACAGAGCACCTAAGATATATGGTATTTTATATTGCTTTTTCATATACGTTTCGATTTTAATAGTTCATTATTATACTCTTTGTTTGTTCTTTCTGATGCAAAGGTAAACCAATGTTATTTGAGATTATGTTATCTTTATGTTATCGTTAGGTTAACGTTCCAATTTACATGTTAATTGTTTCATAATTTTATATTGCAAAAATATTCATAAATTGTTTTTGTAATAGTTATCTGTATGTTATTATATTTGCAATTATCAAAACAAAATGCATATGAGATACAAGAATATAAGTGTCTTCGTTTTTATAGGATCATTCGCTATAATAATACTTCAATTGTTATGGCTTTATAACACATACGTGGCTTTAGAGGATAATTTATATAAAGAAAGTAATACCATACTGATAAAAGCGATAAGAAGAGAAATATCAATTAGATTTAAAAGTGCACCTAAGGGTACTGAAATTGTTGGTGTAAGTATTCCAGCTAATGCTCAAAAAAATGAATTAGCACCAGAAATTGTCAGTCTTAACGAAGGCTTGTCTAATATAGGCTTAGAGATTTCTTTGTCTAAAATAGATTCTATAGCGTCTAATATGTTAAATGACATCGATTTACCATGTTCAATTTCCATCAATAAAATAAGGATTTCCGATAACAAAGTATTGTCTTCTAGCAATCCCAAACCAAAGATTTTCCTTTTTGGCAAAATAAAATCTAAAATTATAAATATTACAGCAGACTCATCACAAGGTGTTCAGCTTGAAATTATAAACCCATACATGTTTCTTTTAGGGAAAATGAGTTTGCTAATTATAATAACAATTATTGTACTGAGTTTTATAATTGGGTGTATTATTTACCAAATAAAAATTATATCTAAGCTACAAGTAATTCTACAAATCCGTGAGGATTTCTCATACGCAATGGTACATGATATGAAAACACCTTTGAGTTCAATACTGTCAGCCTTGAATTTTCTACAGGGTGGAAGACTTGATAATAAGCCGGAAATGAAAGAAAGATTCTTCAGTATAGCCAAAGATGAAGCGGATCATTTATTGACATTGACTAACAAGATTTTGACTATATCGAAGTTGGAAAATCATAAGCTGGAGATGAACTGTGAAATGGTAATGCTGGAACCTTTGCTTTTAAAATTGTCTGAAAAATTTAAGGTTAAATCTCCAAAACCCGTTACTTTTGAGTTTGACCTGAATTCCAAAAGTATTTATGCCGATGCTGAATACATAGAAGAAGTATTTAGTAACCTGATAGATAATTCCATCAAATATTCCAAGGATAGCGTTGATATCAGAATATCTTCTTCTGACAATAGTAAATATAGTATCATCAAATTCTATGATAACGGACTTGGCATTAATGAAGATGATCAACTTAAAATATTCAACAAGTATGAACGTGCTTATGCTGGTCGTAGAAATAAAGGACAGGCAGCAGGATTTGGTTTAGGTTTAAATTTTGTGCAGCAGGTTATCGAGGCCCACAAAGGAAAAATCTTCGTCAACAGCATAGAAGGAGAGTTTACGGAATTTATTATTTACTTGCCATTGATTGTCAAGGACCTATGATAAGATTAATGTTCTCCGGAATGGTTATGGCATTTCAGTACCCGGTGCGGCAGGTTGCCGTGTCCTAGCAACTCAATGGGACAGCCGAAATGTTCTTCCAGCCATTCGGCGGGGATTTCTGTGTCCGGATGATAGTCCAGGGTACCGTTTACGCAGGCGATGGTCTTTACATTCTGGAGTACGGTGCCGATGTCGTGGCTGACCAGCACGATGGCGCATTCACGGTTGATGTCTTCCAGCAGGGAATAGAGTTTGGCTTCAAACCGCTTGTCGATGTATGTATTGGGTTCATCCAGGATAATCAGTTGCGGGCACGATACGATGGCCCGTCCCAGCAGAGCCCGCTGGAGCTGTCCGCCGCTCAACTGACCGATGGCCCGTTGTTCCAGCCCTTCCAGTCCCATACGGGCGATGGTTCTTTCTACCTGCCGGTGCTGTTCGGCGGTGAACCGGCTGAACAGTGATTTCTGTTTGTTCAGTCCGGAGAGTACCACTTCGTATACCGAGATGGGGAATTTCTTGTCGATGTGATTGTATTGAGGCAGATAGCCTATGCTCACTTCCGGCACTTCTTTTCCGTGACGGAAGAAACGGATGGTTCCGTGGACAGGTTTCAACAGGCCGAGGATAACTTTCATGAGGGTAGTCTTTCCCCCTCCGTTCGGCCCGATGACTCCCAGAAAATCTTTTTCGTACACGGTCAGGTTTACATCTGTCAGTACCTGTTTCCGGTCGTAGGCGGCCGAAATGTCGGTCAGTTGTATCAGCGGTTCGTGTGTCATAAGTCGGAGGTTAAGGGTTACTCAATGCTTTGGCGATGTTGATCATCTCCTCGTTCCAGTGGTAGCTGAGCGGATTGATGGGGATGACATTTACCTGCAGTTCCCGGGCGATGATTTCCGCGTTCCGCGTATCGAATTCCTTTTGGACGAAAATGATTTTGGGCTGTTCTTCCCGGCAGAGCTGAATCAGTTCCTTCAGGTGAGCGGGAGAGGGCTCCTTGCCATCGGCTTCGATGCTGATCTGGTTCAGTCCGTAATCGCGGGCAAAGTAGGTCAGTGCCGGATGATAAATCAGGAAAGTGCGGTCGGCATTTTCCATGAGGGTGTCCATTTCTTTTCCGGTATTGTCAATAACCTGAAGCAGGCTGTCCAACCGGTGCTGATAGTATGGAGTCTGCTCATTATCTATTTCAGACAGGGCCTGGAAGATGTTGTTGGCGATGATTCTGGCGTTTTTCACCGAATTCCAGATGTGCGGTTCCACACCTTCGTGCGCATGATTGTGGGCATTGTCTTCTTCGTGTGAACAGCCTCCGGCCATAAGGGCAACTCCTTTTGAGAGGTCGTAGAAAGGCTGTCCCGGAGCGTTGTCCTGCAGTTTCTTCAGCCAGGTCTGTTCGAACCCGATGTACCCGATACGCAGGAACGCCTTGCTTTTCGCCTGGGCGACAAGTTGCTGGGGGGTAGGGTCGTAAGTTTCCGGACTGTTCCCTTCGGGTACCATGCTGACCACCTTGAAACGGTCGCCCGCTATTGCTTCAGTAAAATAGCGCAACGGTTCGATGGAGACGGTAAGGGTCGGCTTTTCGTCGGTCTGTCTGGAAGGGGCACAAGCAGAAACGCCTATTGTAAATAGAATGATTATCAGGTATATGTATCTTTTCATAAATGAAATGTTTGTTTGATGGAGAGGCAAAGATACATATTTCTTTCCGTGTGCCGAAAACGAACTCATGTTTTATATCAAACGAACTCGTGTTTTCATGAAAAGAGGGTGTGTCAAAATGATGCACCCTCAT
>ULNN01007037.1_pt1 | contig 14016 bp, 13 predicted proteins | sample 1951931 | NCBI WGS metagenome assembly ULNN01 (sample SAMEA4835578, study PRJEB28245) | human gut metagenome | biome: gut microbiome; material: fecal sample | place: Denmark | collected 2008
TAAAAAACGGCAGATGAACTGCCGTTAAAAACCTTATCTTACAATCTTTCCCTAATTTCCCACGGGCGATGACAATACAAGACATGGCGTTATCAAATATTGTCATTAAATTTTTGTTTTGGGAAAGAATGAAAGATATATTAAGCTTTCAAATTTTCAAACATAAATCTTGCCAAATTCATATCTTCTTCTGAATATTCAACACCATATTCAGCGCCTTCAGCTAAAAATCCCATTGTATTTTCTAAAGGTTTTACTGATTCAGGTTTAGAAATTCCTGCCATTGCGTACATTTGGTCTAAATCAAAAGAAGTAAACGCTGGTTTTGTTGAAAATTTTGCGTTATCTAAACCAACAGTTGAATCTACTTCTTTGCTTCCAAAACCAAAGTCATAAGTTTTTTCATTTCCTTTAGTAGAACCAATGTTGTTGCCAAATACAGGTGTGTTTCCGTTTACGCCATTGAAATCGATGCCCATAGTATATTTCTCCTATTTCCTAATTGTTTATTTCTTATGTATATATAAAGTATATACAAGATGAAAAATTGCTTTTTATTTTTTATTTTGTTTACATTTGTTTACAAAAATAGCAAAATTATTTTTTAGGGGTTTTCATGCAGATATGGATATAGAGACGAGAGGCTATGTCGGTTTTACATCGAGGAATTGTCCTGTTAAACCGTTCACTGTTCAAACACGAAATGATATTATTACATTTAAAGAAATAGACTACACCAAGAAATCGGAGAAGAGTTTGCTAAAGCGTGTGGTGACATTTGTACGTGACAAATTTATAAAGACAAAAGAAAGCTCTGTACAAGATATTGCAACCTTCTTTTTGGACAATTTTGCGCATCAATCTTCACACCCGTTCTGGAAATTGTGCAGAAAAGATGACCCTGCATATAACAAAAAGATTTATAAAGAATACTTGAACAAAGAAATGGTGGCATCTTATAAAAAATCTTTTGATAATCCTGATACAACGGTTTTGATAGGTAAAGATTCCAAGAATAAAATCCGTGCAGGGATAATAACAGAACCTTTAAATCTGTCAGAAGATTTGAAAAACGATAAAACTCTTTATATTGATTCACTTGCTGTAGATAAGGATTTCAGAAATAATCATCTCGGAAAACAAATGATAGACAGTGTCGTAGATAGTAACAAAGAGAAGTTTGATGATACATTTCTTGTAGCATATACAGAATCTGTTCCTTTTTATGAAAAACAGGGATTCAAATCAATAGAAGATGAAAAAATAATTAAAGGTGTCGCAAAAGAACGATGCGACTTCCCTGTGTATGCTTTACCTTTGAATAAGATTATTGAAAAAGGACAAAAGAGCAAATCCGGTTTATAAAGATTAAGAGTTAGGTAAATAAGTAAATAAGACTTTTAATTAATAGATACCATTTCTTATTTACTTAATAACTTATTAACTTTATAAACTATTTTGCAAGAGCAGTCTTTACAGCTTCAACAACTGTTTGAACAGCTTTTTCAGGTACCATTTCTTCTTTTGAACCTGTTTCTCTTACTACAAACTCAACATTACCGTTTTGAATTGATTTACCAACAGTTATACGGAATGGGAATCCTATTAAATCTGCATCTTTGAATTTTACCCCTGGACGTTCATCTCTATCATCAATTACAACTTCAATACCTGCAGATTGTAATTGGTTGTAAATATCAGTTGCAACCTTCATTTGAAGTTCATCTTTTGTACTTACAGGAACAACGATTGCGTGATAAGGTGCAATAGAGATAGGCCATTTGATGCCCCAGTCATCGTAATGAGCTTCAACTGCAGCTGCTGCAGTTCTTGAGATACCGATACCGTAGCAACCCATAATATAAGGTTTTGGTTTTCCGTCAATATCCATATATACAGCGTTCATTGGTTTAGAGTATTTTGTTCCAAGTTGGAAAATGTTTCCGACTTCAATACCTCTTGTAACTTTTAGAGGTTTGCCACATTCAGGACAAAGCTCGCCTGCTTCAACCAATCTGATATCTGTATATTCAATTTCGCCTAATTCAGATTCTAAGTTTGCACCTACTCTGTGCTTATCATTTTCATTGATACCAACAACAAAGTTTTTAAGTTCTTTAATTGTGTTATCTGCAATTATTTTAACTCCTTTTATGCCTTTAGGGCCGATAAATCCGGCCTTAGCAGCGAAACCGTTTTTAGCCATAAGTTCTTCAATTTCTTCTGCAGTTGCAATTCTTATATCAATAGCCTGAACAGCGTTCATAAGTTTTGTTTCTTCAACTTGCTTGTCACCTCTGATAAGTGCTAAAACAGGTTCTTTGTCTGCAATATAAACTAAGCATTTGCAGATTAGAGTTGAAGGAACTTTTAAGAATTCGCATAAATCTTCTATTGTACGAGTGTTTGGAGTATCAACCACTTTACATTCTGTCAAACCAAATTCAGCTCCGTCAGTTTTTGCTTCAGGAAGTTTTGATATTGCGTGGTTTGAGTTTGCTGAATAATCGCAATCGTCACAATAGAATACATCATTTTCCCCTGCATCAGTGTCTGTGATAACCATAAATTCGTGGCTTACGCTTCCACCTATTGCACCACTGTCAGATTGAACCATTTTTGTAGGAAGTCCACATCTGTCAAAAATTCTTTTGTATGCTCTAGCCATATTTTCATATTCTTTTTCAAGTCCTTCTTGAGTTGTGTCAAAGCTGTAAGCATCTTTCATAATAAACTCACGACCTCTGAGTAAACCAAAACGAGGACGAACTTCATCTCTGAATTTTGATTGAATTTGGTATAAGTTTACAGGTAATTGTTTATATGATTTAAGTCCGTCACGACCTATCGCAGTGATGATTTCTTCGTGAGTTGGTCCAAGACACATTTCTCTGTCGTGTCTATCTTTTAGACGCATAAGTTCTCGTCCGTAAACTTCCCAACGACCTGATTCTTCCCAAAGTTCTTTTGGTTGAACGAATGGCATAAGAAGCTCTTGCGCACCTGCAGCGTCCATTTCTTCTCTTACAATGTTCTCAACTTTTTTAAGCACTCTCCACATAAGTGGCAAATAATTGTACACCCCTGATGTAAGTTTTCTTATATACCCTGCTTTAACAAGGAATTTGTGAGAAACAACTTCTGCATCAGAAGGAAATTCTCTAAGTGTTTGAACAAAAAGTTTTGACATTTTCATAATGTAATTACCTCATATAAACTATTTATGAGAAAATCCTAGCACAAATGGAACTATGGGTAAAGTTTTATTGAAGATAGTCATTATATAATTATTCTAAAGTCCATACAAATCTTGTTTAAGAGTTTTTGTAATTTTGCTTGATTTAGATGAAAAAATGCGTCAAATCAGTAATGGTGAGTTAAAAATATTACAGGTCAAGAGTGGAACTTAATCCCCAAAAATCTCACACCTACTCCATTACTTCGGGGTTGGGTTTGCCGTAGCAGTTTATCGGTACAAAGAATCTATCGCCTTTTTTGTTCGCATAAACCTTGTTTTGCATAGTGCCAACAACGCTAGAAGGCTCAAAAGCAGGTTCATAGTGCTGTTTTAAAACTATACCATAGCCCATTTTGCCGTTCATCCTTAACCCATATCCATATTCCACGCGTGGCCCCATATTCACATCAGGGTTTGCTTGGTTCGCTTTTCGATTTAACAAGTTTATTAACTTGTTTTTATTATTCATATTTTTATTAGTGATTTCCAATGTATCAACTGCAAATTTTTCTAAATCAGTCGTGTCAGCCTTGTTTAAAGAACTCTTTGCGAAAGAATCTACACGTTCAATGATAGGATATTTTACTTTATCTGAAACTTGATGTATTGCCCCTCGTTTTTCACAAGACACTGTCGAAAGAGCGACTGCTCCTGCCATAAATTTTGTCATAATGCTTTTATTCATGTTTAACCTCTTTTAATCCCTTTGTTTTAATCTCTTACAATATTTCGTGTCTGCCAGATATAAAGGTCGTTATCCTTGATTCCACCTTCAATATCCTGTGGCGCTCCAAATTCTTTTTCTATAACAAGCGCATTTTTTGCTAATCTTTTCAACTGTTTAAACAGTTGTTTGTTCTCTGACAAATCCTGTTTTGCAGGTTCTGAATCTATTATATTCATATCTTCATCAAATGTAACTGCTGAATTTTCCATTTGTATAGAATCGTATGTTAATTTACCATTATTTTTATTATATGTAAAGACATGTGGTTGAATCGCATCTTCGTAATTCCAAGCCCCATTAGAAAATAAATCAATCTTTAAATTGTTGTTCTTATCGTCAGTGTAAATCGTAAATTTATAATCTTCATCAATTTTATCCTGCAAAATTATCCCCGGCTGTATTTTATCATCAGGAATATTATGTTGTTTGCGAGATAGTATCGCATCAGGACTGTTCTTTGATTCTGCGACCATAGATATTGTGTAGAATAAATTTTCTTTGTTCAAATTCTCATCATTATTTGTCATTAATGCACAGTTTGAATGATATAGCCCTGCTGCAGAATAATTCGGCAAATCCTCACCGTTAAAAGCTGATCTGACCATAAATGAATCAGTGTTTATCCCATTATCTTGCAAGGTCTCAAGAATATTATTCATATCTTTTTGAAGCTTAGGATTCTCAAAATATTCGGTTTCTTTATCCTTTTCTATAAGTTTTTCTATATATCCTGCAGGGAGAGCAACTGATTTTGGAATATTTACATCAATTTTTCCTTCGTCTGCAAGTTTTTCAAGTTTTTTAAGATTTACAGCCTTGGCGCCGATTAGTTTAGGGTCGTATTCGTCAGATGTTAGTATATGGTCACAATATTCAAGATTTGGAACTTCAATAGTTGAATAATGTTTCGGGTTATGTGTCTTAGGTGCTTTGTTGAATTTGATATGGTTGTCTTTCATTTCTAATTCAATGTTTTGCCCATCAAGTTTTTTTAGATTTTTAATAATTTTTGAATCAAAAACAGTGCCACAAACATCTGTTCTGTTTCTCAGTTGGGTTGCAAGATGAGAGAAACTGCCGATATCATCAGAGGTATAAACTATCCCAACCACATTCGGATTAGAAATATTGTTACAGAAACATTTTGTGAGCAATATTGTTGGTTGGGTTAAATTGTTTAAAAATGCAGAATCTTTATAGCTGATAGTATCTTTATATACGAGTTTTCCGTTCGCTTTTCCTGCTTTTATCGCATGAATAACAGGTTGGTTGTATTTCTTCCTTAAAAAGAATGATGCTTTTTGTTCTAATAAATCATTATTAATTTCGTAGTCTTTATTGTTTTTCTTGTCAATATTTCCGGTATCTTTATAAAAAATATGATAATTAATTCTGTTTTCGGTCATAGGAATAGTTTTTGTATAAATACCATTCTCGTTGCGCATTTCTTGTTGCGTAGCCGGAGTTGCATTAGTTACCAAATATGGAGCATTTCCGAGATATGGAATATTATCAGTTTGTATTGTAACCTCATTACTTCTAGGCTTTACTTTATAAGTATGCGCTCTAAAATTAACGGTTAAATTGTTTTGACCTAAAATCCTCATAATTGTATAACACCTGTAAAAAATATTTTTGATAGAAGTTTAAGAAATAAAAAGTTGCGTAATATTTCTTAAAATTCACTAAAGATTTTTAAATTTTGTCCGTATAGAAATATATAAAGGAGGCAAACAATGGGATTTAGAATAAATCCGAGAGGTGTAGATAAAAACAAACGCAACACAGAAGCAAAACAATCTCAAAACAAAACTAATACAGGTTCTGTAGAAGATAAAATAAAACAATATTTTAATTCACAAGATGATATTGTAAGTTCTGATGATTTTAATGATATACAAAAATCCAGTAAGTCTTTTAATTCTGTGTTTGGGCAGTATCAAGGTCAAAAATGGTCTGATGAAATAGAATCACAATTTAAACTATCATTTCAAAAAGATATGGGTGATATTATAAATAATAAACAAACGCAACAGAATGATGCAACTTATGTCGCTCAAAAGCCTGTTGCGCAGCCGATAAAACTTGCAAAAGTAAATGTAAAAACGAATTTGACGCAGCCTTCTAAAGTTTCTGAAGAAGAAATAAATTTGCTTTTAGATAACACACCATTAAAAGGTACAGGAAAAGATTTTTTAGATGCAGAAAAGAAATATGGCGTAAATGCTATGTTTATGGTTTCTCTTGCTGGAGTAGAATCAGGTTATGGTAATGCTCCTGCAAGAGGTACTAAATACAATTTTTCCGGTCGTAAGAAACTAAAAGGTGGTTTTATGGAGTTTAAAAACTTCCCTGATAGTATTGATTCATTTGGTGCATATATTCAAAGAAGATATACTCGTAGTGGCAAAACCACTGTTCAAAAGGTCCAACAGGGTGGGTATAACCCAAATGCGGCTTGGGGGACAAGAATTGTTAATGAATGGAATAAAAATATCTCAAAAATCAAAAAATATAGACAATTTCAAAACTAAATATACCCTGACTTTCTTATATACAATATTTGTACATTGATGATATTATTTCTCTTGCAAAAGTCAAAAGAGGAGATATATAAATGGAGAAAGAACAAAACAATTTGCCTGAACATCACCATTCTCATATAGAGGTAATTTCTTCTATTGCATTTGTAGTATTGGTTGTAATCGGAATGTACTTTTTATCTGTGTATTTAAAATAAAGTTTTTAATAAATTTAAACGGACTGTTTTTATAAATCAAATATCCTCCTAAACTACACCTTCCATCATTTTGTTGAGTGCCAGTTTTGCAGCTCTAACAGGTGTTGAATAAGATGTTCCCGAAAGTTTTCCCAGATACTGACCTTCCGGCAAATCTGTAGGGTAGTCAATATCTGTGCCTTTTAAACCTGTTATGTTTAATCCTTCCTTTGTTGCAGTGATATCAAAAGAAAAAGGCTCATAATGTTGTGTAAGTGTTAAATCTCTTGAAGATGAAAAAATATCAGGTTCGCCGATTTTATTTAAGCCACCAACTCCTTCACACCCTGTTTTCATTAAATATAATGCAACTTTTTCTTCTCCATTATTGCCTGCACCTGCCAAAAATCTTGTTTTAGAGGTCAAATCGTTTAATATATTCAACACTTTTGCATCTTCTGGATTTTGTGATGTGAAATCTTTAATATAATCATCTCTGAAATCTCTTGATGTCGTGTGAGGTTTTGTGTTAGTAAAAATACCATAAGATGCTGATATGCAGGTTGTGTTCGGTGTGATTTCATCTTTTAGGTGTTTAATATCCGTATCTGATGTAATCTCTTTAAATTGATATTTCGCAAAAGGATTAAATCGGTGTGCTAAGGTCTCAATTATATCAGTATGTGATAAGGATATTCCTTTAATATCTGTACAATGTGGTTTACCAATATATAAGTCGGTTAATATTACTTTTTGAGGTCGAATAGTTGCATTTTTTACAAACGCACCTTCTTCGTTTAATATTCGGAGTTTTATGTTTCCATTTTTTGTTTCATCTTCTTTGAGCAGATAATATCCCTTAGAGTTTTTAGGGTTTATCCAAACAGCTCTGTTATAACTGTCTTCAATGTTATCTGACAATAATCTGTTCAAATCCTTGTCTGTCGCTTTCTGTGGAATTTTATGGGAAAGCTCTTGGTATCTTTTGTTTTTTGCAATCGTGTTCATTTGTAATGCTTCACACATATCAACAGAAGGAAATCGTGGAATATCAAATTTGATACCACTTTGAGGATAAGTAAATCTCGGATTGATTCGCTTTATTGTATGAATAGGTGTAAGCAAGGATTTTGTCGGGTTTATAAACATACTATTTAAAAGCTTATAAAAAAATAATTTGCTATAAAAAGTAAGGTAAAGTTGATAAATTTGATTTTATTTTTGTATTGTAAAAACATTCTTGTAATTCCTTAAAAAAAATTGTATAATAAGTGTAAATTTTCACGATATTTGGTGTTTTCGTGAAATATGTAACGATTAAAGTATTATATTAAGTGCAAAGGAGCCGTTAATGACGACCGAAAATCAATCTAAGATTAGTTTTGAGAAGATTGATGAGATTATGGCATCTTATGGATATAAGAAGTCTAATTTGATTGCAATCTTACAACAAGTACAGGAATTATTTACTTATCTACCTGAAGATGCGATGACATTTATTGGAACGAAAATAGAAGGACTTTCTCCTGCGACAGTATATGGTGTTGCGACATTTTATGCTCAATTTTCGTTAGAGCCAAAAGGTAAATATAAAATAAAAGTTTGTGATGGTACTGCTTGTCACGTTAGAGGTTCAATGAGTGTGTTGAATGCAGTTAAAACAAAACTTCGTCTTGGCGAAAAAAGTATGACAACGGAAGATGGTATGTTCTCGTTAGAAATCGTAAGTTGTCTTGGTGCTTGTGGTCTAGCTCCTGTTGTTGTTATTAATGACAAAGTTTATCCACAAATGACATCAGATGCAATAGGTATAATTATTGATACAATCATCAAGGAGGAAGCTGCATAATGACAACAGATTTGAAAATAGATATTTATCAAGAACAAGAAAGGGTAAAAAAAGAAATTGTAGCTCAAGGCTTGAGAGTTCTTGTTTGTACAGGTACAGGTTGTATTGCAAATGGCTCACTTAAAGTTATTGAAAAATTTAAGGAGTTGGGAGTAAATGTATCTGCGTTAACTGATTACGATAAAATGACAATAGTTCCGACAGGTTGTCATGGCTTTTGTGAACAGGGTGTGTTAGTTATAATCCCTGAAAAACATACAGCTTATGTAAAAGTAAAAGAAGAAGATGTAGAAGAAATTTATAATTCGCATATCGTTGGTGGAAAACCTGTTGAAAGACTTTTGTATGTTGACCCGTTAACAAATGAACATGTGCATAAAAGTGAAGATATAAATTTTTATGCGAAACAGGTAAGAACTGCTCTTGAGAATTGTGGGCATATTAATGCAGAGTGTTTAGACGAGGCAATTTCTGTTCATGCGTATGAAGCTTTATTTAATATTTTGAAAGAGAATAATCCTGATAAAGTTATTGAAGAAATTGAAAAATCAGGACTTAGAGGTCGTGGTGGTGGAGGTTTCTCTACCGGAATGAAATGGAAGTTTACTGCGGCAAACAAGGGTGGAAAATCATACGTTGTATGTAATGGTGATGAAGGTGACCCTGGGGCATTTATGGATAGAAGTGTTATGGAAGGTGACCCTCATAAACTTCTTGAAGGTATGGCTATTGCAGGATTTGCAGTTGGTGCTGATGAAGCATATATTTATGTAAGGGCAGAATATCCTCTTGCAATTAAACGATTAAAAATAGCTATTGAACAAGCTGAAAAGGCTGGTTACTTAGGCAAAAATATAATGGGTTCAGATTTTAATTTTGATATCCATATCAAAGAAGGTGCAGGTGCATTTGTTTGTGGTGAAGAAACTGCATTAATAGCTTCAATCGAAGGTGAACGTGGTATGCCTAGACCAAAACCACCGTTCCCAGCTAATAAAGGTTTGTTTGGCCGTCCAACATTGATTAATAATGTTGAGACATTGGCAAATGTTCCTGTAATTATGCGAAAAGGTGCTGATTGGTTTGCTCAAATGGGTACAGCAAAATCAAAAGGTACAAAGACTTTTGCCTTGACGGGTGAAGTTAATAACACAGGGCTTATTGAAGTTCCAATGGGAACAACATTAAGACAGATTATCTTTGATATCGGTGGTGGTATCAGAGGTGGCAAAAAATTCAAAGCTGCGCAAATTGGTGGCCCTTCAGGTGGTTGTTTGACCGAAGAACATTTAGATTTGCCGATGGATTATGATAGCTTGAGAAGTGTTGGAGCAATGGTAGGTTCAGGTGGTTTGGTTGTAATGGCTGAAGATACTTGTATTGTGGAAGTTGCTCGATTCTTCATGAATTTTACTCAACATGAAAGCTGTGGTAAATGTGTACCTTGTAGAGAGGGTACAAAAAACATGTTGAAAATACTGGAACGCATTGTTAAGGGTAATGGTACTATGGAGGATTTAGATACCTTAGAGGAATTGGCTCATGCCGTTAATGATGGTTCGTTATGTGGCTTGGGTAAAACTGCACCAAATCCTGTACTTTCGACTTTAAAATATTTTAGAGATGAATATATTTCTCATATTAAGGATAAGAAATGTCCTGCTGGAGTTTGTACTGCACTTAAGACTTATACAATCAACCCTGATTTATGTAGAGGTTGTTCTAAATGTGCGAGAAATTGTCCTGCAGAGGCTATACATGGTGAACTAAAATCGCCATACAAAATAGACCAATCAAAATGTATAAAATGTGGAGCTTGTGTTTCAGGCTGTCCATTCAAGGCTATAGAACAATCTTAGAGTATGAGGAATAAATATAATGGGTAAAATGATTATAAATGGTAAAGAGTGTGAATTTACCAATGAAGCAAATATATTAGAAGTTATTCGTAAAAACGGATTTAATGTTCCGACATTCTGTTATCGTCCTGATTTGAAAGATACTTTTGGGGCTTGTAGAATGTGCGTTGTAGAGGTTGAAGGACGAGGAGTTCAATCTTCTTGTACGATGCCACCACAAGACGGGCTTGTTATTCATACAAATACTGCAAGGGTTAGAAGAATTAGAAAAACTGTTCTTGAACTTTTGCTTGCAAATCATGATAGAGAATGTACGACTTGTAACAAATCAGGTAGTTGCGAACTTCAAAAGTATTCTGAAGAATATGGAATAAAAGATGTTTCAAAATATGTTCAGAAAAAAGAGTTAAGACCTCTTGATGAGTCGAGTCCTTCAATAGTAAGAGATTTGAATAAATGTATTTTATGTGGAGCTTGTGTTAGAGCATGTGATCAGTATCAAGGTTTGCAAGTTTTAGGGTTTGCAAATCGTGGTGCAAATACAGTTGTTCAACCAATGGCTGGTAGAATGCTTGCAACAAGCGAATGTGTCTATTGTGGACAATGTGTTGCTGTTTGTCCAACTGGTGCTTTGACTATCAAATCTCAAGTAGATGAAGTTTGGAAAGAGTTAGAGAATCCTAATAAGAAGGTTGTTGTTCAGTTTGCACCTTCAGTTAGGGTAGCAATAGGTGAAATGTTTGGTTTTGAACCGGGTGCCAATTCAACGAAAAAACTTAATGCAGCTTTAAAAGCTGTTGGATTTGATTTGGTGTTTGATACCAATTTTTCTGCTGATTTGACTATTATGGAAGAAGCAAACGAGTTTATTGATAGACTTTCTAATGGTGGTAAATTACCATTATTCACGTCTTGTTGTCCTGCATGGGTTAGATATTTAGAAACAGAACACCCTGAAATGCTAGAACATTTATCTTCTTGTAAATCTCCACAAGGTATGTTAGGTGCGATTATAAAAAAATATGTGCCTGAATATTATAAAGATATTACAAACGAAAATATAGTAAGCGTTTCTGTTATGCCTTGTACTGCGAAAAAAGCTGAGGCTATAAGAAAACAATTCAGGCGAGAAGATGGTACTTATGAAATAGATTATGTTTTGACAACGCAAGAATTAGGCCGTTTAATTAAGTCTGCAGGTGTTGATTTCAAATCTATTGAAGGCGTTGAGGCTGATTCTCCATTCGGTAAATATACAGGTGCAGGAACTATTTTTGGAGTTTCCGGTGGTGTTGCAGAAGCAGCTGCAAGAACAGCTTATCAAATGGTTACAGGTGAAGAATTAACTAATGTTGTAATTTCACCAATGAGAGGTACTCATAGAGTAAAAACTGTTGAACTTGATTTGAAGGGTACAAAAGTTAAGGTTAAGATAGTTAATACTTTAAGAGAGGCTGAAAAATGCTTGCAAGAAATTCAAGAGGGTAAAGCTGATTATCAATTATTAGAGGTAATGGCTTGTCCTGGAGGCTGTATAAATGGTGGTGGTCAACCACAAAGCTGCGATGATTTATCTGTTCGTGAAAAACGTGCAGAAGGATTGTATGAAGATGATGCAACTGAAGAATTCCGAAAATCTCATGAAAATCCTGAGATTAAGGAATTGTATGCAAAACATTTAGAAAAACCAGGTTCGCATATCGCTCATGAACTTTTGCATACGACATATTCTGATAAATGGACAAAACTTTATAAGAATGTTGGTAATAAAAAATAAAAAAAAACGGGGCATTTGCCCCGTTTTTGATATGTTAATTATAACAATACAAGTTCGTCTTTTATTAAATTTTTAAACTTATCATCAATGCTATTTAAGTCAATAATATCAATTTCGTATGGTAATGTAGAATTGTCAAAAGTAGCTTCAAGTTTTGATTTGGTCTGTGGGGTTAATTCTTGAGAATCAATAGCCAAATCTATATCAGAATATTTTTTAGCTCTATTTTTTACTCTGGAGCCAAAAATATATAGTTTATAATTATGTAGCATTGAGGAAACAGTTTCTTTGATGAACTCAATATATTTTTGTTCTAAATCAATCATAATTTACTTTCGAGTGAATTGTATAAAAATTCTGCATCTTGTTTGAATTCTGGAATGATTTCAATAACTTGATTTGCAATTCTTTCATCATAAGTATGTGATGTCATATTTCTTTTTTGACGATATTCTGTCCATTTTTCTAAATCGTTTTTTAGAAGCCCAAGTTTATTTGCTTTTCGAATAATTTCATTAAAGGTCATATCAGATATAGTGTCAGAAGAATACAAATTAATATATCTGTTCATCATTTTTATTGCCAAAGAGTATGTATATTCAAATCTTTGAATAACAGCATCTCTGATATCAATATCATAATTGTCTTTCTGATATCTGATTAGTATTGAATTAAGACTATTAATTGCGTTTTTGAAAGAAGAAATATCTAATTTTTCCATGGTTAGAATATAACATTTATAATTCATAAAAGCAATATTTATTGATATTGTAATATTTGAATATGTTTATGATACAATAGATTCGGTAGTTTTTTAATGTTCAAAAGGAGAAAATTAATGGCAGAAAAAAGAGTATGGCTTTTCAGAGAAGGAAATGCAGATATGCGTAACCTTTTGGGTGGAAAGGGTGCTAACTTGGCAGAAATGACTAATTTAGGACTTCCAGTTCCTCCGGGGCTTACAATTACAACAGAAACTTGTATGGAATATATCAACCACGGCAACAAAATGCCTGAAGGTTTGATGGACGAAGTAAGAAAAGCATTGAAAGATGTAGAAGAACAAGCCGGTAAAAAATTCGGCGATACTACAAATCCTTTGTTAGTATCTGTTCGTTCAGGTGCCAGAGTATCTATGCCTGGTATGATGGAAACAATCCTAAACTTAGGTTTAAACGATGATACAGTAGAAGCTATGATTAAATTAACAAACAATCCTAGATTCTGCTACGATTCATATCGTCGTTTCCTAACTATGTTTGGTTCAGTAGCTTGGGAAATGGATAGACAAAAATACTTTGAATCAGAAGTTGAAAAAGTTAAAGAACGAGAAGGCGTTAAGTCTGATACCGAAATTTCTGCTGATGGTTGGAAATCATTAATTCCAATATATAAAAATGTTATTAAAGAAGTAACTGGTAAGGAATTCCCTCAAGATCCTTACGTTCAGTTACAAGAAGCTATTGAAGCTGTATTCAGATCTTGGAATATTCCACGTGCTGTTGCGTACAGAAATATGAACAAAATTGATCATAACTTCGGTACTGCTGTAAACGTACAAACAATGGTATTCGGTAATATGGGTGATGATTGTGCAACTGGTGTATCTTTCACAAGAAACCCTGCAACAGGTGAAAACAAATTCTACGGTGAATACTTAACAAATGCACAAGGTGAAGATGTTGTTGCAGGTATCAGAACACCAAAACCTATTGCTGAGTTAGAAACAGAAATGCCTGATTTGTACAAACAATATGTTGATATTGCTAAAAAATTAGAATTAGGATACAAAGATGTTCAAGATATGGAATTCACTATCGAACGTGGTAAATTATGGATTCTTCAAA
>ULNN01021504.1_pt1 | contig 13930 bp, 10 predicted proteins | sample 1951931 | NCBI WGS metagenome assembly ULNN01 (sample SAMEA4835578, study PRJEB28245) | human gut metagenome | biome: gut microbiome; material: fecal sample | place: Denmark | collected 2008
AAGACCAACGGCAACAGCCGTACATAAGCAATAATCAAACAATGTTTCACAAGCAGAATAAGAAAAGAATTATATATGGGATTCGTAGTATTACACATGGAAAAGGCGCACGGTTCCGACAGCGGAACGACTGCCCACATCGAGCGTTTCATCATACCGAAGAACGCAGACCCCACACGCACACACCTTAACCGAAAACTCGTCACTTACCCCGATGGGATAAAAGACCGCACGGCAGCCATTCAGAAAAGATTGGAGGAAGCAGGACTGACACGCAAAATCGGGAACAACCAAGTTCGGGCCATCCGTATCAACGTGTCGGGAACACACGAGGATATGAAGCGTATCGAAAAGGAGGGCAGACTTGATGAATGGTGTGCCGACAATATGAAATACTTTGCCGACCTGTTCGGCAGGGAGAATATCGTGGCAGCACATCTGCACAGGGACGAGGAAACGCCACACATACACATCACACTCGTTCCAATTGTCAAAGGAGAACGTAAGCGCAAAAAACGTGAGGAACAGGCGAAGAAACGCTATCGCAAGAAACCAGCCAACACGGTGAGACTATGTGCCGATGACATCATGACACGCTTGAAACTGAAATCCTACCAAGACAGTTATGCCGTAGCAATGGCCAAGTACGGTCTGCAACGTGGTATAGACGGTTCACAGGCTCGTCACAAGTCCACACAGCAGTATTATCGGGATATACAGAAACTTGCCGACGGCTTGAAATCGGAAGTGGTGGATTTGCAGGAGCAGAAAGAAACGGCACAAGAAGAACTCAGACGAGCCAAGAAAGAGGTGCAGACCGAGAAACTGAAAGGCGTAGCCACCACAGCAGTGACCCACATTGCTGAAAGTGTCGGTTCTCTTTTCGGCAGTAACAAGGTCAAGACATTGGAACGCAGGAATGAGGATTTGCAAGACCGCATTCTTGAACTTGAAGAAGAAGCACGACAAAGGGAACAGCAACAGGCGAAGCACATACAGGAGATAACGGATGCTTACGAACAGCGACACCGCAAGCTGTCCGAGTTCGCGGATTATGTCAGGCACTATTTTCCGTATGTTGAGAAACTGATGCCGACCATCAAGTTTCTACGTGATACGCTGAATTTTGGCGATGCCGTCATCAGGAAATTATGCACGTTCAAGGATGTTCCCATCAAAGGCGAACTCTATTCTTGTGAATTCAACCAACATTTCAAGGCGGACAAAACGGTATGCTCACTTAAAGAGGACAAAGAGGGGAAATATAATCTCCACATAGACGGAGTTTCACATGTCAGTTGGTTCAGACGGAAGAAAGAAGAGTTTATGGAGAAACTGAAACCACAAGCAAGGAGACAAAATCGGGGTATTAAGCTGTAAATCATAATTAAGTCTGTGATAGTTGAATGGCGTATCACGGATTTTTTGTACTTTTGTGTTGCTTATAACATCATCGGTAATATAATTTGCAATACATATGGAAAAGATAAATGAAACTCACATCTTAGTTTTGAAAGAACATAATGGTATTTTTCAAGTTATTTCAATGCCAATAGACGATAGCTCTTTTATAATTAACGAAATAGAGGCTTCTGTAGATAATCCCAATAAAACATTGCTGGATGTACAATCTGAATTTCTCAATAACTTTCAAAGCATAAATAATGCTTATGGATATCTTTATCCGTATGCATATAGTTCTTCTTATGTTTCGGGAGCAATAAAACCTAAAAGACACACATATGCCGAATATAAAACAGAGTTGGATAATAGGGTGAAGAACAGAGCCATAGGTGAAAATATTGATATAAATCATATTATAGAGGATGAAAATAGAATCCTCAAACAGAATTATGCATCATTGTGTACTCGTTACATTAAGCAACAGATGCTATATAAAGCATTCCAAAATGCAGCAAATGATCCCTCCTGTAAGATGTACTCCCGCGAGTCAATAGGGTGGAGTAGTTTTGATTATGCAATAACCGATGATATAAAAGTTTGTCTTTATACTAACTTAGGATTTGGATATGCAAGTTATTTTACGTTATCCATATCTTATAAAGATATTATAATAGCACCATTTTCACATATAGCAAAGTATTATAATGCTTGTATGACGGATATTATTCGTTGTACTAGAGATTATTATGTAGACAAAGACAATTGGTATCCAATGTTTGAGTTTGTTAAGGATTTTGTAAATCATTCTTTAGAAGACCCTAAATCCTTTGTTGAAAGCTATATTATGAATGAAATAGACGAAATGATAAGATGTCTTAGAAATATCATGGCTAATCCATCTGCTGTTATCAATATGTTCAAAAATCAGAACAATAACATAGATTATCATCGTCTTAGATTTATCAATCCTATGTCTAATGATGAAAAACAACTATATAGTGTATATCCTATAGAAATGCCAACAATTTTTAAGAGTGAAAAATTATCACAGGCGGTGAATACTTTAAAGCGTCTTGAAGAATTGCAAAAAATTCATTCTCAAATAAACGTATATATTGAAGAAATATTAAACATGATTGTTGAGCTAAGCCCTGAAATTGATAAAACAATTGAATCTATTCGAATAGATATTGAAAGGTTGGTGATTCAAAAGAAGCCTAAGGAAGAACTTGCAGAATCCTTGCAAACTCGAATTGATGGATTTGTTACAGAACTAAATAACGAATTAGAAAAGCTGCCCAGAGACGCTGATTGGAAAAGAAAGGAAGACGTGCGTAAACAATTTGAAGAAAGACATCCTATATACGTAGATACTAAAAACAGATTACAAGAAGTAAATGATGAAATTTCTGAAATAAACAAAAAAATATATTCAAGGAAGTCTCTTGTAGAGAGATTGTTAAATAGCAGTAATAATTTAGCACCATATATGGCTAGTGCTGTTTAATTACTTTCAAAGTCAGAAACTTAATAATTCTATGGAGTGAACCTATGGGGATGTAAATACTAAAAGAAAAAGGTTGTTCTTTGGTGTTTACATCCTAATTTGCTATTTTTGTACGCCAAGTGAGTTATTTGAAACGCAAATCAAGGCAAAACGCAGCAAATGGCACAGTTGCCAAGTCATTACCTCAAAATTGGGTAATTCTCCCTAAGCCTTTTGTATAAGGCACTTATAAAGTGCATTCCAAAATTACGGAAATAATTTCATTTTCATTTATTAGGGATAGTTTTCCTTTGAAAAAGGTCATTATAATAACTGAATCATCTGTAATAGATGATGTAATGTTTTTTTATAATCAGATTATGCCCCTTGCCTGTTATCTCTGTTCAACATACAGGTTATTGTCTTTTACATAGTACCCTTTGCAGAAAATAGGATAACCGTATGTATAACCGTCCATAAAAGGGTTATTCAGGTAAGTTTGTAAGTCGGCAAAGGAATGGCCGATGTTTGCTGTTTGGTTTATGTCAGAAACGGTCAGCAGGATAATCTGGGAATTTTTTAAGACTTCTTCGTGATTTGTATAGTTTTCGATGAACGGTCCCCTCAATGCAGACAATACTTCTTGGTATTGATATTTGCTTGCAATGATAAAATAAGCACTTGTACCGTAGGTCAATGAACGAACATAGACAAGTCCGTCTGGATTGGAAGGAGGTTCTACAAAGACTCCGTTGACAGGTATATCCATTGATACAGTGAAGCTTTTGAAAACCACTTTTCCTACACACAGGCTTTTGACAGGTTGTATGTCCAGTTCTTGCTTTCCTATCTTCACCAGCGTATTGGCAAAACTTTCATTGTCGTTGATACAAAGACTTAAGTCATCCAGGCTGTTTAACTCTGCAAACTGTACAATATACGGTCTTGTAGGAAACTTAAAATCTTTGTATTTTTTCGAAGCGATAGCTTCCTGCATTTTTTTCTGGTATTGAATCCATCTTACATCCTCCATTGGGGTCATATAGGGTATTTGAAAATTGAATGTAAGATTTATAGGTTGCTTCTTTTCCGTTACCGATTTGTCAAAAGAAGTGGCGAAAGTACTTTCCGGAAAAACAGCACCTACATAAACAGACGGAGGATTGGCTATGCACCACCATCCGTGTATTCCGAGGTATCGGCTACTTATATCTGTTTCTTTCTCCCTACTGTCATTGATGAGGGTTTCCCATTTGGGGGAAATATCAATTGTATTGTCCTCTATGATTTCAATTAGTCTATAATGAGGCGCTGCATCGGCTGAAGGGTTGCCTGGTATTGTTTTTTCAACTTTTAAAACATATTCATGTCCCTTTTCATAAGAGAATGCATTGATGCTTCTCATGGGCAATTTTGAATATTCGGATTCTCCATCTTCTTTTACCAGCATGCATTCGATTGATTCCTTACTCCCTGAAGGGGTATAGGTGCTCGTTTCTCCAGATACATATATGGTTATGACTTTCACTTTATCCTTGAAGTCTGCTTCTTTGTCGCAGCTGATAACGCTGAATGTACAAAGGAATAGTAGTAATATTCCTGATAGGTTCTTCATATTCATAACTGTATGTATGTTAGGTTTTACTCTCCTTTTACTGGTTTGAGTGGCTTGTTCTCTAAGAGCTGATTATCGTTTGATTGGGCTCTTAAAATTATATTTTTCCCATTACTCTTACCGGGAAAACGGAATAATAGATGAAAACCACTATTCTGAAAAGTTAAAGTGAGTAAAACCTAACATGTTGCTGAAGATTCAGTTCCTACTCAAGATGTGCTGAATGAAACATTATCAGATTATAACCTATCTATTTCATTAAAATCTTGTTCATGGCTCCTTCCTTTCTCTTTTCCAAAACGATAAGAAATATTCAGTTTGATTTGTCTTGATTCACCTTTGCCCCAATTCCAAAGTTGAAAACCGCTGAAGGAACTGTAGCTGTTCCAATTGTTTGTCCAAAGGATGTCTGTGAATGCCAGGCTTACGGTGAATCGCTTCTTTAAGAAGGATTTACCCAAAGCCAAGTCGATATAGCCGCTTGGGTCCATCTTTTCGTTTGAGGCGCCCAGTCTTCTGGTGATGTATGAGCCATTTAATTCTAACTGTATTTTCCAAGGAAGGCGAAATGTATTCATCATTGTAAAAATACCTGCGAATGCACTTTGATTGAATTCTCTGTATTGGTCGAAAGCTATGTCTTTCTTTACATAATAGCCTATCAGGTTGAGATTCATTTCCCACCAGGAGAACGGATTTAGTCCTTGATTGAAGGTCAGTGAGATTTGTTGTTGCTTCCCTATATTCCTTGGTGTCATAACGACCTTATTCGTTGATAAAGTGTCTGTTATTTGTGCTTTATAATCCTTCATGTATGTATAGGCGGCAGAAACGGAACTACGTTTATAGCTATATGTCAATGAAGCCCGATGGGTCTTCTGTGGCGACAGAAACGGGTTCCCTTTCCAATACGATAACTCATCCAATAGGTATTCGAAAGGATTCAAATCCTGATAAGCCGGTCGGTCTATACGGCTGCCATATCCGATTGAAACGGATTGTTCTTCACCAAGCTGATAATTCAGATTTATCGAAGGAAAAATGTTGAAATAGTGGCGTTTGTTTTCCTCATTATTTATCCCATCCACCGTATATAGGCTACCATCAGACCAGGTTTGTTCGCCCCGTAAACCAAGTTCAATATTTAGTCTGTCATTAAATGGATACGAATAAAGTAGATAAGCGGCTAATATCTGTTCTTTGTAAGTAAAATCATTTGATTGTGTGACGTCGATGTTTTCATTGTTGTCTTTTATTTCAAAGAACTTGTATCCATTATCCGCATTGACATTGGAATACTTTATCCCCGATTTAAGTGTACCGGAGCTTATTTTATGTTGTTGGTTGTATGACAATGCATAAATGTGAATGTTCCTACTATTGATTGATTTGTATAGAAAATCATTTATAGTCTCGCCATTAGGAAGTTTATATGTATTGGGCTGCAAATTCCCGGAGCCACCATCGAACCATGCATAATTGGCATCGACAGAATATTTGACACCTTCTTTAGGCGTAGACATAAAATAAAGGTTCCCTCCATACCTGTTACCTTTCTGCATATAGTATTCATTTTTTGCGTAGAGGATTTGTTCCAGATTATAACTCTCCAAATCCCGGATTTCAGTAACTGTAGATGTCAGGCCAGGACCAAAAAGGATATTTGCTGTAAATTGACCTCCTATCAGATGACTATCATTGATTTTATATTCGAAATCAAGATTGCCGGCTATCGTTTTACGTTTATCTGTATCTTCTGTAGGGCTATAGTAATCTTTACCGGATTGCTTGCGATGCATTCCATAATCTAAATTGTAATAGCCGAATTGGTGATGGTAGTTTCCCATTAAGCTGAATTTACCTTGTGTATAGCTGAAGGAAAGTTCTGTGTTCTGACGAAGATGATTCCAATAAGAAACGCCGTTATTCATGGCAAAGGAATATCCTTCTGTGGGTTGGTTTTGCGTATTAATGTTGATGATTCCTCCAGAGCCTTCAGCATCATATTGTGCGGATGGGTTGTTTATTATTTCTATAGATGAGACAGCTGTTGATGACATGGATTTGAGCATGGAAACAAGTTCCTCTTGCTGCATATAGGTTGGTTTCCCGTTGAGAATGATAAGGACACCGTTTCTGCCGCCTATGCTGATATTATCATTTCCGTCAACAAAAATACCTGGGGTTTTCTTCAAAACATCCAATGCGGAACTGCCGGCTAATGTCGCACTGTTTTTTGGAAAAAATACTGTATTTCCATTGATGACACGCACCGATGGTGTCTGTTTTTCTCCGACAACAAGGACGTTGTCCAGCATGATACTTGAAGATTGTAATGCGATATTTAGAACTGTATCATTCTTGATGGTAAAAGGGGAAGTGAGATATGGAGCGTATCCTAAACAGTTTACATACAGTTGAATATTGCCTTTGGCCTTTATGCTGAACTGTCCTTCTGTATCGGTGATGCACTGACTATAGGATATGCCTGTTTGGGTGTTGACTGCACTTACAACTGCGGCTTCGATAGGAATCTGCAATGAATCCTTCACTGCTCCTGACAATATATATTCTGTGTCTTTGGAATGAGTCTTTTCTGCTATTATAACGTATGTATTTGCACGTACCTTCTTGTATTTAAGAGGGGTGCCGGATAAAATAGTTTTTATAGCTTCCTCAAAAGTCGTATTGCTCAGACTGCATGAAACTTTGAATTCTTCGGTATCTTTGTAGTCAAACAGGATATGAGAGCCGGTCTTGTCTTCTAGGTCTTTTAAGGCTTCAGCCATAGAAACGTTTTGTAACTCTACATTCATAGAATTAGAGGTCTGTGCATTCAGATTTGAACAACACAACAGGCAAATGCATAAAAATGGTGTCAATCTTAATTTCATAAGTTTTAAATTTGATGTTTGAAATAAATACGACTGACATGATAAAACGGGTACCGTTTCTTATAATTATTTTCCTACAATTATGGCGTCATCAGCGATAATAATTGGTTTTTTGCTGATATAGTTCAGTAATTCAACGATTGCTGAAAGTTGTTCGTTTCTGTACGCCTTAAAATGCAAGCGGTCATTCATGCTTGTTTTATCTTTGAAAATGACACTGACATTATACCAACGGCCTAACTCACACAGTATTTCTGCCAATGTCTGATTATCAAAATAGAATTCTCCGTTGTGCCATGAAGTAACGGCATTTGTCTGTGAAGTTGTTATCGAACGGAGATGATTTTTTTCTGTCAATACCGCCTGTTCGCCGGGATTAATGTTCAAGCTTTCATTATTATGTAAAGAGACAACCTTTAGAGAGCCGGAAAGTAAGGTTACTTTTGGCTCTTCCGTCTTATAGTTCCTGAAATTAAAAACTGTTCCTAGTACACGAGTGCTTAACTTTTCTGATTGTACTAGAAACGGATGAAGGGAATCTTTGACTACATCAAACAATCCTTCTCCGTCAATAATTACAGAACGATCATTTTTACCGAATTTCGTATAGTCATAAGTAAGCTGACTTTCAGCATTAAGGGTAACAGTTGTTCCATCAGGTAGCATGATTTGTTTTTGCATTCCTCTCGGAATACAAATGACAACCTGTCCATTTGTGGTGTCCTGTTGAATTGTTTGGGTCAATCTTGATGCTTCAAAAATCTTCAAATCCTTATTGAAGCTTTTGGTGAAGTTTAAAATAAAAAACAAGGTTATGCAAGCAGCTGTAACTAGCCCTAAAAATATCACCAATGTTGATTTCTTTTTATGGCGGCATTTGAATTTTTCCCATTCTCTATCTACTTCTGGAGCCGGAATGTTTTGTCGGGCTAAAGCTTCCTTGGCACGTAATATAGAGCGGGCAATTTTAAGATTTTCCTTATCCGAGAATAATTCCTTAAGCTCATCCGGTGTAAAGGAGGAGGGAGATTCCAAGGCTTCTATTATTTGTTTGATTTTTTTATCAGATTCATTTTCCATAATCAATATCTTTTAGAATGATACATTCATAAAAATAGATCGGTATATGTTGGTACTATTTTTTTGTTTCGAATTTTCCTCTTATTAAACGAAGAACCTTCATTATATGCTTTTTTACGCCATTGGTACTTATGTTATATTCTTCAGCTACTTCGGCATACTTTTTATTTAGGAAATAGCACTTCGTGAATATGCTTTTTGTTGGTTCGTCTAGATCTGAAATGATTTTTTCTATTTGGGATATTTGTTGTTCATACAATTCATATTCGTCTGGTTCTTCGTAGGTGATGAGTTCGTAAAGTTCTGTATATTGCTGTTCTACCTTTTTATGTTTTATATAATCAAGACATTTATTCCGGACAAGTGTATAGAGAAAAGTAGATAAGGTTTCTTCTTTCAATTCATGGCGTTGGGTCCAGAGCTTTTCAAAGACATCATTGATAATGTCTTTGGAGGCTTCTGTATCTGAAATGAACTGAAAGCAATAGTAATACAGGCGAGGATAATAGGCTCTATACACTGTTTCAAATCTTTCTTCTGATAATCTTGAAGTATTTGGAAAGTGAAAAATTTTCATAAAGTAAAGATACACAAAATATTTTATAGTGCCTTTTATTTAGGATTTATGGTTTATTGCGGAATCCCATATTTAAAGAATTCCTCTTCTTTGATTGCTTGTAGCCGGTTTTGTGCTTCTTTATATAGACGTTTCATGGTTTCTGTCACCTCATTCTTCATGGAGTCTACGGAATTTATAAAACGTAGGTAATATGCTTTTTCATTTTTGCTGTCTTTCAATATACCGTATGTACGTGCTATTTTATATATTGAGAAAAGAGATGAAGGGTCAATATCCAGACATTGGTTCAAATAGTATATGCTTTCTTGGTATTTGTGCCTGCTGAAATATGCATCAGAGATGGCGTCGTTCAAAGTAAACATTAAAGTTGTGTCCGGTTGCAGTAAAGTCATAGCTTCTTGAATGTATTTTATGCCATCGTCCTTAAAGCCTAGTTTGATACCAATCAGGCCCAATTGTGAAAGGATATAAGGATTTTTCTCCTTGATATGGTTTGCTTGGACAAGGTTATCGTATGCCTGATTCAGACTATCCATTTGAGCATAACATAATCCGGCATAGTAATACGTCTCGCTGCTGTTATCTTGTGCCTGTAACAGTTTCTGGTATAGTGTTAATGCCTTTTCGTATTCTTTTTTGAGATAATAAGAGAATGCCCGCTGTCTATTGATGAAAATATTCGTTGAATCATTGGAAACATATTTTTCGGTTACGGACAATGCTGAATCCGGTTCTTCCTGCATGTTGTATGTGGATGCAAGGCTTGCTATAATTTCACTGTCAAAGGGGTATTCATCAACGATCCTTTTACCGATTAATAGCATGGAATCTTTTTCTGACGTCTGTCTATGCAGGTTATATTTGAATCTCAAATCCATCTGGGTTAAACTGTCTGCCGGTATCTTGTTTAAGAAATGTTTCGAAAGTTCATATTGCCCCCTTTTCATATAGCATTGTGCTATCTTCCTGATATAAAGAAGTCTGTAATTGTTCTCAAGACTTTGTTTATACCAATAGAGTGCACCGTAATAATCGAAACTCTTTTCCAGACTGTCTCCTTTTTGATAATATTGTGTAGAAAGTTTATCCGATTGAATAATCGTATCATTTTTTATCGATTGGGCAGTAAGGGTATGACAGCATAGTAATACAATTGCTAAAAAAGAAGTAACAGTTCTCATCATTGCTTGAATTAGGGATTTATAATTGTCAAATGTAATATTTTGTAGTTTCGTTTTTTTAACCTAATGCACAAAAATACAAAATAAGGGATAGATAGTTGTATTTCCATATTTATATTTCTGTGTTTTTTTGTACATTTAGAAAATAAGAATGTAAAATTCCATGAAAGGTTGGCTGATATTCATTTTGTGCTTGATGACTGTGGCGGATTTCTCTGCTCAATCATCGAGAAATGATATTGATTCTTCCGAGGAAATGCGGGAAAATGAGAACCGATTGGACAGTATCTGGCGTAAGAAAGATATTTGGAACAAAGGAGTGGCTTTTGTTACAGGGAAGCCAGTGAAAGAGATTGATTCTATTATACCACCTGAATGGGCTGTCTGGGGTGGAAATTTGGAGAAATATTTTGTATCTCAAATGTGCTATCCGTCTCGTCTCTTAGAGAAGAACGAGGCTGGTTATTCTGTGGTTATGTTTTCACTGGATACATTAGGCTTGCCGCAGAAGGTGAATATATTGTCGACTGTCCATAAGGAATTTGATAAGGAAGTTATCCGGCTTGTGAGGAATCTTCCTCATTGTTTGCCTTGTCGCGATAAGGAGGGTAAACGGATGGAGTGTTTCTATACAGTGTATGTACCCTTTCTACCGCAGCATTATAGAGACAGAGTGAAGACAGACAGCATCGCTGAAGAAGAATTGAAACAGGCTTTTGTTGAATGGGAAGAACCTGCCAGATTTCAAGATGGAAATCCTAATGCCGTTCAAAACTACATTTACAGTAAATTAAAATACGATTCAGACCAATTAGGTGGACTGAGTCTGGCTCGTGGTATTTATCGGATTGATATTGATTCGTATGGAGAGATTAGGAAAGTCGGCACTGTGAAAAGTTGTGGTTTGCCGGAATGGGACAGACAGGTGGAGGAAATCATAAAAGGGATGCCTCGTTGGACTCCAGCTGTCAGCTATTCAGGCAAGGGAAGTTATCAGAATTCTATTTGGACTGTCCCTGTAGTTTTTAGGGGTGATTGTCAGTGATTTTATAGCAGTAATGATGAAAACGAAGCGTACTTATAAATTACTTTTACTGATGGCCGGATGTGTTTCCTTCATCAGTTGTACAGGGACGGACAAGTCAAGGCAAAATAAACTTCCGGAGGAGACTGTCCCTAAAGTTACCCACGCTTTTGAGGAAATGAATGATACGCTTGTTGAGCAGAATGATGATATGACAAAGGATAGTGTATCTGTTGTGTCACAACCCCTAACGATGGTATTGAAACCTATCGTGCGGGATATTCCATCCGGTCATCCTATAGATGCGGATTCACTTTCTATGTATACGGAACATGATTCTTATCCGGTATCGGTAAGTGAGGTCAAGCTTTTTATTACCAATCATACGGAGCGTGAATTTGAGGGTGGAGAGGAGTACAGTCTGGTTTATTACAATGAGGTCAATCGGGAATGGGAATTGCAACCCACCGCTCCGATTATCAACAGTGTATTGTGGTTATTTTCTCCTGGGAGGGCTACTCACTCGCAGACTATCCGTTTCTATATGGACAAGAACCGTCCCGGCAAATACCGTATTTACAAATCATTCAATCATGATACAGGGACGGCTTATGCAGAGTTTGAATTGGTCTCAGAGATGTAGTATTAAGATATAAAAGTAGATAGATATAATCAGTGCAACAGGAATCTTACACAATAATTAAATCGGTTAGGATATGGGAACTTTAGGATGTATAAATGACATGTTACGGAGGGACAAGGAAAACCGTGAACTGCGTAAACGTGGCCGTGAGAGAATGCATGAAACACGGAAGAAACTTCTTGATGCCCGGAAAATGCAGACAAATTCACAACTGTCTGCAGAGGAGATTGATAGTATCAGAGAGAAAATCGTGGAAAAAGAAGAATGTGATAAAAATCAGGCTTTCAAGATAAAAATGAAGATGATGGTTCTTTGTCTATGTCTGTTTCTGATTATATATTTGTTATTCTTACTATGTTAACACTGTTCTATTTTTTCTGAGATGTCGTAATCAAGCTTATGTATAAATGAGATTTGAAAGAGATGCTTCTTATACCTTTGGGAAACAGGTCGTATTTATGATATGTGATACAATATGGACTGAAGATGTTTATGATTAAGGTGATAGCTTCATTTCTTGGAGGTCGCTTTATAAATTTATCTGTACCGATACATATAAAGTGTTATTTCATTGATACATAAGTTTCGTTTATGCTAATTGGGATTTCCTTTTCCGCAAGTTTGAAAAACCGTTTCTTTTTTGTATCTTTCAAGACGAGATTTACCTTACAATCAGGTGCGTATGAAAAAGATAGTATTGTGTATCCTGCTGTGGATCGCCGTGCTGCCGCTCAAAGCCACAGGTCAATCGGGCGATGTGATTCGTCTGGAAGGAGAAGAATGGGTTTTGATGGCAAAGCCGATAGGGTACGACTCTCTGCTTTGTATGCGGATGGGTGATTTTCTTCCGGAAAATGTCAGTCGGTCTACGGGCAATTATAGCGGCTATACCGCTTTCTGGGAGGTACGTGACGGGTATCTTTGCCTGCAACGGGTAGAAGCGGATGTCTACGATGAGGTCAGCAAGAAGGAATCTACACGGGTGTATGAGGTGAAAGACTTGCAGCCGATTTTTGCGGCCTATTGTCGGGCTGGAGAAATTCAAGCCCGTTGGTTCAGTGGGGAACTTCGGGCCGGGAAAGGAGATGTGGTGAGATATGTGCATGACGGGTTCGACCGCAACATGGAAACAGAACGGGTGCTGACCGTTCGGAGCGGTAAAGTGCTGGAAACGCAGACTTATCATAATTACCGGAGAGCCGGATTGAATCTGATGAAGGCACAAGGGGAAATCGTGCATCGGTTTCCTTGGAAGCGGTTTCCTGAATATCAGGGAGAACGGATTATTTTTTCGATAAGTGATTTTCAGATGACGGAAGACGGTCACTTCGTAGACTGTGACGTATCTTTCATTTATCTGCGTTCTTCGCGGGAAAAAATAGACGGCAAAAATCATCCGCTGGCCCTCGCTTTTAAAGAAACGCTGAAATCCATTTATCCGTGGGAGGTGCTCTTCATCAACGGAAAGTACACGAGCGAATATCGGAATCTTACTATAACTTTGAGGGGAGATATAACGCATAATAAGGGTGATTCTGCAAAATACACGATTGTGGGTCGGGTGTATGGTGAATCCGTCCGTCAACGTCCTCCTTATGATGTGGTACATGCTGTGCTGGTTGGTTCCAATTTGAGCATGGTTGAACAACCGTTTCAAGGATGGCTGACAGATTCCACCGGCTGCTTCCGGATAACGGGACTGGAGGCCGGAACTTATCATCTGAAAGCTGAATATGTGGGACTGGCTCCTTGTGATACGGTAATAACTCTCCCTTCGCAGCATAATGACACGCTGCGTATGGTGCTTCCTTTATGGTATGATTATATTTTGAAATATGACTGTTCGCCGGAGTTGTCGAAAGAAAACATCCTCAAGGGACATCCCAAGCTGCGCCGGGTAATACCGGAAGGGCAGGAACAGAAAATCTGCACACACTTTTTCTGGGAGAAGTATGGTGTGAGTTGTGACGTTTCTTATCCATTGAAGAAGGATGGAACACTGGACTGTTATCTGGGTGTTCCC
>ULNN01013995.1_pt1 | contig 13841 bp, 14 predicted proteins | sample 1951931 | NCBI WGS metagenome assembly ULNN01 (sample SAMEA4835578, study PRJEB28245) | human gut metagenome | biome: gut microbiome; material: fecal sample | place: Denmark | collected 2008
ACGATTGGGTTCTCGTAAGAGAACTTGCGTTCGGCGATTACTCGAGAGACAAAAAAGAGTTTAAATAAATGGTTTTTTATTAATTGATGAGGAAAGACTCACTTTCTGACTTCACTGGCTGATTCCATAACATTTATTACAAAAAAAAGAGTTTCTTTAAATGAAACTCTTTTTTAATTTAATAGCTGGGGATAGACTCATTTTTTGACTTCTTTCAAGTTGAAGCTTAAACGACTAGTTACAATTATTGTCTTTTGACCTCTCGGACTCTGCCGACTGAGAACGATTAAGTATCGTTCGAAGGAGAAGGAACCGAACGACACAAGAGGACAAAGTGATACTTTGGGCGATTGGGTTCTCGTGAGAGAACCTGCGTTAGGCGATTACCCGAGAAACAAAAAAAGAGTTTCATTAAATGAAACTCTTTTTTAATTTAATAGCTGGGGAGAGACTCGAACTCTCGACCTCTCGGGTATGAGCCGAACGCTCTAGCCAGCTGAGCTACCCAGCCATATACTATTAAATTTTTTCTTACTGGCTAGAGCGTTCGCTCTAGGAAATCTTACCGGTTTCGTAAACTCAACCCTGTGAGCTACCCAGCCATTCAAAAATGTCCTTCGACAAGAAAAATTATCTCATAAGCACACTAAAATATCAAGTTATTTTTCACAAAAAAGAAAATATCCCCTAAAACCAAAGAAATAAATCTAATCCTCTCTATAAAAACAAAAAAGGAACAGAGCCAAAACTAACTCTGCTCCTAAAAATTTCAGTCAAATTAAATTCAACTAAAACTACTTGATTTCTACAGTAGCTCCAGCTTCTTCTAATTTTTTCTTTAATTCTTCAGCTTCATCTTTTTTGATGTTTTCTTTGATAGCTTTTGGAGCACCATCAACTAATTCTTTAGCTTCTTTCAAGCCAAGACCAGTGATAGCTCTAACTTCTTTTAATACAGCGATTTTGTTAGCACCAGCTGAAGCTAATACTAATGTAACTTCTGCATCAGCAGCATCTTCAGCAGCACCTGCAGCAGCTGGAGCAGCAGCAGCTACAGCAACTGGAGCAGCAGCAGAAACGCCGAATTTTTCTTCCATAGCTTTTACTAATTCTGAAGCTTCTAATAAAGTTAATTTTTCGATTGATTCTAAAATAGATTCTACACTCATGGTTTTCTCCTTTTTATTATTTTAATTTGTGTAATATACGTTTTGTTCTGATTAATAATCAGATGCGTAAATCTTACGCAGATTTTTGATCTCTAACAGCAGCCATAGCTCTTGTTAATGAAGACATAACTGCATTGATAGAGTTTGCGATACCAGATGCAGGTGAATTGATACAACCAAGCATTTTTGCATAAATTTCGTGTTTTGAAGGCAATGTAGCCAATGCTTTTGCTTCTGCTGCAGATAACAATTTACCGTCCATAGCAGCTGCTAATATTTCACCTTTTTTGGTTTCTTTAATGAATTTTGCCAATGCTTTTGCTGGTGCAACCTGATCGTCAAAACCAAATGCGATTGCAACAGGACCTGTCAAAGAATCAGCTAATACTTCATATTCTGTTCCTTTAACGGCAATTTTTGCTAAAGTATTTTTAGTTACCATATAATCGCCGTCTTCTTTTTGAATTGAGCGTCTTAGTTTGGTAATTTCTTCTACTGATAAACCTTTGTAATCAGTAACGATAGCAACTTTTGCCTTTTCAATTTTCTCTTTCATTTGAGAAATTTTTTCTGATTTAAAGGCTTTTGTTGACATTTTTTGCTCCTTTGTTTTTATTTTTGCGAATTAATAATAAATCCGTTTCGACCTTTTGTTTACATAGTAAAAAGACTTTGCGTCAATTACTTTACCGCAAAATCTTACACATTTAAAAACTATTTTAATATTTCGACTGTGTAACCTAGGTTAGCCGGTTCTTCCTTTTATAATGTGATGAGCTAGAAACTTTGTTTCTTTTACATCGAGGATTTGCACCTTGAAACTCTGTCAGCATAACTAACTGTCTGCGGTTTGTACTCATGGTAGCAAATAAATTTTAGAAATCAAGCACTTTTTATTAATTTCTTGAAAAAAATTAACATGTGGGCTATACTTTCCTTACAGAGTATATACAATAAAGGATTTGGAAATATGAAAAAAAGATTAGCAACTTTATTATTACTTAGCTTATTAAGTATAGCACCTGCTCTTGCAGAAGGCGAACAAGCTGGACAAGCTCAACAACCTGCACAAGAAACTCAAAATGTTCAATCGGTTGAAGTTAATGACGCAAGTCAAGCTATTGAACCAACAGCACAAAAACCTACTGAACAAACTAAAGTTACAATAAACGATATAACTACAGATTATTGGGCTAAAATGTCTATTGAAAATGTTGTTTCAAAGGACATTATGAAACTTGACGATAAAGGAAACTTTAATCCTGAAAAAAGTCTTACAAGAATTGAATTTGTACAAGCTCTTTTGAAGATTTTATCTAACGATAACTTAGATGTAAAAATATCAAACATATTCACGGATGTTAAAGAATCTGACGCATATTATGCAGATGTTTTACGTTCAGAACAACTCGGACTTGTATATGGCTACCCTGATAATACCTTCTTGCCAAACAATACAATGCTAAGAAGTGAAACAACATCTATCATAAGTCACATAACAAAAGATAAATTTGTAGATTGTTCAATATTAGATAAATACACAGATAAAAACGATATTCCTGAATGGGCAAGAATACCTTATGCAAAATCTATTAACTATGGTATCTTTGTAAATCACCCCGATGAAAACAAACTTGAACCAAACAGAAATATCACAAGAGCAGAAGCTGCTGTTCTTTTATCTCGTTTAAACGATAAACTTTCTTTAGTAAAACCTAAATTCGTTATCCCTTCAGAAAAAATGCTTTCTGTAGAACATCTAAACTTGATAAGAAGAACTCCTTGTTCTAAAATCCAAATTACAAACTGGAGAAAGATTATTTTAGAAGGTAATGTAATCCCTGTAAAATATGAATCCAAATTTGCATCAAAAACTGCATCTGAAGGCGATAAAGTTAATTTCGTTCTTCCTGAAGGATTATACACAACTGAAGGCACACAGCTTTTACCTGCAGGAACAAAACTAACTTCAGAAGTTTCTATTGTTGAAGCTCCAAATAGTTTCAATAGACGCGCAAAAGTTTATGTAAACTATAAACAATTTGTTTTGCCTAACGGCACAGCTTATGATGTACAAGCAAAAACATATACAAGAGATAATGCTCTAAAAGAAACTCTATGGCTTGCAATTCCAAAAGCACTAACAGGAGTTGGAGCTGTAATGCCGGGGCTAAATTATAGAGCCAAAGAGGGTGAAAAAATAAAAGTTATTATGTTAGATGATGCATTCCTAACAAATCCGGAAAGAATGCAACAACAAGAACAACAAGAAACAGGGCTGTAATCAGCCCTGTTCTTTTGGCTAAATTTTTTAACCAACATTATATCTGCTCTCTATTCTTGACATATATAGAAATATAGTATATCTTTCAAGTAATATAAAATGGAATTTAAAGAATGGCGAATAAAATTAAATGCCCTAAATGTGGTGAAGAAATAGATATAGAAAACCTAATTCAAGCCGAAGCAAAAGATGCGCTTGATAAAAAACTTGCGCAACAGAAAGCTCAACTTGATAAGCAACTGGAAGAATACAAAAAACAAACAGAATCGCTTAAATCTCAACTTGAAAAAGAGAAAGAAAAAGCTATAGATGATGCACTAAAATCACAAAAACAAGAATTCAAAGCCAAAGAAGAAGAACTCAAAAAGAATATACGAGAAGAACAAAAAGAAGCTTATCAAGAACTTGAAAAAGAACTTGAAGAAAAATCGTTACAAATCAAAGAGCTTAACAAATTAAAAGCCGAAAAATCACGACTTGAAAGAGAAAAAGAAGAATTGCAAGAAAAAATTATTGCAGATACAGAAAAAGAATTTTCTCAAAAACTCGTTGAAGAAAAACAAAAATATCAAAAACAAGCAGAAGAAAAGTTTGAACTCCAAATCAAAGAACTCCAAAAACAACTACAAGACCAAAAAGACTTGACAGAAGAAATGAAAAAACGCCAAGAACAAGGCTCTATGCAGTTGCAAGGTGAAGTTCAAGAGCTTGCAATAGAAAAATATTTGAAGGAAAACTATATCTATGACGAGATAAAAGAAGTTGGTAAAGGTGATATGGGTGCTGATTCCTTGCAAATCGTAAACACCTCATACAAACCTAACTGTGGAACGATATATTACGAAAGCAAACGCACAAAAACCTTCAAAGAAGATTGGATTGCCAAATTCAAAAACGATATCCAAGAAAAAGGCGCTGATATAGGGGTTCTTGTAACAGCAGTTTACCCCAAAAGTATGACAAGAATGGGTATGAAAGACGGTGTCTATATATGCACTTATGAAGAATTTAAGGCTCTTTCATTTATCCTTCGAGAAACTCTTATCAAAATCAGTGATACCAAAACCTTGCAAGAAAACAGACACGAAAAAAGTGCTATCTTGTATAACTATTTGACAAGTACAGAATTTCGATTCCAGTTTGAAACCATTGTAAACGCATTTGTCGGACTGCAAAACGATTTGGAATCAGAAAAGCGTGCAATGAATAAACTTTGGAAGAAAAGAGAAAAAGAAATTCAAAATGTTCTATCTGCAACAACAGATATGTATGGCGCAATACAAGGAATTTCAGGCAACGCAATTCAACGAGTTGAAGCACTCGAACTTCCACTATTGGATTAATTATTAAGTTTTCTTTACAAACCTTTCTTATTTTAGCAATTATATCCTCGATATATACTTATTATATATATGAGTGAATCAGCAACAAATACCACGAATATGCCACAAACAACACCAACATATAGTGTTGAACCTAAATCTGTGACAACTCCTGTTCAACCAACTGCTGCAACAGTTGATATGACTTCAACAAAAGGTACTGTAGCTGAGCCTCAAGTTAATAACAACCCCCAAAAAGGGTTTGATACAAATAACGCAAGTATTCCAACTACTTATGCTCAACGCTACATGTCAGGGATTAATAAAACTCCGACTTTTCAAAAGAATCAAAATGATGACGAATTTTCATTGACCAATTCTTTAGGAAATTCAGCTTTATTAACCTTAGCTTTTAAAAATGATTTCACAACGCAAGCAGAAAACAGAACAAGTTTTGAAAAGTCAAAAAATTTATTTGAGACATTAGACAACGAAAACTTTAAATACGGTCGTTTATTCTTCCAAGGCAGTTGGATAAATACTCGCACACCGATTGATCCTGCTACAGGAGAAGCAACAGGACTACCTGAAATGTTACCTGCTTAATAATTATCACATATTTTTATTTTCATATATAATTACTGTATGAAACTTGCAATAGTCACAAATAATAATGTAGCCAATACAAAAAAAGTTCTTTCAAAGTTCGAAGATGAACTCCAAAAGAACTCTTTAAGCTACGAAATTGTAGATATAGACCATTTGAAAAACGGTTTTGATTTTGTTTGCGCAATCGGTGGTGACGGAACAATTCTTAAAACTGCTCGTTTTTACGCAAATTATGACACTCCTATACTCGGTATAAACCTTGGACGCTTAGGTTTTTTGTCACAGTCAGGCACATCAGAAATTGCCAAAGTTGTTGAACATATCAAAAACAAAACTTATAAAGTTCAAGAACGAACAATGTTAAAATCAGACAATTATACTGCATTGAATGATTTTGTTATAAAAGGACATTCTTGCACAAGAACTTCAAAATTTTCATTACAAATCAATAACAAATTTGTATGCGATTATATTGCTGACGGAATAATAATCTCGACACCAACAGGCTCAACGGCTTATGGACTGTCTGCAGGAGGTCCTATATTGTGTCCTGAAATTGATTGCCTTGTAATTGTGCCTATATGTCCACATACTTTGACAGCAAGACCGTTAGTAATTCCTACAACAGAAAAAATAACAATAAGCTCTATGGACGAATTATTAACAGTCGCTATTGACGGACAAGAACAAAGCGGCACTGTCAAAAAAGTTGATATAGAACTTTCACCTAAGAAAGCAAAGCTAGCATTTCTTGGTGATGATGATTTTTATTCTATCTTGCGTGACAAACTACATTGGGGCATATCACCAACCGATAACTAATAATTAATTAAAAATCTGTCGGGCCGTCAACATCACCTCCATCTCCTCCACCACCACCTGAACCTCCTGAATTGTAAGAAGCTGTAATATTAAACCTTGCTTTGTCATACTGGTAATTATTCATCATTTCTTCATCAGAAATATACCTTGTGTACATACGGGCAGAGTTGACAGTGATATAAGAAGGATTTGAAGAATACTTGCCAGTATTATCACCACAATAACCTATGGTAAGTGGGATATTCGGCAAATCAGATAACGAATCTGTAAGAACAGCAGATTCATCAGAACCGTAATAACTGTTAAAGAAATGAATCTCACCTTCTTTAACTCTAAAACAGCAATATATTTTTGCACCTGTAGGAATAGTTTTGTAAGGTGAAACTGTATAAGTTTTGCTTGTCCCAACATAACAACTGCCGTATAGATTACCATATTTATCAACTCTAATTGAATATCCACCTGTTTTTGGTACCAGATTCCCGAACAACTGTTGAGTTGTTGATAAAATTTCATTTAATGTAAATACTAATTCGAGAGTACATTCTTTGTTATAATCAGTTATATCCGTATATCCATAAGGTGAAGAACCATAAAACCCATACCCTGTAGTAGATGTAAATGTTGTAGAATCCTCATCAAAAAAACATGCTCTATCAGTTACAGAGTTTGCCCAACTGTTAATCCCGACTAAAGGGTGCCATCTGCTAGATTCACCCGAAAAACGAGAAGATGTAAATCCACCTTGATTGTTTATTGCGTCCAGCCATACTCTCAAACCTACAGGAGAGATTTGAGGAGTTGAAGCAACTGATGATGTCGGAACATTAACAACTACTTCACCTAGTCCTGTGTAACCTTCATCAGCTGAATATGTACCATTTTCTGTTATTATTTTGTTTTGATTGTTAATTGTATCACCAACTGTTATTTGAGAAATAGCCTGCGCAAGTTTGTCTGACTTGTTGTTGTATTCAGTAACATTTACATTGAATTTTTCTATTTCTTGATATGCGTTTGTAATGTTGGTTTTGATTCGTTGTATTTGATTAGCGATTGTCATAGTTATATTTCCTTTCTTTTGTGTCATTCAGAGGGCATAGCCCGAAGAATCTCTTAGACACGTTAGAGATATTTCGCTTACGCTCAATATGACATAACGAGTTTCTTATTCACTTAAAAACTTAGATTTCCTCCAATAATGCTTCTATGCCGTCCAGTTTTGTATCTATTTCTGTTTTGGTGTAAACATCTGATACATTGGCTTTGATATCAAGTTTGGCATCTAAATCTGCTTGTGAATCAATGTTGCCTGTAATAAAGCCCCATTCAAGTTTTGTATTGCCGAGATTTTCAATATTATCAGCTACAGTAACAATTTTTTGAATATTTTGAGAAACACTTACAAAACCTGAGCTTGCTAAAATGTTATCAATATCTGATTTTGTTTGTACAACATCTGTTGCAAACTCTTTTGCTTGTACGGCGAACTCTTTAGCCGTATCTGAATAATACTTTGCAGTATTGTTGGTAATAGTAATACGATTAACATCGTATCCAGATTTTGTCATAACCATAAAAAATCCTTTCTGTGTAAAACACTTTTGATTGCATTAACAAAAAATTAGACAAACTTTTTATCTCTCTATTGGTATAGAGTAGGTAGAGAGTGGAGTAAAAAATGCGTAAGCTGGTTTTTATCGACTTAAAACATTATCTTTGTGAGCCACTAAGCAGACAATCTAAAACACAAAATCACCATTCCGAGCCATTAGTCAAAGAATCTCTAACAAAACTTGCTAGAGATATTTCACTCGCTCAATATAACTATAAGGGTAGCCATTCCTTACTACGATACGGAATCTGTCAATGCCGATTTTAATAATTTAATAATTTATTTCTCATTAACTTTATAAATAGATTAATAAAGAACTTAATTATATTAACAAATCAATAAAAGAATTGCAGTTTCTAAACTAATCACTCCCCAACAAGAACCCCAGAAATCACACAGGGTAAAATAGGCTTTGCCTTTTTCGGGTGGGCTTCGCTATAATACAGCCAACAATTTGTGGGTAAATTTTCGGCAAGAAAAAGTCTTTCTTCATCTGACAATGCCATATATTCTTCATTCGTCATATTCAATCGTGAAAGATTTTTAGGTAGCATATTATCACCTTACTTATAACTTTTTACTTTTCTTCCGTATTGGTCGTATTGAGTTGTTCTACCTGATGAATCCGTTTTAAACGAACCAACTTTTTGTCCATATTTATTGTATTGGGTAACTGAACCGTTAGAATTTTGCCTATATGAACCTGTTTTCTGTCCGTATTTGTCATAGGAATTATAGCCCGATGAAGTTTTGCGATACGAACCTGTTTTCTGTCCATATCTGTCATAAGAGTTGTAACCTGACGAGGTCGAACGATAAGAACCAGTTTTTTGTCCGTATCTGTCATAGGAATTGTAACCTAATGAAGTCGAACGGTATGAGCCTGTTTTTGCCCCATATTTGTCGTAAGAGTATGTAGTTTTTGCAAAAACAATAGACGATAACAAGAATAACCCTAATAATAACGAAAATATCTTTTTCATATTACCCCTTCAGATTTAACAATAATCCTTTTTCTGAACTTCTTACCAATTATATAACGAAAACATAGATTTCTTTATTAAAATATGATATATTAAGTATTATTTTGGAGTGATCTATGAATAAAAAAGTTTTTGCATTTGATTTAGGTAAAGCAAGCATTGGATATTGCGTAAGAGAAGATTTAAAAATTTTAGAAGCTGGTTCTTTAATCATCAACAAAGACCACGCAGAATGTATCTCTAATAGAGATAGAAGAAGAGTCCAAAAAACTCTTTTAGCACACAAAAAAAGAGAATCATTTTTTAACAATTTATGGCAAAATTGCGATTTAAACATATTAAACAAAGATGATAAAAGATTCTCAACAGAATTCGGCAAAAAAAATGATTCAACTATTTATAATTCTACACTTTTAAGAATTGCATTAATACAAAACAAGCCCCTTGAAGAATGGCAAATATACAAAGCCTTGCATAATGCAATCCAAAGACGAGGTTATGATTCCAAACTACCATGGGCAAATGCAAAATCTGATGACGATAAAAAGAATGAAGAATTATCTGCACGATATACTCAAAACGAACAAGGCGAAGAATTAATCAAAAATGAGAACTTTAAATATCCTTGTTACTATGATGCAGTTCGCCTAAGCTTATGGTCAGAAAACATGCCAGAAAAACTACAAACCTATGTTCCACTTGATAATGTTAAAAAAATTAGAGATGCTGGAATTGTTGCACCTCGCAACCTTGTAGAAAAAGAACTTAAACAACTATATATCAATGCACAATTACAACTCCCTCAACTCAACAAATATTCAGTAGAATATTTCTTGTATGGCGAAGGTGAAGTTGCATACGCATCTTATAACAAAAAAGATTATAAATGCCATCGTGGTACAGAATGGGATATGCAAGGAGTTTTGGGACAAAAAATTCCACGTTTTGATAACAGAATTATTGCAAAATGCAAATTACTACCAAAAAGAAATGTATGCAAAGCTAATACACTTGAAAATGTTTCGTTTGTTTTATTAATGAAACTCAAAAATTTACGATATACAAACATAAACAACGAGTATTCAATGCTTTCTGCTGATACGATAAATAAAATTTATCAGAACTGGCTAAACAAAGCCTTGAAAGATGATGGAAGCTACAAACTAGATACAACCATTATCCAAAAAGAAGTTGAAAAAGTTCTTGGAGAAAAAATACAAGATAAATTTGAGCCTTTAAAAGCTAATATTAGTGGACGTTCAAGTTTTTGCAGACGAGCTTGTAAAATCATGAACCATATCATCTTAAACGGCATAGAAGACCCAACAACAATGGACGTTGCTGAATTTACAGATAATATAGATACTCCCAACGGTATAACCGAAGCCGAAATACGAACTATGCTATCTAAAATCGGAACATGGGAAAATTTATATATTCCTGACAACAGATATGAAATGGCAGAATTGTCAAGTGATAATCGAGAAAAAACTGATATTCTAATTGGTAATATTACAAACCCTATTGTAAGAAACAGACTTCAAGTATTCAGAGATAAATTAATTGAATTAAAGCAAAAATACGAAACTCCGGATAAAATCATATTTGAATTTATAAGAGACGGTGCAGACAATTCTTTATATGGAGCAAAGAAAGCTCAAGACTTCCTTAAAACAATTAAAGAAAATGAAAAAACAAATAATGATTTAGCTATAGAATTAAAAAATGCAGATTGCTTTAGTGTTGTAAATCTTGAAAAGCTAAAACTTCTAAAACAACAAGACGGTATATGTATTTATTGTGGACAAAGAATTGGCATTTCTGATTTAGACAAATGCGAAATTGACCATATCTATCCTCGTTCTAGAGGTGGGAATGATGCAATTTCCAATAAAGTTCTTTGTTATTCAATAGAAAACCAAAAGAAAAAAGATAGAACTCCTTATGAATGGTTACATAATGATGAAAGAACATGGGCTGATTTTGTAAATCGTGCCAAACTGTTAAAAGATAAACTTAAAAAAACAAAATATACACTTTTAACAAGTAAACCTGAAAATTGCGAGGAACTAATTAAAAGTTATAATGGACTTGCAGAAACAGCTCAAATCGCAAGAGTTGCACAAGATATTACGGCATTCATATTCGGTTGGGGCTTGCAATTAAAAGATGAAAAACGAAGAATTTTTGTCAATAATGGAGCATCTACATCTGGAATAAGAAAAACATATAGATTAAACAAACTCTTAGGAAATGATGTAAAGAAAAACCGTAATAACGATAAACACCACGCACTTGATGCAATATGTATCAGTTTTTCACAAAATTATAAATACAATAAACACACAAAACGTGATGAAATTGAAGGACTAGACATTCATGATAATGAATTTAGAGAACTAATAAAACAAACCTTAGATGCAATCATACCTTATCCATACACAAATGATAAACCTTTTAAAGGTAACACAAAACCTTTAGAAACTATCTATGGCTATAGATGTATTGACAATAAACATTACATAACACAACGTGTTAGCTTAGAAACCATTGAACAAAAAGATAAAAAAATTAAGTGTATTGTTGATGAAGTCATAAAAAATGATTTGTTGGAAAAAATCAAAGAAAAAATGCCAACAAAAGACTGGACAACTATGCTACAAAATTATATTCACCCAACAAAACAAACTAAAGTAAAGAAAATTTTGGTTATTGTTTCAGAAGGTGAATTAACAAAAGATTCTAATGCTCATTCTCGTATTGGAGAATACGCAGATTTTGGAACAAAAGGAACGAAACATCAATTCAAACACTCCAAAGGACATAAAGGACAAATTTTGTATTACAACGAAAAAGGTGTAATCAAAGTTTTACCAATATATGCTAACCAAAAAGATAGTGATGTAAAATCATATATTGAACAAAATGGTTGCAAATTATATAAAAAAGGAATGAAATTCTACTCAGGTTGCTTAATCCAAATAAATAAAGACTTTGAAGCAACTGCATACTATACGCAAACAGACGAAAACGGCAATGACAAACAAATTCCAACAAAAGAAAAATTACAAGCAGGAGTTTATAAACTTAGAACAATGATGATTGATGGAAAAGTAAAATTAGAATCTTCTACTGGAATTGAATTATTAACAAATGCCAAAGTATTAGTAGAAGCTGATTTTTCGAAATTTTCTAAATATTAAATTTGACAATATATGATAAATCATTAATCATGCTATATGACTTATCACATATTACATATAACTACGCCAAACGTCAGTCTTTACACAGATAAAGGTTTCTTTTGTTGCAAATTTGATGATGATAGCGAAAACAGACTACCAATTGATGATATAAGAGCGATTATTATTGCAACACATCAAGTTACTTTTACCAATTCTTGTTTAGCAAAATTGTTAGAAAATAACATAGTTATTTTACATTGCAACAATTCATACAAACCAATAGGTTGGAGTATCAGCTTTGATAGAGTTGTAAGAACAAAAGCTTTTTCTAATCAAATTGCACAGAATAAAGATTTTGAGAACAAACTATGGAAAACTATACTCAAGTCAAAAGTTACAAACCAAGCTAACAACCTAAAATTAATAGGTCAGAATCCTGAAAACATATTCAAACTAATCAACAAACCTTTGATTAGTGAAGCCAATATCGCCAAACAATACTGGAATGCTTATTTTATTGCTCTTGAAAAAGAACAAAAACGAGAACACAAAAACGCAGAAAACTTTGAAAATATATGCCTAAATTATGGCTATGCTGTTTTTCAGAGTTTACTGTATCGTTCTATTATCATACATGGCTTAATACCAAATTTAGGAATTCATCATGAAGAAAAATATAATAGTGCTCCTCTTGTATATGATTTAATAGAACCCTTCAGAGCTTTTATTGATTTTTATTTATACAAATTCAAAATTAATGAAGGTGGAAGTTTTAAAAGAGAAGATTTAAAATCATGGAATAAATATCTAGCATTTTGTATGAAAAACTACCGCCTAAATGCCAAAGGACTCAATTACAAGATTATTGATTTTATTGATATTTATATTGAAGAAATTGTAAACTCATTTATAAAATTTGATATTTCAAAACTTATTCTACCCGATATTTCTGCACAATATTTACATATAGACAAACATAGGAACCGAGAATATGAGGAGTAAATATCGTATGGGCTGGTTATTTGTATGTTTTGATTTACCTGTTATAGACAAAGAAGAACTTCGTCAAGCAAATGCTTTTAGAAAAGCTCTTTTAAAAATGGGCTATTTTATGCTCCAAAACTCAATTTATGTTCGTTCCTGCGTTACTTATGATAAAACCGAACAATTTATCCGTAATGTTAAACTTATAGCTCCAACTACAGGAAGTGTAAATGTTTTTTATTTAACCGATAGACAATGGAGTTTATCAGTATGTATAGAAAAAACTAATTATAACAAATCAAAATATAAAACAAAAATAGGCGAAAACGCACCAAAACAGATGACATTCTGGTAAATTTATATTAGAATGTTATTATGGATATTCGAATTTTTAAGGATTTAGAGAATGAGATCTTTTCGTGTCGTAGCAGAGGAAACGACTATTCTCTGTTCAATTCTGACTGGACTCTTAACTTAAAATATTTTATTCTTTCATTATATCATAATTATTTAACTGTGTATATCCTATTATAACATATTTTAAATTAAGAGTAAATCAAAACTGGGATTGTTTGCATACAATTTATAAAAATTATAACATATTTTAAATTAAAAATAATCTTACAGAATATTTTCATATTTTTCACTTAAAAAATATCTGCGTTTACGCCCTTCTCCATCATAATGAAGAAAACTAGATTTTACCCATTCTGAAACTAATAAACGAGCAGTTCTTGGAGCAAATTTAAAAAATTCTGCTACATCCTTTGCAGTTATATATTTTTGAACTTCGAACAAATTCAAAATTTGTCGTTGCTTTGGGTCTAGCTCTCTTAATACTTTTACTTCATCTTTTGTATTTTTATTT
>ULNN01003860.1_pt1 | contig 13808 bp, 14 predicted proteins | sample 1951931 | NCBI WGS metagenome assembly ULNN01 (sample SAMEA4835578, study PRJEB28245) | human gut metagenome | biome: gut microbiome; material: fecal sample | place: Denmark | collected 2008
ACCAAGTTTTGTGGCGCAGCCTTAAATGACTTAAATACATTTGGTTTACTAACCCCTGAAATGTCTGACATAACATCACTCCTAATTAATTAACACAACCTTTTATATAAAAACACCTTTTACTGTACTATATTATAAATAAGGCTCCAAAGCACAAATTTTTGCCTAAAAATATCGAAATGTTACAGAATTTTAATAAAAATTTACATAAACACATATAAATTGTTACAAACTTTAAAAAATATGTTATTTAATGTAAACTTTAGATTAGATATTATATTAGACTAGGAGAGTTTATGCACGAATATGTTTTTAAAATGAAAAAAGGTGATATCGAAATTGAATTAAAATCAGACGATATTGAATTTGTTGAAGAACAATTAAACAAATGGCGTGATGAATTATTGAAAGGCAATCAATAAGATAAATGTACACAATTATTCTTAGAAAAGGCAAAATTGAACTTGAGTTTTCAACTAACGACAAATTCGCAGTTGAGAAACAATTAGATTTGATTATTCATCAAGCTTCAAATCGTTCAGCACAAGCTCATCAAGATAATAATATAGAGCCAGTTGAGCATCAAGAGGTTCAACATATTGAACCTAATCAAGAAGTATTACCAGAAAACACTTATGTGTCTGCTAATGAGAGTATTCGACAAGAGGAACAACCTCAAAATATCATTAATAACGAAGATATACAGGTACAACCTGTTGTTTTTGAACATATAACTCAAGAAGAACAACAAACTGTAGTAAACCAACCTGCAGAAAGCTCAATAACAGAGGATATCATTCCTCAAAATTTTGATATCGGACCTAGCAAACCTGTAACAATAAATTCTCTCCAAAATCCTGAACCTGAGCCTCAACCGGATTTTGATAAAATTTTAAACAGTGAAATGACCAATCATTTTGATTCGGTTCCTATTGATAAAGATGAACGCTTTATCAAGTATGTAGAAGGTAAATCAGCATTAGACAAAATGGACTTTTTAGTAATTACAGCTCAATATCTTGCTCAATACGAAAATATGAATACTTTTAACTTGAAGCATATTAACGCTAAACTTATGCAGAATTTTACAATAATAGTTGATCATTCTGTTTTGCAAAGTGCTATATCAAGAGAATTTATTACACAAATTCATCAAGGTAATGATGATGTATCATCAGAATACATGCTTACAGAAAAAGGACTTAGGAGTTATTAGTGAAGCGAGTTGCAGTAGCTCTTAGTGGTGGCTTAGACAGTAGTGTTACGGCTTTTTTATTAAAAAAAACCGGATATGATGTCGTAGGTTTAACAGGTAAAATGATAGACTCTGAATCTGCAGAGGGTGTTATTGACAAAGCTAAGCAAGTGGCAGATTTTTTAGGTATTAAACACTATGTTCTTGATGCAAGCAAAGAATTTCAAGCCAATGTAATAGATTACTTTAACAACTCTTACAAAGACGGTAGAACTCCAAACCCCTGTATTATGTGTAATAAATTAATAAAATGGGGAGCATTATTAGACTATGCCATAAATGAACTTGGCGTTGATTATATCGCTACAGGACATTATGCAAATATAAAAAAGGATAATAATTATTATAAATTGTATCCTGCTAAAGATACAAAAAAAGACCAATTATACTTTTTGTTTCAATTAAACCAAGCTCAACTTTCTAAAACATTGTTCCCATTATATAATTACGAAAAATCTGAAATCAGACAAATTGCAATAGAGAACAATTTGCCGACAAAATCCTCTAAAGAAAGTCAAGATATTTGTTTTATTCAAAAGCCTATGACAACAAAGAAATATTTATTGAAACATTTAAAAACTGAAAGAGGAAATTTTGTTGATATTGAAACAAATAAGACATTAGGAACTCATAACGGTTATTTTCAATACACTATAGGACAGAGAAAAGGTATAGGTATTGCGGCTTCGGAGCCTTTATATGTTGTAAAAGTTGATGCAAAAGAAAATATTGTATATGTTGGAAGTAAAAAACAATTAGAAAAAAGTGAGCTAATATTAGACAATTTTAATTTCTCATATCCTATTGAACGAAAAGAGTTTTCAGCATTATGCAAAATCAGATATAATATGCAGGCAACAGAAGTCATTGTAAATATTAACCAACAACAAACAATTATAAAATTCAAAACTCCTGTAGCAGGAATTGCAACAGGGCAGGCATGTGTTCTTTATGATATCAATGATGGTCATTTAATTGGTGGTGGGTTTATTTAACCCGTTTTAACACCTTTAACAGATAGCCGATACCAAATCCGATAGGGCCAGCAAAAGGTAAAGGTACACAAGTCCCTAGGCCAAGTCCGACTGCAGGATAATCTTTTGGGTCGATTTTTGTATGATTCCAAGCTCCTTTTACTTTACTAATACAAGTTTTTATTTGACCGTAATTATTTCTTTTAGATACGACTGCACCTTGTTTCCAACCCATTTTTGCATAATTTTTATAATATTGCTTTTTTGATTTAACATCATTAACAACACTTTTAGCTTTTGTTCTTACAAAACTTGTACAACTATTTATTTTTTGAACTGATACCATAATTATCCTTACACTAACTTTAATTATATATATAAAGTTAATTACTCTCTAAAAATTGCTTTTTATTAAAAAATATTAAGCCGAGATTTTATATCTCGGCTTATCAACATACTATTCTTCTATTGTATGCATTTTTATAAAATTAGTTGTTTGTCCAACAACATACGGAATTACACCTGTTAAGATAACTTTATCTCCAGCTTTCATACCAACCTTCTTAATTAGAATGCTATTCAATTCTTTTAAAGATCGGGTACTAATTTCCTGCTGCCAATTATGATTAACAGGAGTTATATCTCTATAAAGATTCATTTGTCTGCAAACTGTTTCACTCTTAGCCAAGGCGTAAACGGGTACACTTGGTTTTGCTTTACTTAATAGAGCAGGAGTATAACCATTTGTGGTAAATACGACTATGGCTTTGATTGACAAATTTTCTAACATAGAAACCATTGCTTTGCACATAGCAAAAGCCTGATGATTTTCAAAATCCTGCATTTGTCTTGAAAAATGATTGTGTCTTACTATTTTATTTTTCTCAAGGTTTTCAGAAATACTTGTCATCATCTCTACTGCTTCTATAGGATATTTACCAACTGCAGTTTCACCAGACAACATAATCGCATCGGCTCCATCTATAATTGCATTTGCAACATCAGATGCTTCTGCTCTGGTTGGAATTGGTTGTTCTATCATTGTTTCTAACATTTGAGTTGCAACAATTACAACTTTATTTTGAGCACTACATTCTCTTACGAGTTTCTTTTGAACAGCCGGAACCTTTTCCGGTGAAATTTCTATACCCAAATCTCCTCTTGCAACCATAATCCCGTCTGCAAGTTTAATTATATCTTCTATATTATCTAACGCTTCCGGTTTTTCGATTTTTGCAATAATCGGAATATACCCACCATACATTTCCATACAGTGTTTTGCTTTTAAAACATCTTCACCGGTTCTTACGAATGATAGTGCAAAATAATCAACCTTCCACTCTAAACCACGTTTTATATATTCAATATCCTTCTGAGTGATTGCAGATAGACTTGCTGTTCGTCCAGGAAGATTTAAACCTTTACGAGGTTTTAATAAACCACCTCTGACAACTTCAGCACGAACGGTTTCGCCATCTGTATCAAGAACTTTTAATTCCAACTTTCCGTCATCAAGATAAATTGTATCATTTTTCTTTACATCAGTAGCGATACCTGAATAATCTACAGGAATTGTTTCATCAACTTGTTCTAAAGAATGACGAAGTTTTATTTCTGTTCCGTCTTGTAATTCAATAGGTTGTTTCAAATTACCGACTCTGATTTTAGGGCCTTGCAAATCAAGTAGAATTGCTGTATTGGTATTAAGCTTCTTAGAAACTTTTCTAACCATGTCAATAGTTGCTTTATGTTCTTCGGGAGTTGAATGTGAAGAGTTTACCCTGAACATGCTTGCCCCTGCGTTTATAAGAGCTTCAATTTTATCTTCTGAGTTAATTGAAGGACCTAAAGTCGCAATAATTTTTACACCGGTCGTTTGCATAATCTGTATTCCTTATTAATTGTACTTTACACACTTCATGGTAACACTATAACCTCACCCGTCAACAGAATCTCAAACATATAACCCGATTCGGTTATTTGTGATATATTGAACACATGGAAAGAATTTTACCGATTATTTTATTAACAATTTCAAATATATTTATGACTTTTGCATGGTATGGTCACTTACGACATCGTAGTTCTGCGCTTTGGGTGGTAATACTAGTTAGCTGGGGAATTGCGTTTTTGGAATATTGTTTTCAAGTACCTGCAAACAGAATAGGTTATAGCTATTACAACGCAGCTCAGCTCAAAACTATTCAAGAAGTTATTACTTTAGTTGTGTTCTCGATATTTTCGGTCGTTTATTTGAAAGAATCCTTTAAATGGAATTATGCAGTAGGATTTGTATTTATTATACTTGCAGTCATTTTTATTTTTAAAAAATGGTAATTTAGCCCAAATACATGATGTAACAAAATATAAATTGTGAGAATTTAATAACATAAATTTATAGATTTATTATTAAATTATATAGAGGGGCAAATTTATGGCAGATATTAGTGCAATCTCACGACAAAAACAAAACAACATCAGTTCTTCAACCAAAGTAAAACTAGAATCTTTGGGTGTGAACATTTCAACAGTTTCTTCTGAAAGTGAAGCTCAAGAACTAATCAATAAATTAAAAGCAGCTAAGGCTGGAACAGCTCAACAAACTCAAGAAGCTAAAAAAGAAGAATCTACAACTTCTACATCAGAAGCTGAAACTTTATCTTCTGCAAAATCTTTAGCTAGTTCTATGGGATTGGTTGTAGCAAGTGATGCAACTGCAGAAGATATTATTAATCAAATATCTACAAAAATCAGACAATTAGCAACAAGCTCAAGTCAATCAGAACGAGAAATGGCTCAAGCGTATCAAACACAATTAAATTCTATTGCGACACAATATCAATCATTGCAAAACAATCAAACAAATATGTATTCTGCAATGAATATGATGTCAATTAACAACAAATATTCTCTTAATTTATAATTAGAGAAATGCCATATATATTGAAAAAAATGACGATTTAGTGTATAACTGAATTGTCATTTTTTATGGAGGCTTTATGAAAAAAATAATTTTAACCATTATGGCTTGTTTATTCACCATAGCTAGTGTAAATGCAGCGACATATACACCGGCATCAAGAGTAAGCGCTGTTGGCGCTCAAATAATATCTAAGAATGGACTTCCAACAGTAAAATATTCTGTTGTTTCAACAGATACAGTAAACACTAATATTGCAACAACTAAAACATTGCAAGTCAGCAAAACAAAACTAAATTATGCAGGAAACGACAACGAAACAGCAGCTGTAATTTCTCAAGAAATTGGTGCTATCGTAAACGCAGCTGCATCTAAAAAATCTTTTATCAGTTCTGTTTCTAATTCCGTATTAAGCAACATTTCTGATGAAAAACTTCAAAATCTTGCAACATTAACTCAACAAATATCACTTAGTAATATGTCAGAAAAAGACCAAATGGACGCAGACATTACTGGTGTTGATTTGATGATAAAAGCCGGCTACAACCCATTAGCAATGATTGTTATTTTAGGAAAAATGGAAGGTTCCTTGAGAGATGCTTTGCAAATGCAACCGGCTAACCTAAAAAGAACGATGAATATATATGATTACTTATCATATAATTATCCTGCAAAAGTAAAAGCCGGATATGCTTGCAACGAATACAGAAATTTTGTTGCATATATCCAACCTACAATAACAAAGAGAAATTCTAACAAGAAAGAATTAGCAAAATTCCAAAAAACTCAAGCAAAAGCTAAAAAAGATAGAGAAAGACAACTATTGAGATACAAAGTTACAGGTGGAACTAACGGTTGGGATGTAACTAAATCTTTACTAGAAGGTTCAAAATCATAGTAATTTATTGAAAATTTTGAATATTTTTGATTTAATAGAACTCTAAGGTTGTCCTTGGGGTTCTATTTAGTTTAGGGCGATTGGCACTCTGCCGACGAGGAAGATTAAGTATCTTCCGAGGAGAGGTAAGGTAGCGCAGGCTACCAACAATAAAATTGAATAATGATAAGGGCGATTGGCACAGTTGGTAGCGCATCTGAACGACATTCAGAGGGTCACTGGTTCGAGTCCAGTATCGCCCACCATTTTTATAAAAACGAGGCTTTAATAAAGCCTCTGATGTACAGTTTACACAGTATAATAAGTTAACGATTAAAGTAAAATTATTTTACATTTGTTTTTTTTATTCCCCAAAGGAAGTTTTTTGAGAAGTTTTAAATATCTATCACATTGTGCGACTTTATCATAGCCTAACAAAGTCCCCAAAATAAAATCTTGTTCAGGAGAGAGTTCATGCAATTTTTTATGAATAAAAGTCTTTACAACCTCAATACATTGTTTTGCTCCAAAAAACACATTAATTTTCTCTTTATTTACATCTTGAATCGCATAATCAATTTTTTCTCTTGTTAGTCTGTGTTCAATAGGTTTGCGATAAACACTTTTTTCGGTTGTAAGTATTAACTTTCTGACACCTTTTTTGTATTCATACACATGATTATTAAATACTTTTAAATCATTTGCCTGTTGTTTTATAACCGATAACGGCACAAGATTCATTTTTGATGACATAAAACCAGCTCTCCTAAATGTTTGTTTAACCTAACAAATTAATCTTAACATAATTTGTTAGGCGTGTCAAACATTTTGTTGAACAAAAATCTTATTGTGTTATGATGATAACACAAGGGTAGATTATTTTATGTTAAAAAGATTTATTTTACTTATTATATTTATATTCTCAATAACTCCTGCAATCGCCTCTGATAGTGATTGGTGGGGTAAATATGGTGACGATTTTTTAGTCACAAATGTAGAAAAGTTATACAGGCAAAATCCTGACCTTAAAATTGCATCTATCAAAACCAAAGAAATGCAAGAGGTCGTAAAAATGTCTGTAGCAAATGAACTTTCGCAGATTAATTTCAACCCTAGTATTGGTAGAGAATTACGTTCAAGTGACGTGTATTTTGGAAATCTTATAATCCCAAACTATTCTCAAACAAGATACCTACTACCATTAGCAATGACATACGAAGCTGATATTTGGGGTAAAAACCATTTGCAAACAAAGAGTTTCAGAAAATTATCAGATATAACTTTGCAAGACGAAAAAATAGAAAGAATTTATATCTCAAGTAATTTTGTTGCCAGTTATTTTAATTTAGTAAAAATTGATAGTCTTATAAAGAATCAACAAAAATTAGCAGATTTGCAAAAACAAATTACTCAAATGCAAGAAACAAAATACCAAAAAGGATTATGTGGTCGTCCTGAAGTTATTATTGAAGAAGAAACGCTCACAACCTTTAATGAAGAATTGAACAACCTAAAATCAGAACAAGAGGTCTTAAAAAATCAATTAATAGCAATGCTTGGAGAAAAAGAAGTCACTAATATTGATAGAAGTTCTCTTGATAGCATAAAAATATTTGATGTACCCGAAGAAATAAATTCTACTGCAATAACAAAACGTCCTGATTTTATAAAATCAGAACTCTATGTCAAAAAAACAGGTCTTGATGTCAGAGTTGCAAGACGTGAATTGTTACCGTCTTTTACTCTATACGGAAATATTGGTTTTAACGCATACCATTTAGACCGATTGTTTACAAACCGTTCTTTCCTTTCAGGAGTTGGGGTTTTACCTTCTTGGGATGTGTTTACGGGTGGTAGAAAAATGGCTAATTTACGCTACAAAAAACTGGAATGTAAAAAAGCTATGGAAATGTATAATAAAACCGTTCTTACCTCGTTACAGGAATTAAACGACTCTTTGTGCAGAGTTAAAAATACCAAAAAGAACTATAACGAAAGTCTGCAAAGATGTAACCTTGAAACAGAAAAATATACACTTGTAACAACAAAATTGGGTATAGGTGCAACTTCTAACCTTGATAAATATAAAGAAGAACGCAGTTTGTATGTTAGACAAAATGAAGTAATTGCACAAAAAGCGAATTACCTTATTATGACTGTAGAATTATACAAAGCATTGGGTGGCGAAGATTTCACTTCTCTACTTTAAATCATAGAGTTGAAACTGCGCACTTAAATATACAGAATAAATTTATTTCTTCTGCAAACAAGCTTGTTGATTGTTATTTTCAACTTTTGCTTGGTTATGATGACCTTTGTCACCGTTTCTATAACCAATACCTGAACGATATCCTGATATTGTGTATAGAATTGGAAGTGAAGGTTCTATCCATTTAAAGCCTGAGATAACCGCAATTGTTGCAATATCATCTGAATGTAAACATATATCTAAAGCTTCTGGTTTACGTTCAGAATACAAACCTTCGTCCTTACCTGTTTTTTTAGAATTTTTACCATCAAATAAAGGATTTATAACTTTTTTAGATATATAATTAGCAATTGTACTACCACCAATAACACCTGTTGCTAAAATACCTGCGACCATACCACCAGCTCTTGCAGCTTTAGATTTAACTTTTGCTGCTTCTAATATACCTAAAGCACCTGCAGCACCAACATTGCATAAGAAAATATTTGCTAAATATTGATAAGCACCTTCCTTGATTTTGTTTGGAAGTTTCTTTTTCCAATTAGGCTTATCTGTAATCATATCACCAGCTATTCCACCAGCTATTCCACCAGCAACCGGCATAGCACCAAGAATAGACAAACGTGCCATATCTTTTACGATATCTTTTGATGTTACATTTTCTGGTTCAGGAACAAATGCGTTCATAAACTTTTTACCGTTTTCTGTTTGACCTATTTCTTTGTTCAAGGTTGCGATTTCTTTTATCTTCAAGACTTTGGTTTTGGCTTTGTCTAGTATTGTTTCTACTGGTTTTGACACCTTGTTTGATGAAAGAAATTCATCAACAAGTTTAGTGTTATTTTGCCTTATTTTATTCAAATTAACTTTTTCAAAAGGACGACCTACAAGTTTTGCCGCAACTCTTGGAGCGGCAAGTGCAGCTGCAGATGTTGCTCCAAGAACAAGTGCAGTATTTATTGCCACATGCTTTTTATGACCTTCCGGAGCTTTTTTGACTTCGTGTGCTGTGTATAATGCTGAACCTCCTATCAAAGTCACTGGAACAGCTTTTGAAAACTTGCCCACCAACAAAGGTTGATCTAAATATTTACCTGTCATTTTTATTGTATTTAACATTGTTCGGTAGTCCTAACACTAACTTCAAAAAATTTTACTTCCTAAACCTTTGCATAAATTCCGGTTCTGACACACAATGCTTGTTGAAATCTGCAAGTCTTTCTAAAATATTCTCATCGATTATATGTTCTATCTTACAAGCAGTTTGAGCAGCTTCTTGTTTTTCAATACCCAATACATCTTTGAAAAAGAATTGTAATACATTGTGCTTATTAATAATTTCTTTTGCCTTTTGAATTCCAGAATCGGTCATAGAAATCATTTCATAACGTCCATAATTTATGTATTCTTTTTGTGCAAGCTTATTTAAGGCTTCTGTAACAGATGCTCTTGAAACATTAAGTTCTTTAGATATCTCTACTGCTTTTACAGAACCATTTGCGTTAATTCTGTTATATACACATTCTAAATAATCTTCCAAACTTGAACTTAATACTTTTTCTAACATACACACCCCAAAAAATGTTAGTCTTGCATAACAATTTTAACATGAGTTATAAAATTTTGCAACCCTTATAATCTCATGTATAATATAAAAACTGATAGAATTTTTAAAAAGGAATTTACGATGAATACAATACCAAAAGCATCAAAAGAAGTATTAGCAAGACTTTTAAAGGGCAATGAAAAATTTGTCAATGGGAAATATGAAGCTAAAAACATTACTATTGAAACGCTAAGACAACTTGCAGAACACCAAAACCCACATGCCTGCATTTTGAGCTGTTCTGATTCAAGAGTTGTTCCAGAATTAATTTTTGAAGCTGGTATTGGCGAATTGTTTGTCGTAAGAGTTGCAGGTATTACCGTTGGACCGAATGTAAGAGAGAGTATCGAATACGCTGTAAAAAAACTCCATGTACCTTTATTAATGCTACTAGGACACGACAACTGCGGGGTTATGGATTATGCAAAAACAAGTTATCCTGAAGAACAAGAACATTTTAAATCCATATTAAAATGTGTTTATCCGGCAATAGATATTGATTCTGCATCTTTAGAATCTAATGAAACTTTGGCAAAACATCATACATTGTGGGTTGAAGAATTTTTACTTAACCATTCTGATATCATAAAAGATGCTGTAGCAAAAGGTGAATTGTATATTGCAAAATGTCACCTTTGCCACCAAACCGGCAGAGTATGGCTTATTGATGAAAATTTAGAAGAAGTTAAACTAGATAACATCTAGCTTGCAAAGCTCTTTATACCCACACCAAGCACAGGCTTTATCTGCAATAGATGCAGGAACTTCATAGTTTAGGTTTCTGATATTCTTGTATGTATCAATTACAAGTGCTTCGATATACTTCATATCTTCTTCTGTTAGCTCCAATATAACGGATTTTGTATGGTTTTCTACATAAATAACTCCGACTTGAGAAACCTTAACTCCTGTTTTCTTTTCAAAGGCGTATTTATAACAACATAATTGGTTATAATAATCTTCCCTTTGTCCTCCTTCTCTGTATTGGTTCTTAGAGGTTGGTGAACTTGTTTTGTAGTCATAAAGCGCATATGTTCCGTCAGACAATTTTTCAATTCGGTCTATCTTACCGTTTAACATTTCAGAGCCGAAACTTACACCGTCAAATTTATCTTCGACTGCATATAGCATTGATTTTGGAGTTTCGCAGAAATGAGGATAATAGTTTTCGAACACACCTAAACCACGCTTGATATAAGTTTCTTTATCCGTTTTTGATTTGAAAATTTCTCTATCCATAAGCTTTTTAAACATTTCTACAGCTTCTTCTTTTGTAAGATATTCACCACCCGAGATAACTGCTTCGGCAGATTTTTGGAGAACTTCATGGATTGCAGAACCATAGTTGGCAGCGTCCCAATCGACATCTTCCAAATCTATTCCGAGAACAGATTTGTAGAAGAATTCACGAGGACAAGATTTGTATGAATTTATCAAAGAAGGGCTAAGGACAATACTTTCAGCCCTGTCCTTTAATTCTTGTTCTAATAACATTCTATGATTTGTTGTATCTTTTGAAACTGATTTGTAGAATTCTGTGACATAATCATCTTCTTTGTACTCAAACTCTTGGTTCTCAAAATCAAAATCATTCAACGGTTCTAAATATTTTGTTACGGTTTTGAGTTTTCCGTTGTCGGCTTCTGATGATGATATTACCAAATCATATTTAGCACGAGTGATTCCTACAAATAATTGTTTTATCAACTCTGAATCTTTTTTGATATTTTCGATTTCTTCTACTTCTTCTATATCTTTTGACTCCAAGCCTTCTGTGACAAGTTTGTATTCTGTCGGCATAGAGAAGGCTTCCCAGTTTTGAGAAAGCAGATTTGGAAGATAAACATGTTCAAACTCACGCCCTTTTGATGCATGATAAGTAACTAATTGAACAGCGTTTTGGACAACATTACTTTTTTCGGTTGTTAATTCAATATCGTTATCTTTGCAATAATCCAGCTTCTCAATAAAATCATTTAGTGTCGCAGACAAATCTAAGCCCATCAGGTCTGTAGCTTCATCTATGAGTTTTTTGATACCCAATATATTCTCTAACCTATTTTCGGGACACTTGAAGAAATATTCTAAAATACCTGTTTTGTTTAAAATTTCGATTACTGTATTGCGCAAATTATTTGCTGAGGCAAAGGTTTTCAGCTCTCTAAATGTATTCAAGAAGGTTTTTATCTTTTTCTCATCGTCCCAACCTGAAAGTTTTTCCATATTGGTAACAAAATCATTGTTATCACGGCAAGAACGCTTATGCTCTTTTAATAATTTATTGTAATCTTTTAGCGATATTTCAAACGGTTTTGCCAATAATAATCCAAACAGTTTATCAGAACATAATACTTGGTTATTTAGCGCTTTCATATAGAAATATGCAACATTTGATGATTTTATTGAAAAGATATTCACACCTTCGCTTAATTGTGTCGGGATATTATGTGCCTTTAACATTTCCGAGAACATTCTCAACTCTCTTTTTTTCTTAGAAATAATAGCGATTTGAGAAAGCTTCATTTCAGGATTTTGCTTAACGAGATTAACAATATCTTCTACTATATAATTATATTCTTGAGTAAGTTCTCCGAATTGCCAACGGCGAACTTTTTTCTCTTTGGCGATTATTTCAGGATTTTTGGCTGTTAAGGATTTTGTAATCATATATTTTTTGAATATAGGGTTCGCCTCTAACCTTGTTTTGTCCTGAATTAGTAATTGATAACTCATATCAAGAATTGTTTGTGTTGAACGATTGTTTTCGGTCAAACATATAACCTCTGTGTCAGGATATTTTTTCAAGAAGTTTTCTATGTTCTCGCTGTTTGCACCTTGGAATCCATAAATAATTTGGTCGTCATCACCTACGACAAACACATTTGGATTATCTTTCACACTTAGGAGTGCAAACAGAATTGCATTTTGCAAATCATTCGTATCTTGATACTCATCTACTAAGAAATACTCGTATTTTGAAGATATTTTTGACAGGAATTCTTCATCACTGTTAAATTTATCAATAACAAGATTTATCATATCTGCAAAATCAATATAGTTGTTCTCTATCATCTTGCGAGAATATGTCTCAAATATTCTCCAGATTTCTTCAGCTTTTTGAATATTTTTATTTATTTTGTCCAGTTTTTCATAACGAGTTTTATTTTTTGTTTTGCCATTCGCTTCTCTATCTGCAATTTCGGCTTCTAAGATTTCTTTTGCTCTTATAAATTTAGGATTGATATGCAAGGCTTCAAAATAAGTCTTTTGGTCAATTCTTTTAGATTTAATCTTTTCAACGGCAGAGATAAATGTTGATAGATAATAATATTTCCCACCTCTATCAGCAACAAAGGCTTCAAGGTTTGATTCGTCAACGGTTTCAATCATCAGTTCTCGTTTTACCGTATCAGTGATTAGTTTTATATCAGGTGACAAGCCGAATTCTTCTGGATATTGTTTAAGGATTTCATTACAAAAAGAGTGGTAAGTGTAGATATTTACAGATGCTGCTAAAAAGCCTATTTCTTTAATAATACGGTGTCGCATTTCAGAAGCGGCAGCATCAGAGAAGGTCAAACAGAGTATGGTTTCAGGCTTGATACCTTTTTTTAACATTTCAGAGATTCTGTGTATTACTGTGAAAGTTTTCCCTGTCCCCGGACCTGCAAGCACAAGAATTTTTCCTTCTATAGTATCAATACATTTTTGTTGTGCCTTGTTTGGTGTAATGACTTTTTTCTTTTCTGCAACACTTTCAACCATATAATAAACTCCTTTTTTATAATTTTACTATGGATTCTTGGATTAACAAAATATAATCTGTTATTTTAGTTAAAATCTAAAATCCTGTTATATCAAGGAATTTGATAATATACAAATGTAGATTTGTAACGAAATGTAACGAACTAGTTAAAAAAGTTAAAGTTATATACAAAGTATGCCGTAGTACCAAGTATAGAATTAG
>ULNN01031467.1_pt1 | contig 13782 bp, 6 predicted proteins | sample 1951931 | NCBI WGS metagenome assembly ULNN01 (sample SAMEA4835578, study PRJEB28245) | human gut metagenome | biome: gut microbiome; material: fecal sample | place: Denmark | collected 2008
TGTCACCAACCTTCAAGTTAGGATCCAAAGCATCCCAAGGATGCGGAGTCAGCTGTTTCAAACCTAAAGCAATACGTTTCTTTTCGTCGTCGAAGTCCAAGATAACCACGTTGATCTTCTGATCCAACTGAACGATTTCTTCCGGATGAGAAACGCGGCCCCAAGACAAGTCTGTGATATGGATCAAACCGTCTACGCCACCCAAGTCGATGAATACACCGTAAGAAGTGATGTTCTTGACAGTTCCTTCCAATACCTGACCTTTTTCCAACTTAGAGATAATGTCTTTCTTCTGTTGTTCCAGTTCAGCTTCGATAAGAGCCTTGTGAGAAACAACTACATTCTTGAATTCCTGATTGATCTTAACGATCTTGAATTCCATAGTCTTACCAACGAATACATCGTAGTCGCGGATCGGCTTAACATCGATCTGAGAACCCGGCAAGAAGGCTTCAATACCGAATACGTCAACGATCATACCGCCCTTCGTACGACACTTGATGTAACCCTTGATGATTTCGTCATTTTCCAATGCTTCGTTAACACGTTCCCAAGAACGAGAAGCACGAGCTTTTTTGTGAGAAAGGATTAATTGTCCTTTTTTGTCTTCCTGGCTTTCGATGTAAACTTCTACTTCGTCGCCAATCTTCAAATCCGGGTTGTAACGGAATTCAGACATCGGAACAACGCCATCAGATTTGAAACCAATGTTTACTACAACTTCACGTTTGTTCATTGCAGTAACAGTACCCATAACCACTTCTTTGTCTTTTACAGTGTTCAGGGTTTCGTCATAAGTTTTTACAAGATCTTCCTTGCTTACGCTACCGTAAGATTCGCCCTTTTCAAGAGCATCCCAATCGAAATTGTCGATCGGCTGAATGTTCTTCAAATTTTCCATTCTAAAATTGTTAATACTAAGTTTGTTTTAATTAGTAAGTTAGACTTTATGTTGCCTCTCTCAAAAATCAGCTGCAAAGGTAATGCTTTTTTCTGATTTACAAGAAATCCATTATTAAAATTGCGTGCGAATCTATAATCTTTAACTAATAGACAAGAAGTTAGCCGTTATAGCATCTATTTTAGTCCAAAGACCCACTTCGCCCCTTCTACGTTGAAATAAGTACTAACAGTTTATTATGGAAAGTATCCGATGGGAAAAATTAGAAATAGAAGAAAATAAAGAGGCAAAAGATACTATCATTTGCCTCTTTCCTCTATTAATAAGAATACAATCAACCATTTAATATCTCCGTCAGCCGTTTAACGCCTTCAGATGCACCACATTGCAGATGAACAATATCATCCCGATAAGTCTGCACTTCTTTCGGATCTATCAAATAAATCGGCTGCCCGCGACGAACATAGTTTAATAAACCAGCTGCAGGATAAACATTTAGTGAGGTTCCAATAATCACAAAAATATCACAAGCTTCTACTTCTCGGATTGCCGGATCTATCATTGGGACAGCTTCTCCAAACCAAACAATAAAAGGCCGTAGTTGAACTCCTTTCGGATCTTTATCTCCCCAATGAATATCCGGGTGAGCAGGATCCAGATCATAGGTAGTTTCTAAATCACGGACAGAACAAGCCTTCATCAGTTCACCATGTAAATGAATCACATGTGTACTTCCCGCACGTTCATGTAAATTATCAATATTTTGTGTAATGATCCGTACATCAAAATCTTTTTCCAAAGCAGCCAAGCCCAGATGCCCTGCATTAGGCTTTGTATTCAACAACTCACGCCGACGCTGATTATAGAAATTCAATACAAGTTCCGGATCTTTTTGAAACCCTTCGGGTGTTGCCACATCTTCCACCCGGTATTTTTCCCATAAGCCATCTGAATCACGGAAGGTGGAAATACCACTTTCTGCACTCATTCCGGCACCAGTCAATACAACTAATCTCTTTTTCATACAGATTGAATTTAGATTATTATGCAAATTAATAGTTTTCTCATGAAAGAGCAAATAATGAAAACAAAAAAGGCGATACTTTTCGGTATCGCCTTCTTTTGTTGATTACCTTCCGGTCCTCACGGAGGGGAAGGATAGACTTTTATTACACTATTATTAATACTAAACCACTTGTTCGCCTTCTCAGGTTACTTGTCTTGCTAAAACAAGACACGTGACTATTAACTTAAAAAATATGTTTTAATAGATTGCGATGGGATTTCTCCCACCGCAATTTTATGAATTGTCAATTGTTAATTTTCAATTGTCAATTATTTAACAACCACTTTGAAGCTTTCGCCGTCAACTGATACAACTACTACACCTGCAGGAGCTGTGATCTGTGCGTTGTCTGAAGTCAATACTTCGTTAGCTACTACCTTACCAAGGATTGTGCTTACGATTACAGACTTACCTTCTGCACCCTTAACTACTACAGCACCGTTTGTACCAGCTACTACTACATTACCAGCAACGATGTTTTCGTTGGCTGTAGCTTGATCATCAGTAGCACTTACATTGAATGTAGCAGCCAAGTCTAAGTCACTTACAAGAACAGGAACTGAATTATGGATACGTACATAATTACCACCTACAGTTTCAATATAGAAATCACCACTTTCATCTGCCGGATCTACCAAACGGAATGAGAATGTTGCAGCATTTTCTAATTGTACACCCTTCTTATCAGCAAAACTTAATGTATCTTTTGCTGCCAATTCTGTTCCTGTATACTTAGAACTTTCAATAATCAATGAATCACCAGCATGTTTTGCATTTACGAAAGCCAAGCGAGTACTACCCTGATACTTAGCCTGATCGATAGAGGCAGAGTCAGTCAATGTTACTAAGTAAGCACCTTCACGATAGTCAGGAGTACCTGCAACCCAGTGCGGACAGTTAGGATCATATCCGTGATCCGGACAAGGAATAGAATCTGTACCTTCAACGAAATTGTTACGAACAGACAACAGATACAACGGCTCTGTAGTATTGTTACGTACATAAGCAGTATCAACAAAGATTGCCAATGAAGAACCTGCCGGCTGGTTAGCCAAGTTTGTTTCACCCAAGAAGTTCAAAACAGCTTCACCATTATTAGCGTTACGATTTGCACTGTTTTCATACAAGAATGTATTAACATCATTTGTACGATTGAACTTCACGTTGTTCAGATCCATATCTTTTAAGCCATCTTCTACAGTAGCACCTAAACGACGATAGATAGGACGATTCAACGATTCAACAACAAACAACTGACCATCATTTGTGTCATAGATACATGTCTTATTTTCCAACATACCAGTCTTAGAGTCACCTGCATCGATCAAAGTATTTACGAAAGAAGTAGTTTCTCCTGACTTCTTAGCTAAACGCAAGTTATATTTATCACCGCTTTCACGAATAGTCAACAGCTGAGCTTTTGCTGTTGCAGCAGAATCAAAAATATAAGTTTTGTTTGTACCAAGCTTGAAGTCATTACCACCCATATCTGCAAATGCATATACAGGGACTTTCAATGTATGCTTAGCTACTTTCCAACCATTGTTATAATAGTTGAATTCTTGTTTTACATAGATTGTATCTACAGCTGCATCAGCTTCCTTCAATTCAGCAGCCACTTCTGATACATCGCCAGTCTTTAATACCACATTACCTTTTTCATCTGAAGTAATCCATGCTTTAGCATTGTAAACACCAGACCAGTGAGCGATTGCGTAACGCTGGTTCTCAACATCACCTAACCACTTGTAACCGTCTGTTTCGGTTGTTTCAACAGCTTCGATCTTGTATGATTTACCGTTTACAACATATACGTTATCACTTGTATTCTCGTCTTCACGAACTGCATTTTCAGCCAAGGTGAAAGAGATCGTGTTGTCTTCACGGTTCTTAATCGTGTACTGAGCTGTAGTCTCATCATAAGACAAAGCCCATTGTGCTTCCAACTTGTTAGCCGCTTCTTCTGCGAAACCTACTTTCTTATCTGCTGTAGTACCACAAGCATTGGCTACGAACAAGAAGTTTCCATCTTCGGCTACTTCTGTGATTGTATAGTAAGTATCTTTTGTCAATACTTTTGTAGGATCAGCTACGTTGCTTACGCCGAATTTAACGTAGGTATTACCTCCATTTTTACCTGCATAATCAGCCGTATTAACAGTTAACGCGTTAGCTACTGTCAAACGATTTACTTTTTTGTCATCTGCTGTATTAACAACAGAAACAACTAATTCATATTTGTTATCATCATCATCAACTGCAACGACTTCAATTGGTTCACCTTTTGTATCAGCCGGTACAGAAATTCTAAACTTAGAAGCCAATACATTTTCAGCTGTAGTAACTTTACTTGCCTCCATGATAGCAAATTTATTACCTAAGCCTAATTCAGAAGATGTAACACCCCAATTTTCTGTAGTCAAAACAATCTGCTTAGTTTTAGCAGCATCTGTAAATAATGGTACAATTGAATCTGTTGTTTTTGTATTTTCATCCCCTACATATAACTTACCGGCAAATACGTTTCCTCCTTCGAAAGCAGTATATTCGTTCCAAACCTGTTTACCGTCTTTTGTTTCCTGATAACCAATCTGGATAGAGAAACTATCACCGTTTTTATCGTCTAATTCTGCTTTATTTAAAGCATAAGGATTCATAGCTTCATTATCGAAACCCCAAATATTGCTTGATGACACATTGGCTACACCTTCATACGCATATAAATTTTCACCATAAATAGGTAATGCCCAATATGAAGTTAAAGTTCCACCGCTTACAGATACTTGAGTACCTCCAGATTGTGCTGCAAAAGTGTCATAAGTTTTATCTGATACATTAACTGTATAATAAACGCCAAGTTTATTCACCAATTTAAAAGCAATCGGTTCTTTCGTAACTGGATCCAAGATCCGTTCTACCGTCCACCAGCTAGAGCCATCTCTATCTGCTTTTGCATCATTAGCAGCTGTATACCAATTCTCGGCATCACTATCCAAATAATAAGCGCTTGCAGGACCATTCGCAGCAGCAACCGCCATCCGATAATATTGACCTGGGGTCATTTCCTGAATGGAAGCCTCTACAGTAGAAAACATTCCACCAGCCAGCAATAAGCCAGCCATCAAAGTAGAAAACTTTTTGTTCATAATAAAATAATTTAATTAGTAATATAAAGTTTATAAATCTCTTTCTTTAATCAACTCACAAGCGGCTGGAAAACTCGTTCCGATTAACTCGTTGAAATTCAATCTTACGGTGTCGAAAATAAATGAACGATTCTACTCGACACGATTGTATTGCAAAGGTAAATCCTTTTTTGATACCAGCAAATAATCATGAACTTTTTTTTATCAACAAACCCAGTTTCTTATCAACACCCCCTAAAATTGAGGACAAACCTACCTGTTTAGATAACGTACCCGAAATTCGTCTAAATTAAAAGTATTAAATGTTGCAAATAAAGGTTGATTTTAACTTAACATTCCCATCTCTGAATTCCAATCACTTATTATATATACAGGTTCATTGAAGACGAGACACTCGTCAAAAATCTAATTCTGCTTGGCCATTTCGAAATCAATAACACTTCCCTGTTCCTAATAACTTCAGAATAATCCTCATAAATCCTATTTCAATATTCAATATAGAGTTATCTGCTGGGGCAAAAATTAATTAGCAGCGCTCAAATTGGTCTTTTTCGAAAGTCATTTCGCTTCTAAAAGACAAATATCCAGCCCAAGCAATATTCTTAAACAACATTAATATCACCGGTCTTAAGAGTAAAGATTTTTAGATTAACTATTTTATTCTACTACGCTAGCTCTTCTGTTTTCCAAGTTTAAACTTCATACAATAGTATATATATAATAAGGTATAGGAAAGAAGTGTATTCCAGAGAAAAAAACATAGGCATGAATTACCAAAAAGATGCCTACCTTTTCATCCATTCATGCCTACCTTTTCATCAAAATACGCCGGCTTTTTAGACAAAAGCAACGAGTATCAATTTCGATTCCAACGAGTGTCATTTTTGATACTCGGTAGCTATTTCAATAAGGTCAGTTTATTACTATATACAAGTCTAATTAAATAAAATACCCTTCACACACACCCTTAACTCGCTGTTATTCTGAAAAAATGATGTGAAGGATGTGAAATCAAGAACACTAAGCTAATAAATAAGCGAAAACAAATGGGAAGGAGGAAACAACATGTACTGGCAGGACTAATCTTATTTAATAATTCACCTTCTCATTATTTTTCGACAAAGATATACATTTTTTTTAATACAGTACTTATATTGGTGCTTTTTTATGGAATAGTGTGAATATTTCTTGCATTAATGTTTTTTTATTAGTTAAGATTATTGCTTCATCTGCAATAAAAATTGCAGTTTTTAAATCTTTAACTGACAATTTGAAGATAAAAGCCGCTCTGAAAATTTATAGTGACAAGTTCTGCCAGAACTAATCTTACTTAAATAAAACACGATCTTACATGATAACACATTAAAAAGACACTCATACGTGCTAATCTTCAAATTTCTAACTTTAAAGAAAAGACATGGAAAAATGTAGTAAGAAAAACTCATCAAAGCCAAGAGTTGGATTATTTAATCCTGCAACGGCTTTCCTTACCACAGGATTACTATTCATGGCTTCAGCTCATGCGCTGGGAGCATCGGTAAAATCAAATTCCGATATAGGACCTAGAATAGAATCTATTAATCAACAGGGTAAGACTATTACTGTCATCGTTTCAGATGCTTCTGGTGAATTAATCGGAGCCAATGTAATTGTAAAAGGTACTACAAATGGTAATGTAACTGACATGAATGGACAGGTCACATTAGATAATGTACCAGCCAATGCCATCTTGGAAATCTCTTATATTGGATATCAAACAAAAGAAGTTCCAGTTGGTAACCAGTCACAAATCAAGGTCAGTTTAGCTGAAGATTCACAAGCGCTCGAAGAAGTGGTTGTTGTAGGTTACGGTACCATGGAAAAGAAACAAGTTACCAGTGCTGTTACATCTCTTTCAGGTAGTGATTTAATGAAAGGTGTCAGCGGTTCTGATATCACAACTTCTCTGCAAGGTAAAATCAGTGGCCTGGTAATGGCTAATAATGGTAGTGCCAACGCAGGCACAAGTATCCAGTTACGTGGTATGACTTCAATCAACGCTGGTAAATCGCCATTAATTGTCATTGATGGTTTTCCTGGCGGTGATATCCGTTCACTAAATCAGGATGACATTAAATCTATTGATGTTTTGAAAGATGCATCTGCCGGTGCTATCTACGGTACACGAGCTGCTTCTGGTGTGATTTTGATTACCACTAAAAGTGGATCAAACACGAATGGTAAAGTAAAACTGACCTATAGTACCGAATTAACAAAGAAGCAGGATTACGGTAAACCTGATATGCTGACAGCTGATGAATACCGTGAACACCAAGTAGGTATAGATTACGGAGACAATGTTGACTGGTGGGATGAATTAATTAATCACGACAATTTCTCGCAAAAACATCACCTAGCTTTAGAAGCAGGAACGGAAAACGCTCAAATCTACACATCATTTTTCTATGAAAACAATGAAGGAATAGCCATCCAAGATTCACGACAAGACTATGGAGGTAGATTGAATGCAAATTTCAAACTATTTGATGGTTGGTTAGAAATACGCCCAAATGTAGATTATCGCCAAGCATGGAGAAATAACAATTATCCAAACTTCCAACAGGCTTTACGAAATAATCCGACTCGTTCTCCATATGATCCAGACAGCGAAAGTGGTTATAATGTATGGACCGGAGAAACATTGGATTATAATGTTGTAGCCAATTCAATGTTGACCACATATGAAGGACTAGACAAGTGGTTCAAGCCGGAAGTTTCCATGAAATTAAATGTAAAATATGTTCCTGGTTTATCATATACCCAAACATTAGGATATGAGAATCGTCAGTGGGAATATCATGGATTCCGTTCACGCTATCATTTAGATGAAGTAAACAACAAACGCAACGGTTGGGCTAAACTAGAATTCAGCAAGACAGAAAATTTGACATCGGAAGGATATGCTACGTATGTCAAAGAATTCAATGGTGGACATAGTTTGAATGCAGTAGCCGGGTATTCTTATTTTGAAACCAACGGTGAAAACTTCTATGCTGAGAACTATAATTTTGATGTAGAAGGTATCAAATTTTGGGATTTAGGAAAGGGCTCATATTTAAGTGATGGAAAAGCAGGCATGGGTTCTGGTAAAAATATCACAGAACGCTTATTCTCATTATTTGCTCGTGCCAATTATTCTTATCAAGACAAATATATGGTAACCGCATCTATCCGTCATGAAGGATCATCTAAGTTTGCAGCAGATAATCGTTGGGCTAATTTCTGGTCAATTTCTGGTGGATGGCGTATTTCCAATGAAGACTTCATGAAAGATTATACTTGGATCAATGATTTGAAGTTACGTTTTGGTTACGGTGTGACAGGTAATAATGATTTTAGTTCATCTTATATGGCAAATACATTAGGTTCAGACCAATATTGGATGTTACCTGATGGAACATGGGCCTATTCGTATGGTAAAACTCAAAATATCAACGAGGCTTTAGGTTGGGAAGAAAAGAAAGAGTGGAACATTGGTGTAGACTATTCATTCTTTAACAATCGTTTATATGGTAAATTTGATTACTATCGCCGTAAAATTGATAACATGATTTACAGCGTAAAGGTTCCTCAACCACCATATACGCAAGGTAGCCAATGGCAGAACATTGGTGCCATGGAAAGTAAAGGTTGGGAGTTTGAAATTGGAGGTGATATTATTCAGACTAAAGACTTTACTTGGACATCAAATATGAACTTTAGTCACAATACCGGTAAAATATTAACATTATGGGGTAACAATACATATTACAACGGTAACGGCTTCCCCGCTCCAGGAAGTCCGGGAGATGCAGCTCGAATGGAAGAAGGTTCAACCATTGGCTCATTCTACTTATGGAAATATGCAGGTATTGATGAAAACGGAGATTTCTTGTTATATAATAAAGATGGTGAAGTTATTCCAGCAGCTAAAAAGACCGAAGCAGACAAACGTTATATGGGTAATTATGTACCATCTGTCATTATTGGTTGGAACAACACATTCACTTATAAGAACTTTGATTTAGGTATCAATATGCGTAGCTGGATCAACTTCGACGTATATAATACTATCAACATGTATTTTGGTATCCAAGGTATCAATGAATTGAATGTCCTGAAAGAAGCCTATGGAAAATACAATGATATCCGTGGTGAAAAACAAATCTGTGACTATTATCTAGAAGATGGAACCTTCTTAAAAATTGATGCCATTACGTTAGGTTATACATTACCATTAAAACAGTACACAAAATGGGCAGAACGGTTACGTATTTATGGAACTGTTGGTAATGTAGGGACTATAACTAGTTACAGCGGTGTTAATCCGGAAGTTAACATTGCCGGTTGGGATAGAGGTACAGAAAAGTTCTGGGAACTTTACCCACAAGTACGTACTTATACATTAGGTATTCAAGTAACATTCTAAAAAGCTTAAATTCAACATGAAAACAAATAAAATCAAGAATTGGATATTGGCTGGAGCAACGACTCTTATAGTTGCTACATCCTGCGACGTAGATCCTTCATTTTATTCACAAGTCGTTCCTGAGACCTTCTACACATCACAAGATGCTGTTTGGGAACGCTTTAACAGACCTTTCACCCATTGGAGATGGTGGGTCGCTCAAGATAGAGCACGTTGGGAATTACAAGAATTAGGTACAGATGAGATTTGTGTACCGACTCGTGGTAGTGACTGGTACAATGGTGCTATTTATCAGAAATTCCATCATCATGAATATACAGAAGATATGACTTCTATAGAAACAGGATGGACAAATTTCTCTATGGGTGTTGCGTTAGCATGGGATGCTGCAGAAGATTTAGAAGGAGTAGATTTCGATGCACTTGGTTTTGAGGCAGGGACAAGAGAATCCATGATGAATCAATTAAACACACTTGTTGCTTCTTTCTACTTGGATGGATTAGACTTCTTCGGTGGTGTACCTCTATATAAAACAACGAAGAGTGATGTTTTACCTCGTTCAACAGCAGAAGAGACCTTCAATTTTATTGATTCTCTGCTCCAATTATCAACTCCTGAGCTTCCTGTAAAAACTGAACTTGGAGCCATGGAAACTAACGTCATTCATCAAGCAGTAGGAGCTGTGTTGAGAGCTCGACTATATTTCAATGCGGAGTCTTACATAGGAAAACCGATGTATAACGAAGCTGCAGAAATTTGTCAAGACATACTTGATGGTAAATATGGTAAATATGCTTTAGCAACAGATTGGACTTCGATATTTGGATTTAGAAATGAAACTTGTCCTGAAATTATTTGGACTGTACCTAGTGAAAATGCAAAATTAGAGACAGATGGAGGATATTGGGGCTTTACTGTTCCTTATAACTTCAAAGATTTCTTAGGCGGTTTAAAAGATTCAGGTTCAGATAATGGATGTTGTTTATTACCAAGTCGTGATCCACAAGGTAATTTATATCAATTCAATTTAAGTAACAATTACGAAGGATTCAACGACAAGGACGTTCGTAAACAACAATATGTCTATGAAAGTGGTGGAAAATACAGAGGTATGTTTGTCGTCGGAGAAATGGTTAATCCAGATCATCCAGAATGGATATGTACAGGAGCTCGTGAATATATTGGTAAGCCTCTTCTTGTTAGAGACCAGATTTCTTATTTTGCTAAGTTAGGAACAGATTACGCAACAGAAGCCGATCTTCCATCTACAGTTGGAACAGCAGAAGAAAATTCTGGCGTGCGCTTAATTAAATTCAGCCCACGCCCAAATCAAGATGAATATAAAGAAATGTTTAATCCGGATATTCCTATTATTCGATTGGCTGAAGTATATTACATGCTAGCAGAATGTAAGATGCGTAATGGAGACAAACAAGGGGCTGCCGACCTAATTAATACCGTACGTAAACGTTATTTTGAAGGAGGAAATGATCCAGATCCTGTAACTGCATCTAATCTAGATAAGTATCGTATGTTAAAAGAATGGAAACTTGAATTCTTGGGAGAAGGACGCCGTCGTACGGATCTAGTCCGTTGGAACGCATATGTAACAGAAGATTGGTGGGATCACAAAGCCACCAACAATCCTGACTTGAATCGTTTCCCATTACACTACAGTATTATTGGTGCTAATAACTTATTGGAACAAAATCCTGGTTATTAATATTATATATAATCTGGATAATTGAGAAGAAGAGGGCTTTTACAACCCTCTTCTTTTCATATAGAGGATATGAAACTGAAATAATTTGGCAAAATGAATTGGAAACAAACATTATTCTGGGCTATAACAGCAGCTTTGGTATATTACTTTTTCCTCGCCTTTGGTGTTTTTCTTTTTCAACAGCAAGAAGAAAGCCAACTGTTCATTCCCCAATGGTGGCAAATCAAGGACGAACTATTTAAACCCGGAGGATTCTGTGCTATTGCCGGACAGTTTGTTATCCAATATTACCGAATACCCTTATTGGCCATTACCATCCAAATGATTCTTATCATTGGATGTGGACTTAGCTTCTACCATTTACTGCAGAAAATCAAACCAGCCGGTTATCATTTGATACTCGCCGTTTTTCCTTTACTTCTACTTCTCAAAATGAGTATCCGCAGTAATTTCTTGGTTGATGGAACAATAGCTTTATTTATCTTCCATCTGTCTCTTCTGCCCTTAACACGTATCAACCGCTCAAAGACAATTGCCCTATACGGTATTCTATCCACCATACTAATCTTCCTATTTACGGGATTATTAGCCATCTGTTATGCTGTCATCTATATGCTGACAGCAGCTGCACTATACCCGACTTACAAACAAAAGCTGCAAGGTTTGTGGAGCCTGATTCCAGCAATGGTTTTCTTATTATTCTATGAATCATTCAACATTCCTGTATCTTTGTTGGAAGGCTTCAAGCCTGAATCATATTTGGAGATACAATTGCTTCCCCATTATTTCATCTATTATGTGTGGCTGCAATACTCGCTTCTCCTTATAGGGGTATTACTTGTGTCTTTTCTGCTCGCTTTTATCCCCGCACAGAAAGCAAGCGTAAAAATAATTCTTAACTGTTGTTGCTGCATACCCACGTTGCTATTTGGAAGGTATTGTATGCCAGATTCCTTAGACATGCAAAACCGAATGACAGACGAACTTGCTTATTTAGCTCGGGAAAAACAATGGGATACCATCATCAACCGATATAAAGGGAAACCCATACAAGATTATATCAGCCTCAACTATTTAAACATGTCGTTAGCTCAAAAGGGAGTATTAGCCGAAAACATGTTTGCCTTCGACCAGAAAGGCGCCAAAAGTCTGGTTGCCCCTTGGAATCAAAGCCTTTATATGGACAAATTACTCTGCGACATTCATTTTATGATTGGAGACCTATCTTTAGCAGAGAGTTATGCCATGGACGGATTTACCCAATCCAAACGAAAAGGAAGTGCCCGCATGATGCAACGGCTGGTACAAATCAGCCTATTAAGAGGAGAAAAAGAGGTAGCTAAAAAGTATATAGACCTCTTATCCCAAATGCCATTTTATAAAGAATGGGCGCAACAATATGCAGTTTATTTACGAGATCCGGAGAAAATGCAAGAAGAGCCGGAATTAAAACATAAAAGAATGCCGCAACAGCAACAGGACTTATTACTTTCCCTAATGTCTACAGATTCTCTATGGGCTTCGTATGATATATCTAACCGTATTGGTTGGGAATATAAAGGTTGCTATTACCTACTAGACAAACAGCTGGATAAATTCCGTCAATATTTAACAGACACAGCCTATCCGAATAATCAACCATGGCCCAGACATTATCAGGAAGCCTGGCTGATTCTGGAAGATGCCGACAGCACTTTAACTGGGCAGATTCTGGTTCAACCGAATATCCGGAAGGCTTATCAGCAACTGAAGCAAAACATGAACAGTCGCTCTCAGAATCAGGACATCCAATCCATCTACCGGGAATTCGGACAAACCTATTGGTTCTATTATTATTTCAAACAATTCAAAAAACAGAAATAATCATGAAGCTCTACTCTATTATCAGCATACTCTTAGTCGGTCTGGTACAAACGGCCTGCGATCTGAAAATACCTGATCAGGCTCAGCCCGGAGACATCCAGCTTTTTCCCGATTATGAATCGGTTACCATTCCCGTAAACATAGCGCCTTTGAACTTCCGCTTTCTGACCGACGATACGAAGGGAATAACACTGTTGAAAACTTCCAACAAAGAGTTGAAAGTAGAAGCAGACAAGGGAGTTTTCAACATACCTGCATCAGACTGGAAAGACCTGCTACAGGATGCACAAGGAAAAGAAATTCAAGTTAGCGTCTATTTCACAGATAAGACAAGCTCTTGGAAAAGAAAGGATTTCCCCATATACGTATCATCAGATTCTATTGATGCCTACCTGACTTATCGCCGTATTTTCCCAGGTTATCGGATGTGGAATGAGATGGGTATTTATCAACGATGTGTTGAAAACTTTGTTGAAAAACCTGTTATTACCAACCAGTATACCAATAACAGTTGCCTGAACTGCCATTCGTTCTGTCAGCAGAACGGAGATAAGTGGTCATTCCACCAACGGGCATATTACAACGGGACATACCTGATCGAAAATGATCAGATAAAGAAAATCACCTTAGAAAAGA
>ULNN01025230.1_pt1 | contig 13659 bp, 12 predicted proteins | sample 1951931 | NCBI WGS metagenome assembly ULNN01 (sample SAMEA4835578, study PRJEB28245) | human gut metagenome | biome: gut microbiome; material: fecal sample | place: Denmark | collected 2008
AGTGCAGCAGCCAAAACGACAATGGCAAGAGGTGCAGATAGCTCTGACGAAGTTGCTTATGTCGGTTTGAACGACAAAGACTCAGATTTTGATATCCAGATGATGCAAGATTCTCTTGAATACGAAGCTTACAAAGATATGGGCGATTCTGACAGAGAACGAAATAAAAAATAATTTATTAATTTATTTTATTAAATAAATTCTGACAATATCAAATTACTCACAAGAAAACCTTCATCTGACAGCCTGTAACCTTTGCCTGTTTTTATTATGTGCCCTGTTGCAAGATACTTCTCTAAAGTGTTTTTATATTTTTCGGAAAAATTGATACCAAACTTTTGGTTTATTTCTTGTTCATCAACACCTTCAGCAATTCTAAAACCCAAAAAAATGCTTTCCTCAAGTTTTTCTTGCTCTGTTAAAAACTTACCAAACTCATGAGAAACAGGATTATTCATATATTGCTCTAAGGTTTGATAGTTTGAGTATCTAACCCCATCAACAAACCCATGAGATGCAACGCCAAAGCCGTAATACTCACCTTCTCGCCAGTAATTCAGATTATGTTTTGATTCATACCCTTGTTTTGCAAAGTTGCTTATTTCATAGTGCGAAAAATCATTTAATGATTTGATAACCTCTAAATACATATCAGCCTGAGTATCATCATCAGGAACATTTTTAGGATAATGATTATAAAAGTAGCACCCTTCATCTATTTTCAAACCATAAAGCGAAACATGAGTTATATCAAGTGTTTTTACTATTTCTAAATCATTTTTCAACATATCAAGAGTTTGATTTGGTAATCCATATATCAAATCAACACTTATATTCTCAAACCCTGCCTGCCTTGCAGATTCTATGGTATCAAATATTTGTTGAGCATTATGTCTTCTGCCGATATCTGTCAACAACTTGTCATCAAAGGTTTGAGAGCCGATACTTAAACGATTAAAACCGATTTCCTTCAACCCTTTTAAATACTCTTTATCAACAGAATCAGGGTTTACCTCAATAGTTATTTCGGTCGATTCATCATAATTAAACTTTTTTAAGATTTTATTTAATTCATCTACGGTCATCAAGGAAGGTGTACCACCCCCAAAATAAAGAGTTTTGAGAGTTTCACCCTGATAATAGTAATCAATTTCCTTCAGCAAAGAATATAAATAACCTGTTTTCTTTGCAAGCGTATCAAAAGATACAAAAGAACAATATCTGCATTTACTTAAACAAAACGGGATATGGATATAAGCACTTGTAACCAATTAGTGTTTTCCTGCTTCTGAATTTATTGCATCCATTAGGCTGACAACATTCATTTTTTCAAACCCGTCACAAGAATTCCACAACACTGTAGGAAGAATATCCCCAGGAGTTCTGTTAGTAAATTGATATTTGCAGAAGCCTTTTACCATATTGGTTGTACCGTCTTGGTCCGATTCAAAATACTTACAATGTTGACAGATTTTAAGTGTCATTCCGTATTCTTCTAATTTGGAAGATATTTCTTTTATCGCATCAACAACTCTTATATGTTGAGTTTTTGTTGCGTATTTTTTCTTTTTGTTAATAAATACAACTTTAACAAGTCCACTGTCTGAAATTATTTCTAATTTGCAAGGATAGTATCTTCTTCCGTCAAATACAAACACATTAACCAAAAGTTTTTCGATACGCTTTGCTTCAGCTCTGCCAAACATAAGGTTTCTGATAAATCTCAACGGTGGGAAGTTGTAAACTACTCTGCAGAAGCTATAGAGTGGATATGCGAACAAATATAAATGTCCTTTTGAAAAGATTTTTGTATTCAACAAACTTGTACAAAAACTTATTGCAAGAATTGCAAACATAGCAAAAATTACATAAGGACTGATAGCAAAATAATATTTGTACGAATAGAAACCTAAGAATAAATAACCAAGCAACACAGTTAAACAGTTTGGAGCTATCATTGAACAAATCAATTCTGACAAACTTTTATTTTTGAAGCCTAATTGCTTGATACCATTCATAAACATTGAAAACCTCTTGCTCAAAGAAGGAATGTGCATATCATAGTTTTCTAAATCAAGATAAACTTTTACATTAGAATCAAACATACATTTGCAATTAAGTTTTGCAAGCAAAAGTGTGTATTTCAATTCTTCATTTACATTCTTAAAGTTTACTGACCCGATTGCATCAACAATCTGTTTTCTAATCACAAGAGCATCAGAATTAATAAGAGTACTTAATCCTAATCTCGCACGAGATTTTTGAATGAAATTATTTTTGTATTGGTTGTAATTATATTTAATATTATCAATAAGTGATAATTCATCTTTACAAATAAGATTTACTGCACCTGTAATAACATGGTTTGTTTGAAGTGATGTATTGATATTTGCTAGAAAATCAGAGTTTACATAATATTTAGCATCAAGGAATACATAAGCATCAACATTAGTAACTGATGATAGCCTTTCTGTCATAATAGAAATTGCTTGGTCTTTTCCAACTGTATCAACATTTTTGATATTCAAAACATTAACATCTAAATCACCTTGAAACATCATTTCTGATTCATCACTACAGTTATCTAATATAACATTAAGTGAGTAATTCTTTCTCGGATAAGTTTGTGTTTTTAACTGTTTAATCAAGTTTTCAACAGTTTTGGCATTGTTATGAGAATAAATAACAACACATAAATTGTTTTCTTTTTGGTTATAAGTATCACGAACCTTTTTTTCAGGTTTTAAACTCATTACTGTTAAAGTAATGAAATACAATGTAAAAATAGATAAATACAAAAATAATAGAATCATAATAGTCCTCAATAAAAGTGTAGTCTAAACATGAAAAATTTCAAATCTTCCATGCCTATTCAAGGGTAATTCACATTAATTATACAACGAATATAAATAATATTGATAAATAAAATTATTATATCTATGATAAAATACTTCCATGCAAAAAACTTATGTTATTACAGGCTCTACATCAGGAATCGGAAAAGCCCTTTTAGAAGAATATTCTAAAGATAATTTGGTATTGGCCGGTTATAGAAACGAATCTAAAAAAATAGAAGGCGAAAACATCGTTCCTTTTTATATAGATTTTGCAAAAACGGAAACTATAGAACCTGCTATTGAAAGAATAAAAACAAATTATTCAGTAGATACAATAATTAATTGCGCAGGCTGTGTTGTCGCAGGCCCTATACAAAATATACCAATAGAAGAATTACACAGACAATTTGAGGTAAATGTATTCGGAGCATTAGAATTATCTCGAAAATTGAACCCGAACAAGGTTATCAATATCAGCTCTATGTCATCATTTGGAATATATCCGTTTATCGCTCCATATTGTGCTTCAAAACGCAGTTTGGATATTTTATTCAACCTATGGAGTCTTGAAACAGGTACAAAGGTAATCTCGCTCAAACTCGGCTCTGTTGCAACTCCTATATGGAGTAAGTCTATTCATGAAAACCGAAAATCACTTGAAACTGCTAACGGATATGAAAAAGAAACAGATTATCTTGTAAAAAATGCTCTAAAAAATGAAACAAATGGTATTCCGATAGAAAAAATTGTAGATAAAGTTGTTAAAATTGATAAACTTCAAAATCCAAAACCTTCTTACACGATCGGGTTTGATGCAAAAATTACAGAAATATTTTCTCATCTTCCACAAGGTTTTATAAATTTTGTTATTAAAAAGAAACTTGATAATATGAAATAAAATCTGTATTTTTTAATTATTTATGATAAAAATTATCAATTTTCCTTAAAATTTGTTAACAATTAGCATTAAAATGTCAAAAAATATTTATTTTTTGACTTTAATAATGTATCATATTAATGTGTAGGTAAAAATTTTGGAACGAAATAAAGAACAGATACTTACGGAAGAAACGAGAAAGTCGAGCTTCCTAAATAACCCAAACGCAACATCGCCCCTCTCTGCCAGCAAATTGGTAGCTAAGGTTAATTTGTTGTCTTCAACTTCTGCTTCAAGTAGAGTTTCAGCTTTGTCTGCGCTTGCAAACCGTTCTAAATCAGATTCTCATACCTACAAACAAGTTATTGATGCAATGTTATCAATCGTACCTGCAAAAGACCCTGCAGAGTTTTATTTGCGCCTACATAGAATTTTAACAAACTGCTTGGGTTGCTCTTTCACTGCGTACGGTTTGTACAACGAAATGTCACAATGTATCAATCTGAAATTGGTTGACAAGACTGATAATGTCTTTGTTTCAAAAGTTTTCAAATCAGATTCGTCAAACCCTGTTATAAAAGCATTTACGACTCAATCTATTGTTACAAAAGACAATGTTGATTATTTGAATTTGGCATATTTCCATAACCACGCTGCAACTATTATCCCAATGGTATCAGTAAATAAATGTATCGGGGTAATGATTATTGCAGATGAAATAAACGAAGCCAACAAAAAACTTTGTTCATTTGTTGCAAATTACGCAGCAACTATTATCAATAATTTCACACTTATTGAACAAGCTAATGCTCACATCAACACTGATTCTTTGACTCAACTGTATAATCACAGAGGTTTCCAAGAATGCTTGTCAAAAGCATTGGCAGAATCAGAACAATCAGGTCAAGATTTATCTATCGTTATGCTTGATGTTAATAACATCTCTAAAATCAACAGAGAACTCGGTCACGCTAAAGGTGATGAAGTTATTAAATTGGTTGCAGAAAAAGTTAAACACAACATTAGAAAATCTGATATGGCAGGCAGATATGGTGGAGATGAAATTGCCATAATCCTTCCTAATACTGATGTTGATGAAGCTAAATATATTGCAGAATATATTACATATAGTTTGTCTTGCTGTTTTGTAGATGATGTAGGGCCTGTTAAGGTTTCTGTAGGTATTGCATCTTATCCTGAATGTGCAAAAGACCAAGAAAAATTGTTAATCCTTGCAGAACAAGCAATGTATATATCTCAAGCTCAAGGCTACAAAGACGGTATGTCTGCAATCATCAGTTCTTCTGATTTCAATTTCTGGGACGATGTTGCACTTCATTCTTATGCAGAAGTTCTTTCTAAGCGTCACGCTCAAATGGGTGTAAACTTTGAAGAAGAATTGTTAAAGAAATTCAATAACGAACAAATAAATTCAGTAAATCACTTGTCAGAAATAGCAACCTCATTGGCAGGCGCTATTGATGCAAAAGACCCTTACACAAAAGGTCATTCAACATCTGTTTCAAGGTACTCTGAGGCTTTGGCACGAGCTATCAATTTGCCTGAAGAAGAAGTTGAAAGAATTACTCTTGGTGCTTTACTTCATGATGTAGGTAAAATCGGTATTCCTGAAAATATTCTTAAAAAACCTGACAGATTATCAGATGATGAATGGGCTATTATGAAACAGCACCCTGTTATCGGTGCAGAAAAAGTTTTGATGCCTAATGAAGCATTAAGAGATTTGATTCCGATTGTAAAATATCACCACGAACATATTGACGGTTCAGGTTATCCTGAACACTTAAAAGGTGATGAAATACCTCTTGCTGCAAAAATTGTTGCAGTTGCAGATGCTTTCCACGCTCTAATCAGTGATAGACCTTATAGAAAAGGTTTAAGCCTTGATGTAGCATGCAATATTTTGCAAGAAGGTGCAGGCAAACAATGGGATACTAATTTGATTCGTAAGTTTATCCAAATCGCCCCATCATTATCTACTAAAATATAAAGAATATTTGGTGCAGGGTTTGGGACAGCATTAGTCCCAATACAAATTATTCGTTGGGCAAGTATGCCCAACCTACAAGTTATATCTATTATTCCCTAATTTCATCAATACTTTTCATTTGGCTATCGGTTGGGGTTGTGACATCACCGTCTGCACCTGACATGCCGGTTTTGCTGTTCTTTTTGTATTCCGTAACCCGCAATTTGTATTGCATTTTTAGTTCTTTAAGTTTTTTATGATATTGTTCTCGTTTTTCTTTGTTTAATTTTCTTAATTCTTTTTTAGCATTTTTCTTATGATTCTTTTCAAGTTTTGCTTGGCGTTTAGCTTCCCATTCTACTTCTTCTCGTGGTACATAGCTATCTTGTGCAAGTTTATACCCTACAATACTTACAGGGTGATTTGTACCTTCCAAATCTATTAATTGAGTTCTTTCACCATTGACATCTACTGCCCAAGTACCTAGAAATATTGGAACACCACCTGTATAAGAATAACCTGTTACTAAAATTCTAGAGTTATCTGTTTTGTCAAAGCCTAATGGATAAATATCCCATCTATAATCGTCAAACTCTACTCCTGAAACATTATGCCAGTAATCAAGTATGGTTTCTCTTGCCTCTGTCAATTTTTTAGATTTTCCTGTTGCAAAATCGTGTACAAGAAGTTCTGTTTTCCATATACCGTCAAAAATATATCCTGTTTTTTCTTTTGCAACGATATATCTATTATCTTCGGAAAAATCTACAGGTGTTATAGTTCGGAATGCTCCATCTTGTGAAACATCTTTAACTGTAGAAAAAATAGGTTCAGGAATTTTCTTTATAACATTTGCTTTCTGAACTCGTTCAACTCGATTGAGTTTGGTATCTAATGGGATTACAAAAACATCACAACCAGTACATCTTTCTTTTGGATAATAATAAATAGAAGAATAAACAAGTTTGGTAAAATCTCCTGACACTACCCCTTGTGTATTTACTTGTCTTTCAAATTCAATTTTTCGTGGAATATTTAATTCAACTGTTCCTGGAGGATTGTTATATCTAACCAATTTATACGTAGGCTGAGGAACATATTTCATATTAGAAGGTTTTGGATATTTTCTATCCTCAACAATTCTATTTTCGTTATCAATACCCTTGGATTGAACTTCGTATTCTTCTGTCAACATATATCCTGATTTTGGAAGTTTGCTTTTTTGATATTCTTCCTTTAATATTTCTTTTTGGACTTTATATTCGTATTGATACTGCTTTAATATAGGATTATGTGGTTCTCCAATATGAGTTTCATCGAACTGCATTCTTACAAATGTAACAAAAAATATTGCGATTATTGCATAAAACATTTATACAAGCCCTTCGTCCATAGCTTTTCTTGTAGCTTGTGTTCTAGTTGATGCAGAAAGTTTTTGCAAAACACTATGCACATGTGCTTTTGCAGTCGCTCTTGTAATTGTTAATTCTTCTGCGATTTGAGGATTGGTCAAACCGTTAACAATAAGTGCTAAAACCTCCATTTCACGTTCGGTCAATCCATACTGGTCTTTTCCTGCTTTATAATTTATACCATTTGAGGTTGGAGTAGAATTTTGATTAGGTGCTTGAAGGCTAGATAAAACAAGACGCGCAATTTGAGGGTCTATCCAAGCAACACCTTCATTAACGGAACGAATTGCAGTATGGATATTCTCTGTACTTGCACCCTTCATAATATACCCGTCAGCACCCGATTTGAAAGCTGCAAAAACATCATCACTGTCATCTCTTGATGTAAATATCAAAATCTTTATTTGGGGGTTAAATTCTTTTATCCGCTTTGTAGCCTCTATCCCGTCAATATTGGGCAAACCTATATCCATCAAAACAATATCGGGTGATAATTGTTTTGCCAATTCAACCCCTGATAAACCGTTTTCGGCTTCACCGATAAGAGTGATATCATCAGCTTTATCAATCATTATTGATAAACCCATTCTAACCAACTCGTGATCTTCACATAATAAAACTCTTATCATTGTAACCTCATTTATATTTTTTCGACTAATTTTTTATTATTTTTTGTGTAACGACATCTGTTAAAAGGAATGAAAACTCACTTCCCTTATTCAATTTACTTTCGAGCCATATTTTGCCGTTATGCGCCTCAATAATCTGTCTTGAAAGATATAACCCAAGTCCAGTACCTGTAGAGCGTTTTTGACTTGTGCCTTGAGAAAATCTTTGAAACAAATTCGGGATATCTTCTTTTGGAATACCATTTCCATTATCTTGAACTGAAAATATTAAATCTTTATCTTCTATCTTGAAAGAGACAATGACTTCGCCATCATTATTTGTATAATTGATTGCGTTACCACACAAGTTACAAACTACCCGTCTGATTTCCCCACCGTCAGCATTGATAGTAACATTTTCATCAGGAATTTCTAATTTGAAACTGATGTTCTTCTTTTCAGCAAGTGGTGATAACTCGTTATAAACTTGTGTCACCAAAGAATTAAAGCTAAAGTTTGTACGACATAGAACGAGTTTTTGAGCATCAAATCTGTAAACCTCAAGCAAAGCATTAACAAGTCCTAATAAGTCCTCGTTACTTTTTTGCATTGTAGATAATAAAACTCTTTGTTTATCAGAAATTTCACCTAAAGAACCATCAATAAAGAATTTTAATGTTTGGATAGCTGCTAATAATGGTGTTCTTAAATCGTGTGTCAAAGTTGCGATAAAATCATCTCTTAATTTGTCTGATTCTTTTTGTTCCGAAATATTATGAATAACTCCAACATAATGAGTATCAGAAGTTTTAGCAAGACTTATATCTATTGGGATAGAAACATTGCTTAACAAGTTTAGGATAGAACAATCTCTTATATAAAACTCATTGTCGTCAGATTCGTTAATTTTATCTACTATATCAAATTTTTCAGAACATATAAATTTTTGAATATTTAATTTTTTTAAATTTTCTTCACTCAAGCCCGATAATGTTTCACAAGCTTGGTTTGCCTGTTCTATTTTTCCTTTGTTATCTATTACAAAAATACCGTCTGCGCAATTTGTAATAATACCACTTAATTTTGCATTTGACTCTACCAAATCTGCAGTACGCTCTTTTACAATTTCTTCTAAATTGTGAGAATAATTTTCAAGCTCTTTATGAGCAACTTCCAATTCGGCAATCTTTTGTCGCAACTGTGATAAAAGATAACTTCTTTCAATACCGTTTTTTATATTAATGATTAAGTCGTCATTATCCCAAGGTTTTTCGATATATCTGTATAAACCAACCTCATTAATAGCTTTGATAGCGTTTTCTTTGTCAGCATAACCGGTTAAAAGAATCTTACTAACTTCAGGATATAGTTTGTTAGCCTCTGTCAAGAATTCTAACCCATTCATTTCTGGCATTAAAAAATCTGAAATAATCAAATCAGGGGCATTATCTTTTATATATTCAAGAGCCTCTTTCGGGTTATTAAAAAACGCAGCATTATCAAACCCTTCTACCATAAAAAGAGTTTTAAAAGCAGACGTTACTATTTTTTCGTCATCGACTACGACAATCTTTCCACTATCCATACTTATAATAATAACTTAATATTACCAAATAGACAAATTGTAAACAAATATTGTGATAAAAAGTTATGAACCACTCAAAATAAAAAAGTCACACAGAAACAAAAATCTGTGTGACTTCTAAATTCTTATTAATTTAATTACTTAAATTAAACTATTGTTCTTACCCAACCTTCAGGACCTTTGATTTTACCAAACTGAATACCTGTAAGTGTTTGATAAAGTTTTTCAGAAACAGGGCCTCTACCGTTTTGAGAATTTGCAAATACGATTTCTTTTCCATGGTCGTTTACTTTGCCAACAGGTGAAATAACTGCAGCTGTACCACACAAACCACATTCAACAAAATCAGGAAGTTCAGATAAGAAAACTTCTCGTTCTTCAACTTCGTAACCTAAATCTTTTGCCAAGCTCATCAAAGAACGTCTTGTGATTGAAGGTAGAATACTGTTTGATTTTGGAGTAACAACTTTATTATCTTTAGTAACAAAGAAGAAATTTGCGCCACCTGTTTCTTCAACCTTGGTACGAGTTTGAGGGTCAAGATACATATTTTCATTGAACCCTTCTTCATGAGCTTTTACGATTGGATAAAGGCTCATTGCATAATTCAAACCTGCCTTGATATGACCTGTACCATGAGGTGCTGAACGGTCAAAATCACTAACTTTTAGAACAAGTGAACCTGTCCCACCTTTTTTGAAATATGGGCCAACAGGTGATGCAAAAATTCTGAACTGATATTCCATAGCAGGTTTAACACCCATAACAGGCCCTGTTGCAAACATAACAGGACGCAAATATAATGCTGCACCTGTGCCGAATGGTGGAACATATTCTAAATTTGCTTTAACTACTTGTTCTACTGCATCTACAAATCTTTCTACGGGAAAAACCGGCATTTCTAATCGAGTTGCAGAATCAACCATACGCTCTGCGTTCATATCAGGACGAAAAACAACAACATGCCCGTCTTCTGTAGTGTATGCCTTCATACCTTCAAAACATGTTTGGCAATAATGTATAACACCTGCACATTCACTTATTGTAACTGTTGCTTCATCAGTAATACAACCTTCGTCCCATTTGCCGTCTTTAAAGTTTGATACATATCTTTTATCTGTTTGATAATAACCAAATCCCAAATTTTCCCAGTCAATATTCTTCTTTTGCATAAATCCCTCTTTCTTCTTACCCACATGGTAAGAAATATAAAATCTTATGTCAACAAAATAATATTAAGATTATATAATTATTTGTTACTTAGGTTTGAATACTTATATTAGTATTGTTTTTTGTATGTTTTTAAAATCCTTAATTATTGCAGAAATTCCTTCAATATTTTGGTAATATGAAACATCTTCCATAGATGCAACTGCAATAATTTTGCCGATTCCTGCTCTTTTAGCCGATTCGATGCCTGAAACTGCATCCTCGAATACAGCACAATCACTAGGTTTGACACCAATATTATGACTTGCTTTCAAAAAAATATCAGGAGCTGGTTTCCCTGGAATTGTTCCATCAGAATAAACTATTTTATCTATATCAAACCAATTAGCAAGTTTAAAATTTTCTATATAAAAATCTACATTATCTTTTTCTGACATTGTAGCAATAGTTCTTGGAATATTATTTGATTTCAAATAATCTAACAATTCTACAACACCTGAAGCCAATACAAAATGTTCAGGGTCACGTCTGCACATATCACGATAATATGATTCTTTTTCTTTTGCCAATTTTTCAACGACATCTTGAGGTTGTTTTTCGCCTAGGGCATAAGCAATAATATCTGCATTGGTGCGTCCAAACATATATTTTTGCATCTCCTCATTGGTAAAAGGAGTTCCTCTCAAACGCTTTGAAAACTCAATCCACGCATCATAATGCATGTGAGAATCCCAAAACAATGTACCGTTAAAATCGAAAATAAAACCTTTAGTCATAAACACAGACTAAACTAAAAGTTAAAAATTTGCAAACCTGTTTCTTTATCGTAAACCCTTGAAACACTTGCTGTTGGCAAATCTTCTACCCAAAACTCACCTGCACCGTTTATTGTTGCTGTCAACAAATGACCTGCAATAGCCGAATAATCTTCTCTGCCGAAGGTTGCATGAAGATGCAGATATTGTTTTCCGTCCTTCATTGAAATATTGCCTGTCAAATTTGAGATTTCCATTTGTTCATTAAATGTTTTTGTAACATATTTTTGAGTTGCAGGATTATAAAATCTCAAAGTAGCAGAATTAACAGCACCAACACCTGAAATACTGCCGACTCGGATTCCTTCTTTTTGTACAAAATCTTCAAATGTCTTTGTTAAATCAGAACCTGTTTTGACAGATAATATATATTTACTCCCATAGCGCTTAGCTGTCCAATTTTCGCCTAATATAACCTTGCCACAATCATTCAGTGCAATTCTATACAATACCAAAATAACAACAAGCAGTAATATTATGTTTATTATCGTTAAAACAATCTTTGAATTCATTTCTTTATCCTCTTCTTAAATACTATATCTTTTTAAACTCTTGATGTAAATAAGAAAACCGGAGTATTGTGGATAGATATTAAACCAAAACATAATACTTTACAAAATAGCTCGTATATTTATTTATTAAAAAAATATTCTATGATAGAATTATCAAAAACAGGAGAGTGAATATGGATATTATTGAAACAAGAAAAAGCGTTAGAAAATACTCTGATAAAGAAATTCCAAATGATGTATTAAAACAAATTCTTGAAGCAGGACGACTTGCACCGTCTTGGATGAATTCTCAACCTTGGAAGTTTATCGTGGTAAAAAATCAAGAAACAAAAGACTTGTTATCAAAATTATCTAATAATCAACCTCATGTCAGATATGCAGATACCGTTATCGCTTTTGTTGCAGATAACAACGCTTGGTCAAAAGAAGAATTTGGCAAAGTACTAAAAGCAAAAGGCATAAAAGATGAAGCTATTGCAAACATTATGACAATGCCTGCGCTTTATCCACCACTACTGGGAAAAGAAACTACTCTATTGCGCTCTGTTGAGCAAGTAACTTATGCTCTTGCATATATGACACTGGAAGCAGAAAGGCTTGGCGTAGGCTGCTGTGTAATCGGCGCATTAGGCAATGAAGTAACAAAAATTCTACCTGAGGTTTATAAAGAAGTAAAAGAGAAACTCGGGCTAGACGAAAACCAATGCCTAATCTCAATGTTGACTCTTGGCTACGAAGCTGAAAAACAACCTGCAAACAAACTTCGCAAAGATTTTGACGAAGTTGTATCTTTAGAAAAACTTGGAAATAAGTTTATTTGATAATTCGTCAGGCTAAGCCTGACCTACTTTGCTAAAAACAGTAACTAATTGATTGACATGTACAGCAATGACTTGTCATATTCTTAGTTACTTAATAACTTATTCACTTAGTAACTTTGTTAAACCTTATGAATAATTTTGCAAAGTTTCGTCAATAAGTTGTTTCATATCATTAACATAAGATTTTGGAGAAATAATCTTGCAATTATCACCATATCTCATTAGACGATGTAAAAGTTTTGTCTTATCTTCAAATCTGTTTGTTATAACAAAATCTCCACTTGAATTGATTCTCAAAACTTGTTCATTATCTCTGATTTGATATTTTCTTGCGAGTTTACTTTTTAATTCAAACAACACAGTTGTTGGAATAAATTTGTTATTGGCTTTTTGAGGTAAAATATTTACTTCTTTAATATCATCAGGGTTCAACTCTTTAGAATCAGTACCATCAAACACCATCAAAACAATATGTTCTTCACCTATCTTGGTTTCAACAGGTTCACACTGTAATGTTGTACCGTCATTAAAGATTATTTTAACCTTTTGTGCCAAAATACAAGCTTTTTCAAAGTGTTTGATTTTCTTATCCTTGATTGCTGATGTTGCTACAGGTGAAATCGGACGCTCAGAGCGTCTGTTTACCTTATTCAAAATTTCTTGCATATTTTCAGAAAGGTTTTTCAAACGCATTTTTTCACAGCAATTTTTCAATTCTTTAAACAAAGAAACTTCACTTGCTGAGAAGGAAATACCTACAGGAAAATTCTGAATAGTATATTTGTTATTAATTTTTTTTATATCAATACCACAATAACGACAAGTATTGATATACTTGCTCATTACAAAATTTGAAATAAATTCATTATGATAAAGCTCATAATACTTGATTAAGTCAGGCATTGAAAGATCTCTTTCAAACAATAACTGCAAAGTATATAGAACTTTTAATGATGCTAAATTTACCTTAGACAAACTCTTAGTCATATTGTTGCCTCATACTATGTAATTTTTCAATCAGATTTTCTTTCA
>ULNN01008828.1_pt1 | contig 13616 bp, 9 predicted proteins | sample 1951931 | NCBI WGS metagenome assembly ULNN01 (sample SAMEA4835578, study PRJEB28245) | human gut metagenome | biome: gut microbiome; material: fecal sample | place: Denmark | collected 2008
TGTGCGTCAAGGCGGAAAATAGTATGGTTACCATAAAACTAAAAGAAATTAAACCATGAGTCCACTCGGAAAAGAATATTTTTCAAAATCACTTACTCATAAAAAAATCTGTTGAGCATAAAAACAGCATGAAAGTTTTCTTCTCCAAGTGGACTCAACTATAAAAATATATGAAAACCATAAGATTATGTTTCCACAATCTGCGTACACAGATATCAATCACCACAAACAGGACGAATGTAGCACCTATTAACCCAGAATGAAACCCCTGGAACGTCTGAATCATATACCGTTTCTACAGTCATTCTTTCTCCAGTTTCGTCAACCAAACGAGAATACCAATAAATAAAGCTACAAGAACGATCATTGTATATTTGAGATAAATCTGCATATCGAGTTCCTGTCCAATAAAATCCCCTTTGCTGAGGCTGTTCTTCTATTGATGAGTATATAGGCATGAAAATACTATTTCCATTAATCTTAGAAGTAAAACGATAACCTCGTACACCATCTTTTTGCTCTATTGTACATTCAGTATTACTTATCAATTCAGTAACCTCATTCATTGTCGGAATATGCCAATTCTCACCCCACTTATAAGTAGCCGCATCCCAATCAAAAATTCCTGAAATATTTGGACATCCTTGCTCATTCTTAACATAATCAATTAAAAACGAATAATCATCCCTATGATTTACATCAGTTCCAGTATTATCCGCCCAAACGTATCCCCATCCTAACTCCTCTGGTTTAGAAGCACCCAGATTATGACTGGCCCATTTTACAGAAAGCCCCAAATCGACAGCCTCTGCCGGTTCATCATTTTCATTGTATGTCAATACAATGTCATAAGAATCATCAATCTCATTTCCGGCACTATCCTTACCCTTCATACTGATAGTATATACATTTTTTCCTCGATGAATCTCAACATCCGTTTCAAAATAATGCCAAGTTCCCTGAAGATTTCCACTAGGAAGTTCTACAGGATTCCAATATCCATCATAAATAAACTCTCTTTTTTCTTCCGTATATAAAGTGATACTTCCATTAAAGCTATAAAAATTATCAACATAGCCTTTTAAAGTTAATGTTTGAATAGGGCCATATCCTTCTAAAATATCACCATCCTTGTGTGAAGTAATTACCATCATCGGCTCTATGCTACTAACCTCTGGTAACTCCAACAAAACTCCACGTTTTAAGGTTATATTGCTTATCGACTTATACCAAATATCTTTATTCATCTCATTTCTTAAAGCAACAGTCAGTTTACCATAAGTCGATACAGGCAGAGGGATATAGAAAGTCTGCACACCTCCCCTCATAGACGAAGGAATAAGCACATTCAATTCATGTGAAGAAAAAGGATTATTTTCCTCGAAGAAAGCATCGGGTATTGTAATATCTTTTACAACAAACCGACCTGAGACATCCGGACTCCAATAATCTGAAGTAATGACCAATGCAGTTGCCTCTTCAGGTACATTTATCTTCAATTTCATCATGGCTGCCAAATGATTAAAGGCAAAGCTTCCATCTTCATTCTTCGTACCAAGCATCGGGCCATAGGTATTTCCTGTATATTCATATTCTGTAGGGAACTCCACTTTCAGCGTATTTCCATCTAACACGGCATTTTCAATATAAGGATAATAAGCGACCGCAGGAGATTCCTTCTCTGCCAATTCACCTACAAAACGGGCTGTTTCATTGTTTTCTGATATTAGGCTGAATGGAATATTAACACTACCCTCACTCCCGAATACCCCAATGCGATCCGTTGGTGACCAGCTTACGTTTCCGTTTTCATCTACCACCGTACGGGTATCCACATTATCTGCGATACGAACAGTTATCACAGTTGTCCCATACTCAAATGTTTCTTTATCACTTTCACTACATCCTGCAACGAACAAAAGCAAAAATAACATTGCAGTAAACAAATTAATATGTTTCATAGTCACATCATTATACCTCATCCCAAAATCCACTTTCAATATCCCACGGTTCATTACCTTCAGTATTCACACTAGATACCAAACAAGCATTTTCAATAACCATTTCTACACATTCCACAACTGGGGCTTCATAAGATTCTTTTTCGCAATTCAAATTTTCATTTTTTAAATTTTTCATAGTAACATTATATTTTTATTGATTAAACATGTTCACAAAAAATATAATTTAGATACAAGGATTTCAAATTAATCTAAACTATCAATATTACAAATGTACCTATTTTTCATTTATCAACATGTCACCCAAAATGGTGATATTTAAATTTAAAAACAAAGTATTCTGCAAAAGTGTTTCCATAAGACTTTTTTTTGAAAGAAGAAGGAGGAACCTAGAAGAAAAATGAAAAGAGTTAAATATGTTTTCATTAGCATCAAAGAAGATACAATAAAAAGATGTATATTTGTCTCCAAAACAACAGATATGTCACAAAAAATATTTTTTTTATTGTTACTCCTAACTATCCCAACAATCATCAGTGCAACCAATATTCCTCTAGATACTCTGTTGACCCAATATTATGCACGGGCCGCACATCTGATGGAAATCGGTCGTTACGATGATGCACAATCTACGTTCGACAGTGCCTTTGCTGTAAAAGGAGCAAATCAATCACCCGTCTACCCTGTATTATTGAATGAACAGGCTACCTTACTGGTATATCTCGGAAAAACAGAAGAAGCTTTCGAGATGAAGAAAAGTATCCTGCCCTATCTGCCACAGGTGACAGACCTGGAGAAACACATCAGCGTCTACAATGACCTGGCCATCCTCTACCGACAGCGGCACATGAACGATTCGACCCTTTACTACTACAACAAGGCTCTGGAAACAGCCCTGCAATACAAGGATGAAAGCTGGATAACCCATATCTACAATAATCTGTCCGTATTCTATTTCAATATCCGCCAACTGGATGAAGCAGAAAAATATACTGACCTGGCAGCCGAACACAGCGTAAATACCGATGATACATTTGTAACCTTCAGTTTCTGGCAGCTAAGAGCTGCCATCAAGTCGGAACTGAATAAACTGAAAGAAGCCGAATCCGCTATCCGTAAAGCCTGGAACATAGCCTGCCAGGCTGAGGACAATGCTACCACCTGGAAAATGAGATGCATGCCATCCCTGTTAAGAGTCTTTGAACGAAAGGAACAACCCGATTCGGTAGAACACTATCTTCAAATGGGAAACAGACTACTGAAAGACATACCCATTCATTCTATTCCAGCCATTGGATTCATACAAGTACGGGCCGCAACAGAAATGAATCGAGGAAATCACCACCAGGCCTTGAAAGATTACCTGTGGCTACGGCAACAAGATATCGGCAGCGAGCCCAAAACCCTATTAACCCAAATCGCCCAATGTTATCATGCTACAGGAGATGACCGCTTGGCCTACACCTACATGGACAGCGCCCGCATGTGGACCGATACTTTGTCACAGCATAACCTGACCCAACAGATGGCTAAATTCAATGTAAAATACCAGACCCAAGAAAAAGAATTACAGATAGCGCATCTGCAACAAGAAAAGCTGGCTAATCAGGCGACTTTCCTAAAAACAGTAACAAGTGCCGGATGTTTACTTGCACTTGCTGTTTTAGGCATAGTGATATTGTATTATAAGAAACGAAACACAGAAAAGGAAATCCGCCTGCTGAAACAGGAAAAGGAACTGGATTCTACCAGACGATACATTGAAGGACTGGAAGAAGAATGCAAATTCTTCGCTAAAGAGTTGCATGACGGCATTGCCAATGACTTGTTAGGCATTCAGATGAAAATGGCCCTTTCAAACGAACAAACATCTCAGGAAGTGATAGAAATGATACAAAAAGTACATCACGATGTGCGTAACATCTCACACGATCTGATGCCTCCTGAATTCGAACGGCTCAATCTGAACGAAATTCTACAACATTATGCACAGACGCAAGCAAAGAACAACCAACTGGAAATCGAATTCCAAACGAAATCAATGAATGATACAGTCACAGAAAACCTTTCAAGCCGGACTGCACGGGAAGTCTATCGGATTGTCCAGGAAGTAACCACCAACATTCTGAAACATTCAACCGGAGTGACTCGTATAGCCATAACCTTAACCTACCACACGGACGGAAAATGTGAACTACAAATTACCGATAACGGGAAACAATCAAAACCGACAGAAAACAATCTTACCATGCAAGGAATCGGACTACGTACGGTAACCGACCGGGTCAAGAGCATTGAAGGCAGCATCGATTTTCGGTCTACAGCAGGAAATAACCAGTTCTTTTTATCATTCAAAAACACACAAAATGAATAAAGAAATCTATAACATACTGATAGTGGAAGATCATCCGATAGTTTCAGAAGGTATAAAAGCTATTGCATCTCAACTGGAAGCAACAGCCTGCAAAGCACCCAAGACACTGGAAAATCTGACTAAGATTCTGGAAACAGAAACATTCGACCTATATATCATAGACCTTGGACTTCATGAGACCAACGGCTTTCAGATTATTGAGCAGTTAAACAAACAGTACCCTGCCGGAAAGATTCTGGTATATACCATGCATGTAGAACCTTGGATTGTTGCGAAACTCAGTACTTCAGACATAATACATGGAGCTGTTGCTAAAAGTTCTCATCTTGAAGAGCTGAAAATTGCCATACAAATCATCAGAGACGGTGGTACGTATTTCAGTCAGGAATTTGCAGATTTACCTGGTTACAAAAAATGTCCTCCAACAGAAAAGCCGATTCCTTCTGAGTTGGCAGGACGTGAAAAAGAAGTCCTCGCCTATCTGTCCCAAGGTATGAGTACCTCAGAAATCGCCAAGAAAATGTTTCTCAGTACAAATACCGTACATACCTACCGGGAGAGACTGATGGACAAACTGAACGCCAAGAATGTAGCAGAACTCATCTATAAGACAAAAAATCTATTCTAGACTTTCTCCAGACAATAGAGGATGTCAAAACTAAAATGATTACTCCCCAAAGTAACAGATTATAACTATAATATTTAAAGAGGGCCGTATCAAACTCTGTATTGAGTAATGATACGGCCCTTTTTAATCTTTTAGGGTGCTCAAATTTCAAATTATAAGTTCATTTTTTCAAAAATGAATTTTGACACCCTCTCTATTGGTTTCTCATCAGTAACAAACTTACTGATAGATATATTCTACCGACGATTTCTTGAAACGGACTGTACGGGTATTGTTTGCCCCGGCTCCATTATGCTCCAAACTGGCATTGCTGCCTTTTACCAACCAACCGGTTACATTCGGATTATAGCAAGCCAACAGCAACCAGTTCCTGTTGATACCCGAACCGTCCCACTGACATCCTACACCATAGAAAGTCAACGGCTCTTCACCTTGTCCTTTAATACTCTGTACAGAAAAGCTCCACAATTCACCCAAATCCTGTCCATCCAGTTGCAGACCGGAACGCTTCTCCAAAATAATCTTGCTCCGATACTCTGCCCCGCCAAGTTGCGGATTAAATTCAGCCCATGATGTCGGAATGGTAAAACCGCCGAATATCGAACGATAATCATCGAAACTAGGCATCTCATATCCATCCGGTGCCAAAGATGCAGGTTCCTGCTTATTGATATGCATCGATTCACTGCTTCGCCATCCGTCCAAAGTTATCTTACTGTCTTTATAGATTGCTTTCAATGCTACGCCATCATTCCCTTCATAAGCTGCATTCCAAAGATACAGATACTCTTCCTGTGAACAAGTGTTCAGATAATCCTGTACCGTCTTTCCAGCCAGACGTGCAGGGTCTTCCGCGCTCAATACCTGGTCCTCAAAATCCTTTGAATTTCCTAAAGCATTGTAACGACACCACCAGATACCGTTCAAATAGGTTACCGGCAATCCATAATTACGACGGATTACAGTATAAGTTTCGGTCTCCTGCTGGTCGGCTATCCGACGGACTATCAGTCTGGCAGACTGTTTCCGGCCATCTGCTTTCGGGTCATTCGGCTTCCACCCTCCCAATACACGGTACGTATTCACTCCATCGGCCACTTCTTCTACCTTCACCCACGGATCTTCTCCATCAAACCGTACAATCAATTCCATTCCTGCCGGAAGAATAAAACGTCCCATTTCATTATCGATATACCGACCGAAATCACAAGTATAATTCTGGCTATCAAAAGTAAAACCTTCCAAACGAATCGGATTCTCCTCCAAAACAAATGTAATACAATCCTCTTCATAGGCTTCCTTTAATCCCTTACGGCGGAAAAATACTTTTACCTCTTCTTCTGCATATCCGGGAGGAAGCAATCCTTTATGAATGATGAATTTATTCTCTCCTATAGTGCCGGATGCAACCGGTTCTACGGTTATCAAAGAATTCTGAGAGGATTCAAATTCCAATTCATCGTCACAATGAAGCGCCAATGTAAAATCCATTCCACGGCTAGGCACTGACAAGACATTGCCCGATGTCAGGACCTGTACACCTTCAGGCAATGAAGATAAATCTTTATTGACTGTTATAGTCGCATCCAAGTCCGGATGCAATGAGGCGTCTCCCCCATCTTCCCAATCAAGGATATCCAAAGTAACTCCATTATCCGAAGACGCATCTTTACGAAGGGCCAACGTATAAACGGTATTACGCTTCAACGCTTTCTCTTCCAGCCTTTTTGTCAACGTCTTGGAATTTCCGTCTACCACAGCCTCAACAGAAACTTCCAACCCATCATTTTCCTGTTCGTATACATAAAGTACCCCTGAAACAGAAGCCTTCAACGCATCATCAAAATGAACAGTAACATCGCTACGGTCTACACCCTCAGGAGACTCTACATCTCCTTCCTGTGAAAACAAATAAACAGATTGTGCCGCATTCTTCAGTGTCAGGCTATTGACAGCAAGATTTCCGGAAACAGATAAATCGAAACGAACAATTCCCCGCTTCAGACTCAAAGTCTGTTCTCCTTGGGTTTGAGCACCTAACTCCAATTTACCTGTAAAGAAATGAACAGGTTTCCCGTCTTTCAGAGGTAAAGTCTCTTTCAGCCACTCTGATTCACTGCATCCTTTCATAGCGTCCATATCAAATATTCCACCTGTATTGGCTAACATGTACAATGTACCCTCATCAGCAGTAACCGGCAAATTATATATCCCCCCAACTGGCGACAAATCTTCAAATATCTGCGTCAATACTCCCCCTTCGAACAGGCATGCACGCATATCCGTGATTTTATCCTCTTCATCAATTGTCTGTCCGGAACCAGCATAACTTACTACCTCAGGAGCTACAAGTAAAGAACCGGTTCCACCGTCCCATTCTTTATCCGCTGCGTCATCCGAACATGCGGCAAAAAACAGTCCGAACAAAAGAATTCCAACCCAACCTAAAAATTTTATTTCTTTCATGTCAAATCTCAGCTTATATGATTCAGCATTATTCATAAATATATTCTACAGGTGTTTTTACACAACGTATTGTACGAGTCTTTGATGCATTGTTGTCAGCATACTTAAACCAGTTACCCCGACCATCCGCTCTCGGATAACCTTCTATCAACCAAGTCTTGTTTCCATTTCCATAAGTAGCGTACAGTACCATCATCGATGAAATACTCTTTTCACCCCACTGGTGACCCAATCCGAAAATAGTCCAATGAGCATTATCATACACAAAGTCATAAAGTCCTACTGTGCCATACGAAATTCCATCAACTGTCAGATTACGTTCAGCCACTGTAAACATCAAACGCTGCCCAAGTTTATTGTCAAACTCTCCCGGATTAAAATATTTCAGATTACAGTTCTCGCCCCATGTAAAGAAACGATAATCATCGTATCCAGGTATCTGATAACCTTCAGGAGCCATCACTGTAGGCTGCAATGATCCGAAGCTACCTGAACCAGCAGACTGATAACCCTCGTAATAAAACGTACTTCCTTCATGAGTCAGCTTCAGACCTTCCAGATTTCCCGCCTGATATTGGTCTCCCATAATGCGTAACAATTCATCATCCGGACAATTCTGCAGATAACTGAACAAGTCACTGTCATCTGCTACGGGATCATCCTTTACCAGAATTTGATCAGAAAATTTCTTTACATTACCACGAAGATTATATTTACACCACCAGGTACCGTTTACATTAACTACCGGCAATCCCCAATTCTGCCGTTTCACAGTATAAACTTCTCGATTACCACCATCAGTGTCAGTCACTACCAGCTCAGCCTGTTGTACACGACCATCAGCCAAAGGGTCATTGGGCTTCCATCCGGCCAAGATACGATATACACCGGCAGTCTCTTCAGGAACAACTTTCATCCATGGTGCTTCATCTGCACCAACCTCTACTGTAACCGTTCTTCCTTCAGGCAAGATGAAGGTACCAAGTTCTCCATCAACGTAACCTTCAAAATCACAGACAGCCTCTGCATCAAAAGCCAACTTTCCTGTCAACCGGATAGGATTCGGCAAAAATTCCAATACTACCCTTCCTGTATGCACCTGTTCTTCGTAAACATCCAGATACACATACTCCTGTACATCACCAGGCATCTTGCGCTGGCTTTTCACACTGACTTCAGCTATCTGCTGCATCACACGTGAAACAGACTGAGACACTACAGTTACACCATCGGCTATTCCATTCACTCTCAATTCTGCACCAGATTCGGCTTTTAAAGCCAGACGGAAGTCACCTCCCCAATAAGGGACCTGTACTGTATCACCACGCTGATTTACTGTAACCCCTTCAGACAACTGCGAAGCGGAAGTGTCCACCAGTCCTTTCAGAACTAATCCTGAATCAGATGAATTTCCTTCCAACCAATCATCAGTCAACACTTCTACACGAATATCCGCACCGTTTCCATATACTTTTAACGTATAGACAGTATTTCGTTTTACAACAGGGAGTGTAGTCTTCAAAACATGCCAGGCTCCATCAGCAGTTGTCACCTGAATCTCTACTGCATGCGGTTCTGTCCCCTGTTCACATATATAAAACAAAGTTTCTGTTCCACCGGAAAAAGGTACACTGGTGAAATCTTTCTCCATATTGACTGATTCTGCCCCTGATGGAATCCGTACCTCTTCGGACAACTCATTGATATAACCTTTCTGCACAACATCTTCAATCCTCACACGATTTACCTGAACACCTTCAAACGAAGAATCCAAATCAATTCGTGAGACACTACGTTTCAAAGCCACTGCAGATGAGATAAGTTCTTCATCCAAAGAAAATTTACCCGACATAACCAATCCATTTGCTGTCATTTCTCCAGATGTAGCCTCCAAACTCAGAAAATCGTCTAATGTAGTTTGTCCGATCTGGAGATTTCTATTTTGAACAACAGTTGCAGCATTTGCCAGAAAATAGACAGTACCTTTTACTTCTGAAGGTTTAAACTGAAGAAATCCTGATACGTCCGGAGTCATCGAAGTAAACACTTCTCTCAATATTCCTCCTTCAAAACGAAAACCTGACACTTCATTTATCTGATTCTCTGCATCCGATATCTCTCCCTCTGTCATAGCAGACGCAAGCATACGCACACGAACCGCATCTCCAGACAAAGCACCTGACGTGTATTCTTCAGCAGTACATCCACAAAAGAGTAAGAACAGACACACATATATCCAAACTATATCTTTCATTTTCTTTATCATATCGTATAACTAGCTTTAATGTCTCAATAAACTATCAATATTTATGAGGGTTGTTTTTACTGTTCAGATAAGTAGCCGAATCTATCGGGAACTGACTGATGTTACGTACATAGAAATTATTCATCAGACTTTCGGCCCATGGTCCGTATGTAAATGAGCTACTATGACCATATCCCATAACATGTCCTAACTCATGGAACATGATACTACAAGCATAAGTATTCGTATAATGTTCAAACCATGCCTGCTGATAAGCTCCAAATGTACTTCCACCTCCCAAACCGATAACACCATTTCCGGGATAAACCAGACCTACCTGTAAAGTACGCTGCTGTCTCATCTGTTGCAATACTTGCTCCACTTTTATCGGATTCTTATTATCATCATAAAGTTGGTCAGCATTCTCCTGCAGAATCTGTTCATGCTCGGGCATATCAATCATATAAGTAAAGTTAAGGAACAATGCCACCGATTCGCGACAATGTACCGGACGGATTCCCATCCAGTTTCCTACCGGTCCACCATCCTCTTTTTCCGGATCTCCACCATAGAGCCCCCAATAAATATTCCAACCATGCATTATCTTCTGCAATTTACCCCAAAACGGATCGGATGATTCAACTTTAAACTCCGTTGCAGCCAGCTGGGAAGCTTCAAGTTGAGGAACCTGTATCTGCCTTCCCGATTCCAGACGACAGACAGAAGCACGTTGTACCAATGGTAAGACCTCATAGAAATCGGCAAAACCTGGAATAGAATCGAAATAAGCCAAATCGAAATACTCATCGCTGATGGCCGGAACACGAGCCTTGACCAGTGCGCCTTTTAAACTACGTGGAGAATAAAATCGTACATGCAATTCACCTGCTTCTGTTACATTTAATTGCAGTGGTTGAGCTGTATTGAATTTACGCTGCGAAGGATCGGTATAAACCTCTTTCGGTTCATCATCCTGTAGAATCTTACGATAATCTCCTGCTTTATAAGCATCTTCAGTAAGAAACATGACAGCAGAACTATCATCCGGATGATTCACCACCGTCATTACCCGATAAATATGGTTTCCTTCCAGCTGGTTCTGGCTGTACGCATATGACTGACGAACCGTTTCGTTACGATAACTGCGTATATGTAAAGCCACCTCTCCATTCAAAGAGCTTCCTTCGGACAAAGGCATAAACAGATAAGAAGTATTCTCATTTAAATCCAAATCTTCCATCACACCGTTACTCTTACCTGAAAAACTTCCGTCTCCCGAAAACGTAGTACAGAAATACACTTCACCAAAAGAAAGATGTCTATCCGTCACCGCATGGCGGACATAAGGATTATTATAACCGAACTCAAAGTCAGCCCGTGCAATAATCCGCTGTTGACTCACATCCTGACGGATAGAAACAACCTCCTGTTTCCCGGATTCAGTCTGGCGGACATTAACCGTAAACGGAGTCTGGGAATAGAAATATTCGGCCTCCAATGGTTTCTGCAAATCTTCTGGAAACGACAACCAGGTATCATTAAGATGTTGCGGCTGATAAATCACCGCCCGATCTTTACTTTCATCACCTTTAACACCTAAAACCAACAAACGGTAACTACCTTCATGAAGACCTTCCATATAAATTTCTGAGGTAGACGGATTATATTTACCTTTAATATCCTCCAACCGATCTCCATTTTCATTGACTACATAAAACTCCAACCGGTCATAACGGGACTCCTGCCGTGACTCGGCACGTGAATTCCCTTCACCATAATCCATATCATACAATTTGAATACTGCTTCCGAAGTATCTGTATCCACTGAAGTTTGCCACTCCTCCTGGCTACATGCCACCAGTAACAAACTACATAAAAAAGTAATAAACGTAACTCTAGTCATTCGTTTCATTGCTTTCATGCTATGATAATTTAAAATTCTCATTCAATTACATACATTTTTGAAACAGATACAAAAGATAAATACGACTTCCCCTTCTTACACCTCATTAAATAATCCTTATCCGATAGAATTTGTCAATCAGTGAAGCAGCGATGTATTAAATCCTATGTGGGTCAAGTCTAGTTCTTCTCTTCAGTACCCCATTCACACTTGATAACCTCAGCCTATATTATAAAAGTACATAAAATACTCATTCCCCAATACAAAGATATATATTTTCCGTAAAATTATACTCCTATGCCATTCCAGTACAATCTTTTCAAATCCAACTCATGCCAATCAATTGCAAATTACTTATTCCCAGCAATCTGCAAGAAGTATTCATTCAGAATTTCATCTACTTTTATATTCAAAACAATCCAAAAAGGAAAATGTTCAGGAGGAATCGTTAACAAAATCAAAATTCTAAAAGTAAAACAGCGTATACAACTCACATTGCATACGCCACTACAGAGATTAATAAGACCTGTTATATCATCAACGTAAAAGTCTATCGGAAATAACGCGAATATCGAGGCTTCTCATTCTTACCGAAAAGCAACTTATCTATGGAAAACAATCCAGGACCAGCTATCCACAACAAACAAAAAATCAGCAGAAATATAAGCGACAACTCACCACCCTGGATGTTTCCCCCATGTACTCCCCAAAAAGCTACCCCCATCGTCATAATCATCGGAAGAAGAGACAAGCGGAACAGTAACCCTAATATAAATCCACAGGAACAGACAACTTCGGCAAAAATAGCCAATCCAAGAGAATAGGTAGAGCCAATGCCAATAGGGTCAGGAAACGAGACAGACAACATATCAAAATCGATGATTTTCATGATTCCATGCATCAGCAACAAACCACCGAACAACAAACGCAAAGCTAACAGGAACCAGGAGAAACAAATCTCTTCGGCTACCCGTTGTGTAAAAAAGAAAGCATTTTTCATACGTATAACCTGTCATCTATTAAAAACAAATGCAAGATAACAGAAAAAAAGAAGGAAACAAAATAAAAAGATAACATTTTAACAGAAGCTACTAAAGCAAAAACAACAAAGGGCCTACCGTTTCCGATAGACCCTTCAAAGTATATGGTGTATACAGAATTATTCAGCTTTAGGGGCTTCCTCTGTAACAGTTTCAGTAGCTTCTGCAACAGGTTCTTCAGCAGCTGCAGCAGACTTCTTAGAACGACGAGTACGAGTAGCTTTCTTAGCAGCAGTCTTGGCCATATTCTCGTTGTAGTCAACCAATTCGATGAAACACATTTCTGCATTATCACCCAAACGATGACCAGTCTTGATGATACGAGTATATCCACCCGGACGGTCAGCCACCTTTACAGAGATTTCTTTGAACAGTTCAGTTACAGCGAACTTATCCTGCAAGTTGCTGAATACAACACGACGTGAATTAGTAGTATCTTCTTTAGATCTAGTAATCAGCGGTTCAACGAACTTCTTCAAAGCTTTAGCCTTCGCAACAGTCGTAGTGATTCTTTTGTGCTTGATCAGAGAACATGCCATGTTTGACAACATTGCACTTCTATGAGAAGCAGTACGACCTAAATGGTTAAATTTTTTATTATGTCTCATTTTTTATTCTTTATCTAATTTATACTTAGAAATATCCGTTCCAAACGACAGATTCAGACTCTCGAGCAAATCATCAAGCTCAGTGAGCGATTTCTTACCGAAGTTTCTGAACTTCAGCAGGTCAGTCTTATTGAATTGAACCAAGTCACCCAATGTTTCTACATCGGCAGCCTTCAAACAGTTCAAGGCACGTACTGACAGGTCCATATCCACCAACTTAGTTTTAAGTAACTGACGCATGTGAAGAACTTCTTCATCAAATTCTTCATTGCCATCAACATCCGATGTTTCAAGAGTAATCTTTTCATCAGAGAAGAGCATGAAGTGATAAATCAAGATCTTAGCAGCTTCTTTCAGAGCTTCCTTCGGGTGAATGGAACCGTCCGTCGTA
>ULNN01011556.1_pt1 | contig 13601 bp, 7 predicted proteins | sample 1951931 | NCBI WGS metagenome assembly ULNN01 (sample SAMEA4835578, study PRJEB28245) | human gut metagenome | biome: gut microbiome; material: fecal sample | place: Denmark | collected 2008
TACCATATCATCCATCCGTTCCAATACGGTTCTTCCGGCCACACTTTCCTGTAAAATCGAAGCATCGCCGGTCTTACGGATGTACTTTCCCACAATCTGAATCAGGGAAGATTCCTGATCGGTCTCGACGGTATTCTTGAATCCCACATGGTCTGGTGCCGCATCCGCATAATACGGATGATTATCATACCAGGTAAAATCCGGTTTCAGCACATACCCGTCTATCATCTCATCATTCGGCTGCTGAAGGGCAAAGAACAACAGGATAGCATTCCGTATATCCGTCTGATTCGTTTCCTCACAAGCCACTTCAATGAAGGTATTCATATCCCTGGCCCAAATCTGGGAATAACCGCTACCTGCATTGAATCCCTGAGCGATGACAGAACGTGCCATACTATCAACTTGATGAAAAGTCGAATCATTCAATATTGTCTCTGCCAACTGTTGCTGCGGATCAGATTTTGTGCAGGAAAAAAAAGCCGCACACCCCAAAAGCAATATTCCTAACTGTTTCTTCATCTTATCCTCTTTTTTCTGCAAAAGTAGCATCCGAAACCCAAAACAAACATTATCTTTGTTTCGAATTACTTATACTATCTTACGATTATCGGCCATGATAAAAATAAAGGAAGGATTCAAGGGAGAAAGATTCGCTACCCTACCCGAAGGTATCCTGCAAGAATATAGTCGGAATCCATTAGTCAGAAACCTATACATCCGGAAAATGGGATTCTTTCCGCATGTAAAGTACCATTATGTACAAAAAGAAAAAGGTTGCAACTATGCCATGCTTATCTATTGTACAGGAGGAAAAGGTTGGTACACTATCGGAGGAAAGACCCACGAAATCAACGAGAACCAGTATATTATTCTTCCTTCCCGTGTCCCCTACTCGTTTGGCGCACACGATGAAGACCCATGGACTATCTATTGGATTCATTTCAAAGGTATACTGGCAGACCGGTTCGTACCGTCAAATCATACTCCCCGTAATATTCTTCCTGGTGACTATTCCCGTCTACAGGACCGACTGAACCTGTTCGAAGAAATCTATCACAGTTTTTCGATGGGATATACCTTGGAGAATCTTATCTATTCTTCGATGTGTCTATACCAGTTTCTGGCTTCGTTTCTTTATTTAGACCAATATCGGTCCATCAATCTGCCTACCCATAAAGAATACCTGCTCTTATCGGCCAAAGCGGTCCACTATATGCAGGAAAACATCCATCAGAATCTGACACTGGAACAGATAGCCGGATATTTCAAATATTCACCCTCTCATTTCTGTACCTTGTTCCAGAAAGAGACAGGTGTCTCTCCCATCAATTACTACATCCGGTTGAAAATGCAGAAGGCCTGCCAATATCTGGAAATGACTCACAATAAAATTTATGAAGTGGCTACCCTGCTAGGATTCGAAGAACCTGCTTACTTTACCCGAATGTTCACAAAAATCATCGGAATGACACCAACTCAATACAGGAAGCAGGAATCTTCGGTTCATCAGGATGAACTAAAATAAAGTTCTTCTCAGGTCATAAAACAGTAATCGCTACAGCATACGGATAAACCGCATAGCTGTAGCGAACTGATTATAAACTTCCGTATAAACAAAAACGGAAAATAATTATCTAAAGATTATTTGAACAGCAGAGGTACAAATTCTGTCAAGTATATACGCCAGTTTTTCCAAATATGTCCACCGTCTGTTTCCATATATGTATATTTATAGCCATTATTGTCTAGTATCTTCCGGAAATCCATGTTATCCTTATACAAGAAATCCGTCTTACCGATACCTATCCAATACAATTTCGGAGCATTTTTGAACTGTACAGCCAATTTATCTTCCAGATTCTCGTATACATCCGAGGTAACTCCTTTATTTACCTGCTTGCTGGTAGCTGCGGAGAAAAGTCCTACATAACCGAACTTGTTCGGATAATAAGCTGAAATATACAGCGAATGGAATCCACCCATTGACAGACCAGCGATGGCACGATGATTCTTATCTGTATAAACACGGTAGTTCTTTTCGATATATTTCATTACATCAGGAAATGCCTTCTCGATAGCTCCATCCATAGTTTTCGGATTCATGAACGAAGGTTTCACCATGCTGTTTGGTGCTTCACCCGGAGCAGCTTCCTGTGCGCCGTTTCCGTTCGGCATCACCACAATCATCGGTTCCGCTTTTCCCTGTGCAATCAAGTTATCCAGAATCTGTGCGGCACGTCCCAGTTCTGTCCACGCATTCTCGTCACCACCAGCTCCATGCAACAGATAAAGTACCGGATATTTCTTTTTGCTGCTTTCATAGCCGGCAGGTGTATATACCGTCATTCTACGGGCTTCCATACCTAATCCCGGACTGCTGTACCATACCTTTGACACTGTTCCATGAGGAACTTCCTGAACCATATAATTATCGGCCTGTCCGCCCCCAATCAGAAAGATATTGGTCATGGTAGCAATATCGCGGTTCTGATACACATTGTTCGGATCCGGCATCTTCAAGTCATTCACATATAGTGAATAGCTGTAAAGCTCGCTGGGCAATACTGTAGAAGTATATTCCCACACTCCATTCTTTCCTTCCTTAAAAGCAGCTCTACTGGGTACTTCCTGTGGGCCAAATGGGGTATCTATCTTCGTTGGAGGAAGAAAATCTCCTTCAATTTCCACTTTCGAAGCTTTTGGTGCATGTATACGGAAAGTAACAGTCTTATCTTCATTTATCTGAGGTGAAACCAGATTCGTACCTCCCCAAAGTGCCTGTTGGGCATAAGACCCTAAACTCAACAAAAAGGCACTAGCAAATAACGTCAACTTTTTCATAATGAGTTTTTTTAAAATTACACATATCTTTTTCTTACCATCCTGGATTCTGTTCCATGTTCGTATTCAACATGATTTCTTTCTCAGGAATAGGCAAAAGTAAGTTTTTTTCTTTAAAACCGGCCTGGCTATTGGTAAATCCGTCAGCATTTACTGTAGGAACTCCGTTCTGCATCATGAGAGAAGGAACACTCTTCCCCTGATTAGCCAACACGTCAGTATCTCCCCAACGAACCAAATCCTGGAAGCGGACAGATTCCATACATAACTCCAATCTCTTTTCTACCTTGATATCATCAAGTGTCACATTGTTCTTGCCAGGCAGTTGAGCACGTGTTCTGATTTGATTTACGTAATCATCAGCCTTATCCTGCCCGCTGCCAGCCATCACATGAGCTTCGGCAGCCATCAACAGCACTTCCGCATAACGCATAAACTTCACATTGATATACTGATAGAACTGCAGACCCGGATTATCAAACATACAGTCAACCTTCAATGCACGATATTTCCAGGAGAAATATCCGGCATTACCAGGCATATTCTGTCCGTCACGAACAGTAATTCCTAACGCTTTCAACTGGTCGTAAGTAATTACTGATTTATTCAAACGATATCCGTCCTCACCTTCTTCATCAACAAAAGCCTGATACAGTTCCTTTGTCGGATTACCGAATCCATAACAACCTTGTGAGAAAGCAGAAGCCTGTTCAGAGAAATCCATCATCGAAGAACGCCATCCCAACATACAGTACAGCTGAGTAAACTGGTTCCACATCTGTTCAGGATCATTTCTCATCTGTCCTTCCAGAATAGATTCGCAGCAATTGTTAGCCTCTACATGCTGTAAACCTTCCAAATTCGGATACAGCGCATATTTACCGGATTCTATCACCTTATCCAGTATAGCTGCAGCCTCAGCATATTTTCCCTGGAACAGATAAGCCTTTCCCAGATAAGACATCGCTGCTTCTTTCGTTACACGGATATTGCCTGTATTGTCGTTTACATCCGTTTTGGATGGTAGGTCGCTGGCACCGTTTACATCGCCGATAGCAGCATTCAAGTCGCTTTCAACAAATGCCCACAATGTCTCTTTTGGTGTATTTCCCAAGTGATATTCATCCGGAGTAAGCAGATGGTCTACCATCGGAACATTACCAAAAAGAGTAATCAAATCAATGTAAGCAAAAGCGCGGAAAAATTTGGCTTCAGCAATTGCCCTACGTTTTACTTCTGTATCGGGTGTTACCTTATCAATAATCAGGTTTGCATTATATACTATTGTGTACAAACCGGAATACAGACTGGAAATCATCCCATGATCCGATCCGAAAGTATATTCGTTCAGACGTTCCATATCAGAGTTATCACCTCGCGAACCACCACCGGTATACATATCGTCCGACAGAAGATTCTTGACAAAGAACCAGTTGTAATGCTGGGAACGGAAAGCTACATATAAAGCCGACGCCGCAGATTCTACTTGATCATCCGTCTGATAATAGGTTTCCTGGCTACCTACATCTCCATGCTTTCCAATATTCAGACGGTCTTCACATCCTGTAAGGCTGGCAAGACATAAAAGTCCGGCCATCATATATAATCTATTTTTCTTTTTCATAATAATTCTGATTTAAAATTCAACATTGAAGCCTAACATCACTTTCTTTGAAGTAGGGTAAGTACCCATATCAATACCCATACCAGAAGTATCGCTGGCAGAAGCTTCCGGATCAAATCCGTCATACTTGGTGAAAGTAAAGAAGTCTTCCAAAGAAACATACAATCTCATGTTCTGGATGAATGCTTTCTTAGTCCAAGCCTTCGGCAATGTGTATCCCAATTGAATCTGTTTAATCTTGAAATAAGAACCATCGAATACCATAGCATCAGAAACCAGATATTTATCCATCGAAGTAGCATTTGCTCTAGGTACAGAAGCCTGTGTATGGTCAGGAGTCCAACGGTCATCATAGAAGAATTTCTTCATCTTGTTTGCCGAGATATGGTCTGAACGGGTAGCACAGTTGAAGATATCGTTTCCGTACGAGCCACTGCCAAATACAGTCAGATCCAGACCTTTCCAGGCCGCTGTCAGTGTAATACCGTAAGTGAAATCAGGAATAGCATCGCCTATATAAGTCTTATCGTTTTCATTTACAGTTCCGTCACCGTCAATATCTTCGAATACAGGCTCTCCGGTTGCAGGATCTACACCTTCGTATTTATAACCACGGAAATAGTATACCGGATAACCTTCTTCAAAATAAGTAATTGTACTGGTATGGAAAGTTGTTCCTGCCAAACGGGTCAAAGAAGGATCCAAGTAAGTAACCTTATTCTTTAAGGTAGCCAGATTTCCCTTAATACTGTAATTGAAATCACCGATGTTGTCTCTCCATCCCAATTCAAATTCAAAACCTTTATTACTTACATTACCGGCATTAATCGGCGAAGTGGTACCACCGATAATCAAGGAAGGAGTAGTTCCTGTTACCAGCAAATCTTTCGTTTTCTTATTGAACCAGTCAATAGAGAAAGTCAGGCGGTCATTAAAGAAACGAGCGTCCAGACCGATGTTCAGCTGTTCGGAAGTTTCCCACCTCAAATCATCGTTACCCAAACTGTTCGGACGTACAGCAGTAACATAAGTATTACCTGGAACAAACGGATAATAGCCGGAATTATTCATGGTCGTACCGTATGCATAACTGCCTAAGGCAGCCAGACTACCGTTCTGACCCCAGCTGGCACGCAGTTTCATGTTTGAAACAACATCTTTCAGCGGTTCGAAGAAATTTTCTTCAGAAATTGTCCAACCGGCAGATACTGCAGGAAAATATCCCCAACGTCCACTGGCAGGCAGATAAGCCAAGTCGGCAGCATCGGCACGGAGAGAAGCCTGTAACATATACTTGCCTGCAAAATCATATCCGATACGTCCGAAGTAAGAATATTTGGCTGTACGGGTCTTTTCACCGGTAATGCTCTTCGAAGCAGAAGGACTGCCATAGCTCAGATACCAGAAAGAAGGATCTCTACCCAACAACGCATCGGCACCGTTTGCGCTATAGCCTGCTGTAATATAATCGTATGTAGATTCCTGATAAGACATACCCAACATAGCTGTAATGGTATGTTCGTTGAATGTCTTGATATAGTTCGCGAAGTTTTCCCACTGCCAATAAATGGTTGTACTTGATGTGCCACTCTGTGAAATGAAATTATTGTTCTGTACAGAGTTTCCATAATACGGCAAGTTCGTTGTAGAAGAACGGGTACCTGACAGACGGTATCCGAAACGAGAAGTAATCACCAATCCGTCAAGCGGTTTCAATTCTCCATATACAGATCCGTTGACATTAAATCCGCTGTTTTTCGGAGCCGTATTGTCTCTCATAATCATCGGATGATAATTCTCTGATTCTACAAATTTAGAAACAGCATAATAGTTTCCGTTTTCATCAGTAAGCAGTGTCTGTCCGTTGTTCAGCGCGGCTATCATATTGTCCGGCAGGTTTCCCGGAGCGTAAGTATCCGGAGTCAATGGGTCAAGTTCCATCACAGCCTGGAAGAAACTGCCGTAAGCATTGTTCTGTGAAAGCTGACGGTAATTATACTTTTCAATCTGATTGGTAGTACCAACTTTCAACCAATCCTTAATCTGATAATCCGCATTGATAGAACCGGTCAGACGTTTATAGAAGTCTGCATTGCCTTTTACAATACCGTCATTGTTCAAATAAGACATAGACAAATAATAGCTACCCTTTTCATTTCCGTTAGAGAAAGAAAGGTTATGTTTCTGTATGATACCTTTTCCGAATACCACATCTGCCCAGTTGGTATCTGTCACACCATCCCAGTCGTTAGCAAACTTACTGGCATCAAACACATTTCCTTCTATCATGTAATTCTTATATTCTTCAGCATTCAGTAATGTCGGAATCTTCCCTACAGACTGAATGGTATACTGGAAGTCATAATTGATTTTTCCCTGTCCTTTGGTTCCTTTCTTGGTAGAAATCAATACGACACCGTTACCAGCCTCAGCACCATAGATAGCAGCTGAAGCGGCATCCTTCAACACTTCAATGGAAGCGATGTCATTCGGGTCAAGACCTGAAATATCAGACAAACGGACACCATCCACTACATACAACGGGTTGGATGAAACGTTAGAAGAGAAACCACGTACACGTACCGTAGGAGAAGCACCCGGAGCAGCAGAAGAAGAAATGATCTGCACACCAGCCGTCTTACCTTGCAGAGCAGCCTGTGGATTGGCAACCGAACGGTTTTCCAAATCTTCTGTCTTTACCTGAGAAATGGCACCCGTTACCGAACTTTTCTTCTGTACACCATAACCTACTACCACCACTTCACTCAAAGTCTTGGAATCTTCCTTCAGATTCACATTCAGAGTTTCACCTGAAACGACTATTTCCTGTGTCACATAACCGATGTAAGAAAAGACCAATGTCTTACCTTTGGCCACATTCAGTGAATAGTTACCATCGAAATCTGTAATGGTTCCGTTGGTTGTACCTTTTTCAAGCACACTGACTCCAATCATAGGCTCTTTTGTACCAGCGTCAAGCACTTGTCCTCGTACCGCAACCTGCTGTGCGGATACCACATGTGCCATGCATACAAACATCGCACACAGGATCTGTTTGATCCAATTCATTTTCTGTGTCATTTTCATATATTAGTAATTTAGAATTAAAAGCCGCGTACAGGAAATTCTGCAACGAACTGCATCAGTTGCGTATCAGGATTAGATTTCAATTCGCATGTATTATTGAAAATCATCAAGGCACCATTCTCCTTGGTGTAAGGCGTCCATTCCGGAAGTCCCGCTACATTCGGATTTCCAGTCCTGGCAAACTGAATCCAGGCACTGCTCATCTTATCGGCCAATGCCTGCGCCTCTTTTCCACCACCGGTCATCGCCGCACTACGGGCGATATTATCGAACACAAAAGGTATTTCCATACAGTGTGTAGAACGTAAAATACCATCCAAGGCCGGAGATTCCCATGCAAACTGATACATGTATACCGGTGCTCCTTGAGCTGCCGATTTCCAATTGCCCTGTTCGATAGCATTCGGACGGAAAATCCGGTCTACATCCAATATATCTTTGGGTTGACAACCCGGATAAGCCTTTTTGAACAAATCAATAAACTCATCCGTGCGTTTTCCAAATGTATCCTGCAACATTTTCTTAACCTGTTCCATGGTAGCATTACGGAATGCCGGAACATAGGTACTTGGACAGAATTCGTGCAAGGTAGTACCAATCATCATCGGAATATCTTTCGACATAGCGACAGAAGCCTCAGGCTGTTCCGGTAATACTACACCGTCTACCGTAGGAGCCCAACCGAATATAAATGCATGGATACCTTCTTTCTCCACTTCTTTTCTGACCTGAGCTACAGCCTTCTCACCGGCAGCCAACAACTCCTTATAAGGAATCTGGTTAATCTGATCGATATTATGCGATTTCAAACCCAGCATTTCTACTGTAGCTGCCCCGATACGACGCGAATAACTGCTTTCCATTGTACGAAGCATGGAACCGCTCTGTACAATAGCCTTATGGAATAACCCTTTAGCGGCAGGAGTAGCCAGTAATGTAGAAACTTTTCCTCCTCCACCGGACTGACCGAAGATGGTCACATTATCCGGGTCACCTCCAAAATTGGCGATATTGTTATGTACCCATTTCAATGCTGCCACCAGGTCCAGCAATCCGGCGTTACCACTTTGGGCATATTTTTCTCCATAAGCAGACAAATCAAGAAAGCCCAATACATTCAGACGGTGATTCAAGGTAACTACTACCACATCTCCCTTTCTGGCCAGGTTCGCTCCATCATAACCCGGTAATTCCTGTCCGGAACCAGCACTGTAACCACCGCCATGAAGCCATACCATTACCGGACGTTTCTGCTGTTTGTCCAATCCTTTTGTCCAGATATTCACCCGCAGGCAGTCTTCTCCCGGATATCCGTCATCCCAATCGAAAGCAAAAGCTATTTCATCCGATCTCCATCCTGCCCGTTCTGCCTGAGGACAAGTAGGTCCGTATGCTCTGGAACTTCTTACACCTTCCCATTTCTCTACAGGCACAGGAGGCATAAAGCGTTCGGCCGTAGCATAAGGGATACCTTTATATATACCCCATTGTCTATATATCCTGAAACCTTTCCCGCTTCTGTCTCAGCCACGGTTTTTGCCTCCGATGAAATCAACTCAGCCGCTGCTGAATGTTCATGCTTCTCTACATTCTGCTGAGTGCCGCTACACGCACTGTTCATCAGCAATACAGCCAACAATCCCGCTGCAACCAGATGTTTCTTCATATTCTTCACTCGTTTTAAGGTTAGACTTTCTGAATGCAATATTACAGAATTCATTTTCAGTAGGTTTTCATGCCTGTACAATTGATTTTCGCAGAAGTAAAAGAAGTTTTCTATTTGTTCAAAGGCTTATATTTATGTTCATTAAAGAACTTTTTGTGACTTTTTTCTGCATTTTTTGTCTTCCTTTTACAAAAGATGTTACCTTTGCAGAACTGGAAAAACACTTGGGACAAATACCTAAACTAATGATGCAAATGAAAGCTGTTGTTAACCTCCTGGCCCTCATTTTATGTCTCCTTTTAACCGGTTGCTCCACGAAAACGGAATCAAGGCCGGACAGTTCGGATGAAATGACCCGCATAGATTATTCCATTTCCAATCTGAAAGTACAGAGCATAGCCGAAGATCGGTTCGGTCATATCTGGATAGGTACTTTAAGAGGACTGAATAAATACAACGGCTATCAATACCAGCAATTCTTCCATTCCGACAATCCGAATTCATTAAGCTATAACGGTGTCAATACCCTTTACATGGACTCCCGGAAACGTTTATGGGTAGGTACACAAAGAGGCATCAATGTTTATCAGGACAATGATACCTTCAAGCAGTTCCTTCTGAAAGGAACCAACTGGAATATCCAGAAAATTCTGGAAAACGGCAAAGGAGATATCTATCTGGATGCCATGAGCCATCTGTATAAATACAATAACCAGACAGATGACTTTGATGTCGTTTTAACTTTACCGGAAGAAAAATCCGACCTCCTGACCCCACACTATTTTCTGGATCGGAAAGACCGGATATGGAGTGTAGAAGGAAATGAAATCCTGTGTTTTCATCCCGATACTTATAAAATCGTCAGCCGTCACTCCCTACCGTTTTCCGCAACTTTCTGCTTCCTGAATACGAACGGAGAATTATGGCTGTCGTCAGAACAGGGAATCTGTATCTTCAATATCCGGACAGAAGACTTCTCACCGTTACCGGCTCATCTGACAGACCATCCTTTATTCAAGGGAACCACAGTCTCCTTCATCCATTTCCACACCGAATCCGAAATTTACCTGGTTACCTCCAAAGGACTGTTCCTGTACAATGTCAATGAACAGAAAATGGTTCATCAGTCTGAAAGTTCCTTTCCCTATCAGGTCTCTGACTATCATGTCACTACCCTATTTACAGATTCACAAAAAAACTTATGGATAGGCACCTTCAACCAGGGAGCCATCATCCTATCCGACAGCAAAGACTATTTCAACCACAATAATATGGTAGACAAGTTCTTCCATAAGAAATTCATTTCAGGGCTTACAGCCGATAAGGCAGGCAGAATGGTAGCATTCGACCTGTTTTCTCATCTATATCTATACCAGTCAGAAAAACAAACAATCGAAACCATCAACGTACCATTTCCATTAGACAATACCTATTTGTCTTCCAACGGAATCCAGTCTGTCCTGTTCGACCAGAAAGGATACCTATGGATTCTATGTAACGAAAAGGACATCTATTGCTGTATCCTTCAGAACAATAACCTGCGTATCCAACACCGATTCCACCTACCCTATGTATGTTCAACCATGAAGAGTGACTCGAACGGAAATGTATTTGTATCCTGTTGGGAAGAATTTATCTATAAACTGTCGGCCGATAAAGATTCCTTTGAAGAAATAAAATACCTGGATCGTCAAGGGGCAAGAACCTTCATCTACTCACAAGATATTCTACCTATCAAAGGAGAAAAAGTCATTGTTTCTCCTTTCAATATGAATCTTTATCTATACGATGAGGTTTCGGGTGAAATCAATACTATTCCGTTCAAATCACAGGTAAAAGAAGGATTGGCCATTGTCAAATGCATGTTCCAGGATTCCGAAGGAAAAGTCTGGATAGGTACCCGTTCCAGTGGAGCATATACTCTTTCACCAGAACAGAAGACACTGACAAAAATACAAGGAATTTCCTGCGAAGATATCTGCAGTTTCGAAGAAGACCAGCAAGGAAATATCTGGATAAGTACCCTTTACGGCCTGTTTAAATACGATAAGACTGATACACGCATCACTGGATATTATGCATCCGACGGTATCGGAGGAAACCAGTTCTCACAGCATAGCTCCTGTAAGCTGCCGGATGGAACCCTCGTCTTTGGTGGAGCCCATGGCCTGACTTTTTTCAACCCTATCGACGTAGGACGGAAACAGCAGGTTCCCGTACTGTTTGAACAGTTGAAAGTATACAATGAATGGATACATCCCGTTCGTAAAGGAATCATCGACAAATCTTTGAATTTCAATCCCGACATCCGGCTGAACTACAATGAAAACAGTTTCAGTATCTCATATGCCGCATTGACCTTCACCAACTCGCAGAAAGTACATTACCAATACAAGATGGAGGGACATGACAAATATTGGATTGATGCCTCAAACAACCGTGAAGCCATTTATTCCAACCTGACCGCCGGAAACTATACCTTTAAAGTACGTATTTTCAGTAATGACAAAAGTATTGTCGAAACCGAAAACAGTATCCATATAGCCATTTCTCCTGCTCCCTGGCTCAGCTGGTGGGCATATCTCATCTATTCTGTGTTTATCTTAGGAATCATCCTGCTTGGTATCTATATCATCCAGAGAATCCGTAAGGAACACCTGAAAGCGCAATGGGCAGAAATGGAACGGGAACAGGAAGTACGCACCAATCAGATGCACCTGAGTTTCTTTACAAACATATCACACGAGTTCCGTACTCCACTCACCATGATAGCAGGCCCCATTGCCACACTTTGCCGGAAAAACAGCTTCAGTCAGGAAGAAACCAGGTTGCTGAAGCTGGTACAACGAAGCGTAAACAGAATGCTGAAATTGATTAACCAAATCATGGATTTGGGTAAACTGGAAGGAGACGCACTGCGGCTATACGTTACAAAAACAGACCTTACACAAGAAGTGCGTAATTACCTGGAAACAGTAAAAATCAATGCCGATGAAAAAAAGATTACACTTGCCTACGACAACATGCCTGCCAATTTATCTGCATGGATAGATACAGACAAACTGGAAAAAATTCTGGCCAATCTTTTATCGAATGCCTTGAAGTTCACCCCGTCAGGAGGACAGATAACCGTTTCTGTAGAAAAAATAAACCATGAACAGGCTTCGGCTTTATTCACCCTGAACGAAAATGACAGATTCAATCAGTACGTACTGCTTGAAGTGGCAGATACTGGCTGCGGCATTCCGGAAGAAAAGATGGAAAGTATCTTCCTGAAATACTATCAGATAAACAGTGACAAACAAGCTGTCTACAATTGCGGTACAGGTATCGGACTGTATTTTGTACGCCGGCTCGTATGGTTGCACCATGGCTACATCAAAGTAAAGAATGCCGTTCCTCATGGAGCGGTCTTCACAGTCCTGCTTCCTGTAGACGATGAAGCCTATCCGGAAAACGAACGGCAATCTACAGCACAAGTTCCTGTCTTCGAATCCATAGCCATGACAGATGAAACAGAAAAACCGGAGAACGAAACAGATACAGATACAGAAAAACCCGTATTACTGATAGTGGAAGATGACAACGAACTCTCCGCTTATCTGAAACTGCTGTTCAGCCGAAGTTATCACATTGTTCACCGATACGATGCCGACAGTGCTTTTTCCGAACTGGAGAACATCAAGCCGGACCTGATTCTGAGTGATGTAGTCATGCCGGGAAAACTGGATGGCGTAGCTTTCTGCAAGAAAATCAAGTCGGGAAATCATTTCTGCCACATTCCGGTAATTCTTCTGACTGCCAAAACAAGGATGGAAGAACAGATAGAAGGTCTGAAAGCCCAAGCAAACGCATACGTCACCAAGCCCTTTGACCCGGAATATCTGAAAGCACTGCTGGTTTCACAACTCAACAACAGAGACATGGCTCGCAACATTCTGGGTAACAGTACAGATACTACACAACTGGAAGAAGGTTCCATCAATCCGCAAGACAAAAAATTCATGGATGAACTGTATGCGTTGATGGAAAAGGAATTGTCGAATCCGGAACTGAATATCATCAAGATTACAGAAGTCATGAAGATAAGCCGTACCAAATTCTACTACAAACTGAAAGCATTGACGGGTGAAAATCCAAGTATATTCTTCCGGAACTATAAACTAAACCGTGCCGCCGAACTGATGGCAACCGGCAAATATACAATCTCGGAAATAGCTGATATGACCGGATTCAGCACCCTTTCATTTTTCTCTGCCAGTTTCAAGAAGAAATTCGGGGTACCGCCCAGTGAATATAAACATTAAGAAAGAAAACTGCCGTATCTGGTAGCGGACCTGAACAGCAAAAAAAGAGGGTGTGTCAAAATGTCGCATCCTC
>ULNN01014772.1_pt1 | contig 13399 bp, 13 predicted proteins | sample 1951931 | NCBI WGS metagenome assembly ULNN01 (sample SAMEA4835578, study PRJEB28245) | human gut metagenome | biome: gut microbiome; material: fecal sample | place: Denmark | collected 2008
ATACTAACTGCTTTGTATGTCTTAAAACTAATTCACGAGGTGTTTATGGGAATACTTCCCGAAAAATATATCAAAGTGCAAGATGTTGCGTTGCATGAGTTTGTAGTGCTATCGGTAATCACATTCCTTGTTGTTTTGTTAGGGTGTTTCCCTTTTATTATCGTAAATTTTGTTTTGTAAATAGAGGTTTTTATGTCTTTTATTCTTAATAATATTACTAATTTTTTACCTGAAGTGATTTTATTCTTTGGAATTATTTTACAGAGCTTGTTCAAAAAATACAGTGGACTCGTTACATTGTTTTCTATAGTGTCGGCTTTTGTATCTTTGCTATCTGTTTCTTTTTATCCAAATGAATTGTATATGTATATGACAAAGATTCTTATTTGTATATCTGCAGGAGTTATATATTGTTTAACTTCAAGACGCAAAATCTTCAAAAATATCAGGTACTTTAATTTTATTTATTTATTCTCAATAATTTTTCTGATGTTGATAACCTCTGTAAAAGACTTTTTTTCGTTATATGTTAATATTGAGCTGTTTAGTATCTGTATGTATTTTTTGTTATCCATAGACAAAGCAAAAATTTCAATATCCGAAACTATGAAATATTTGTTGATGTCTTGTATTGCATCTTTTATGTTTTTACTAGGTGCTGTTTTTCTTTATGGGTTTACGGGGAGTTTAAACTTCCAAGAAGTCTATAACTATTTGGTTACTCACGATAATTATTCTTTTTCAACATATATTATTCCGTATTTCCTTGTTTTGACGGGACTTTTGTTTAAATTAGGTGTGTTTCCCTTTGGTAATTGGATTGTTGATATATACAAAAATATTGATACTAAAATTGTAACTTTTGTTTCCGTAGTTCCGAAGGTTGCGATATTTTCGGCGCTGGTAAAAATTTTAGGAATTTTTGTATCTTTTGAAACCTCTTTTATCTTAATTCTTTTTGCGCTGTTTTCTGCCTTATACGGTTGTTGTTATGCACTAAAATCCTCTAATCTGAAAGAACTTATGGCTTGCAGTTCTTATTTGAATGTTTCTTATATGCTTGTTGCGCTGGCGCTTTATTCAAGAATGTCTTTGTCTGCGATGTTCTTTTATTGGTTGGTGTATATTTTTATGAATATAGGCGCATTCTCAGCGATAATGGCTTTGGAACACTCCAATTTGGTTAATAAGAATAATTGCTTTAGAGGGTATTTTTATAAAAATCCTCTATTTGCCAGCTGTTTTGCAGTTTGTATTCTTTCCTTGATAGGGTTGCCTGTAACAGGTGGATTTGTCGCAAAAATCTATTTGATAGCGTCAATTTTAAATAGTGGTATTGTTGTTTTGCCTTTGCTTGTGTTGTTGTTTGGTTTGATTGTTTTGTCGTGTGTTTTTTATATAAAATTTTTGCGTAATATGTTCATGATACTTCCTTATAAAGAAAATATTTCAATAAAAACGAAAAGTGCAAACAAGCTTGTTTTGTATGTCTGCACTTTTGTAATTCTTATTATCGGGATTTGTCCGATGTGGCTAATGAAGCTTTGCGAATCTATAGCTTTTTATATCTAAACTAAATCTAATGCTTTATGTTTGCTGTAAATAGCTTCAACCATAGCATCTAAACGCTTGTAGTCATCAGATGTTAATCTGCCTTTTATTTGGATAGGTTCAATAACATCAAGTTTAAGCTTAGATACACAGTCTGCAAGTGGTTCAAACAACTTGCCTGCCCAGCCGTAAGAACCGACAAATGATGCAATTCTTAATTTTGGTCTTAGAACTCCTGCCAAGTATGCAGTGTTTACGGCTGCAGGGTGAGGGCCTGCAAGTACCATAGATGCACCAAGTACCATTGTAGTCGCATCAACCAAGCCCATTGCCAAGTCCCCTAAATCACCTCTGATGATGTCATAAACAAATGTTTTGATACCTTTTTCTTCAAGGTTTTTAGATAGATATTCAATCATTTCTTTTGTTGCGCCATACATAGAAACATAAGGAAGTAGTACCAAGTTTTTACCTTCGTCTTTTGTCCAATCTTCATATAGGTCTAGGATATCTGACGGGTTGTTGTATATAGGACCATGAGAAGGGCAAATAATGCTTACATTCATAGTTTTTACAAGGTTAGTGTATTTCTTGCATAACATTCTGAATGGCATCATAATTTCAGCATAGTATCTTTTTGCGCTGTGAGTAAGTTCTTCACAAGGTTTTGCAAACACATTATCAAATGTATAGTGAGCACCAAGGAAGTCACAAGTAAATAGTATATTGTCCTCGATTACATGTGTAAACATTGTATCAGGCCAGTGAACATTTGGTGCAAATATGAATTGTAATGTTTTGTTTCCAAGTGATAATTTATCTCCGTCACCAATGATTTGGATTCTTTCTCTTGGAACAAAAAGCATTTCTCTAAGGTTATCTGCGCATTTAGAGTTTGTTATAACAATAGCTTCAGGATATTTTTCTAATAATGCAGGGATAGAACCTGAGTGATCTTGTTCCCCATGATTTGCAATAATATAATCAACTTTTGTGATACCGTTTTCGTCAAGATTTTTTAGGTATTCATCTGTTTTTGGCGGGTACATAGTATCAATTATTGCAGTTTTTTCAGAGCCTTGTACTATGTATGAGTTGTAGCTTGTACCATGTTCCAACGGAATTAACTCATCAAATATAGCTCTGTTTTCGTCGTTAAGACCACAGTATAGAATATTATCTGTTATTTTTTGAAATTTCATAATATTTCTCCTTCTTTCCAACTTTGATTAAGAAAATGTGAAAATTTTTATTTTCTCACAATTTTATAATAGCAAAAAAATATGTTTTTGTGTTTTAAAATATGTGTATGATATCTACTGTTACTTCAATGAATAAAATAAGTGTGTTAGGTGATAATAAGCAATTTTTCCAAACAGCCAAGCCTGTTGATGTTGCCAAAAAAACTGTTGCTCCTAAACTTACAAAAAATGAACGTTTAGGGATTCAGATGACTACAGCCTTGGGTGTTATAGGGAGTTTGATGCTTCTTGCCAAGACTTCAAAACGCCCTTATTCTTTAAAATTAACACGAATGGTTTCGACTCCATTTAAAGAAACTTTTTTGGGCAAGGAAGATTATTCCTTCGGGAAAGTTTTAACCGTTGGCGCAGGCTCTTGTTTGGGAGGTTTAGCCGGAGGGTTGATTTTTGATAAAAACAAAAATAATCGTCAAGCAAAGTATAGAGAAACTTTGAACCAGTATATAAATATTTCACTACCAATTTCTACCGTAGCAGGGGCTGATTGGTTGGTAAGCAAAGTTACGCCAAAACTTCCACCAAAAGCAGGCAAAGCGTGTGGAATCCTTTTGCCGATAATAGGTTTGGCTACGGGTATTATTGCTGGTAACAAAATAGCTAACAAACTTAATAATATGATATTCAAGAAAAAAGAAAAACGTCCTATTGAATTGACAGATATGTCTGCGCATTTAGATGATATTTGCATGACTTCTCAATATATAGCAAAAGATAATATTGTGACAAAACTTGCTTCAAGATTTATACCTATTGCGTTGTTGGTTGCAGGAAACGAAATCGGAAAGAAACAAGAAAAACAGATTTAACCTATGATATGATAGTGATGGTAGTATGAGAGAGTTTCTTTTTTATTGCAATTTATTCTTCTTGTATTAGAATAAACTTTTGGTACCGTAGGAAGGGAATACTGTATGAAAGAATTGTTTAATGATTATGTAAAATCAATAAGTACATATATAATGTTTCAGATTAAAGCGAAAGCAAATGCTTTAAGACCTGAATTAGAAAAGAAAAACAGAAGTCCTATATTTTTATCAATGGGTGCTCCTATTGAAAATCCTCCTCAAAAAATGTTTGATGTCTTGAAATCAGAAATGGATAAAACAGGGGTTCATACATATTCAACTCCAAAAGGTGAAAAATTCTTTGTAGAAGCTATCGCACAAAAAATGAAATCTCGTTTTGGTGTAGAACTTGACCCTTCTACAGAAATTTGTTCTTTGTTAGGGTCAAAAGAAGGCTTGGCAAACTTTATCCGAGTGTTGATAAACCCGACAATGGCGAAAGAAGAACAAGAAGTTGTTTTTGTTCCAGACCCGGGATATGCGTCTTATGGTCAAATGATAACAATCGCAGGGGGCAAATCATATCCTGTGCCATTGACACCTGAAAATAATTTTATGCCAAATTTAGATGAGGTTTGGGATAGTTATATCAAAGAAGGTGGAAAAGCTGAAAAAGTTAAGGCTTTGATTATTAATTATCCGAATAATCCGTTAGGTGCTACTGCGACAAGAGAATATTACAAGCATTGTATCGAATTTTGTAAAAAACATCATATTCTTTTGATGTCAGATGCCGCTTATGCAGATTTGTATTTTAATGAAGAAGATAAGCCATTTAGTGTTTTAGAGTTTGAAGGTGCAAAAGATGTTGCAGTTGAGTTCTTTAGCTTTTCAAAACCTTATGCTATGACAGGTATGCGTGCAGGTTGGATTTGTGGAAACAAAGATGCCGTTGGTTATTTAGCCGTTCTTAAATCTACTATTGACAATGGCTTGTACAAACCTTTGCAAACTGCATGCGCTGCTATCTTGAATTCTAAAGAGGGTGACGAATATACTAAAGAGGCAAACCTCAGATTGAAGAAAAAACAAGATATGTTTGTTGAAGGTTTGAAGGAATTGGGTTGGTCAGGTTTTAATATCCCGAATGCAACATTCTATTTGTGGCTGCCTATACCTAAAAGATTCAAAACTTCTCAAGAGTTTACAGATGCATTGCTAGAAAAATCAGGTATTGTTGCAGTTCCAGGACATGCTTATGGTAAATACGGAGAAGGCTTCTTTAGAGTTTCTATTGTATGCTCAGAAGAACAAATAACAGAATGTATAGACCGTATGAAAGCTGATGGGTTTAGTTATTAAAGTTAATAAAAAGTTAATAAGAGTTAAGTAAATAAGTGATTAAGGAGATAAAACCTTACTGTCATCTTGAGCAACGCGAAAGATCTCTAGCAAGGTTTGAAAGAGATTCATCGTCTTAAAGGCTCTGAATAACGATAAATTTTTCTTATTAACTTGAACTTATTTACTTTACTCTAAAACCACTTTATCATTCTCGAGTACACATTTTGCACCATACGGAATTGTGGCTTTGGTTTTATTGTGAGATATTTTAAAACCTGATGTTACAGGAATGTCAAGTTCATTGGCTATATTATCAAACAAGGTCATTAACTGCTCAGGATAGCCTGTATCCAAAAACTCACCCAATACCATACCTTTGACATTCTTTCTGAAATTTTCAATATTCATCAGTTGAGTAAACATTTTATCTATTTTATAAACAGGTTCGTTCAAGTCCTCTGCAAAAAATATAAAATCTTCATCAGGGATAAAATCTATCCCTGCAAGAGAAACAACAGATGCCAAATTTCCACCCCATAATATACCTTCGCATTTTCCTTCTTTATGGACTTTTTGACCAATAAGAGTTTGAGGTTGATTAGTTATAGCTTTAAAAAAACTATCCATCGTAAATTTGTCTTTTTTCTCTGCTCCAAAATCACCCTTCATCATAGGTGATGAATATGTTATTAAATTTGCACGTTTTAAAAACATTGCAGAAAGTACAGTTATATCTGAATACCCACAAAAATTCTTAGGGTTAGATTTGATGAGATTATAGTCAATATCATTTATTAATCTCAAAGCCCCATACCCACCTCTAGCACAAATAATAGTATCTATTTCATCATTAGAAAATGCCCAATGTATATCCTCGATCCTTGCTTTATCAGGTGCAGATAAATATCTATCTTGTTCAAATAAATGTTTTGAAAAAACAACTTGATATCCCAATGTTTCAAAAAATGATTTTGCTCTATAAATAGCATCTTGTTCACAAATTGGCCCAGAAGGTGCAATAACACCGATTGTATCACCAAGTTTTAAAGGTTTTGGTAATATATAACTCATCTTATCTCCTTTGTGATATGATTATAGCATGAGTGAGACTTATATACCTTTATATAGAAAATATCGTCCACAAAAACTTGAGGAAGTTGTAGGGCAAGAACATATTAAACAAGCGCTTTCTAATGCTATAACATTAGGCAAAATCTCACATGCGTATTTGTTTACAGGTCCTCGAGGAACAGGTAAAACTTCTACAGCAAGAATTTTGGCAAAGTCTTTAAACTGTATTGAAGGACCAACTGTAAATCCTTGTGGCAAATGTGCAAGCTGTGTTGATATTACAAATACAGTACCTATTGATGTTATAGAAATCGATGCTGCAAGTAACAGAAAAGTTGAGGATGCTCAAAATATCTTAGAAAAAATTCAATATGTTCCTGTTAACGGTAAATATAAAATCTATATTATAGACGAAGTCCACATGCTGACAAATACAGCCTTTAATGCCTTATTAAAGACATTAGAAGAACCCCCAAAGAATGTTGTGTTTATATTAGCTACAACAGAATCTCATAAGGTGCTTGATACAATAAAGAGCCGTTGCCAAAGATTTGATTTCAGAAGAATCACAACAGATGATATCGCAAAACACCTTAGATATATTTCTGACAAAGAAAATATAAAAATTTCTGACGGTGCGCTATATTCTATTGCCAAAAACTCTGCAGGTGGTATGCGTGATAGTATCGCTCTTTTAGACCAAGTTAGTATATTAGGTGAATCTAAAGAAATAACGGAAGATGACATAAATAATTTATTAGGTCGAATATCTTTTGATGTTTTAAACGAAATGGCTCAGTATATAATTGATTCTGATTCTATTAATGCCGTCAAAATTCTAGAAAAGGTTTATAATTCAGGTAACGAGCCTGTTCAAATACTTTCAAATTTGATGTATTATTTCAAAAATCTTTTAATCGTCAAGAACTGTGATTCAAAAACAACAGTTGAGCTTACCAACTTAAATGAAGCTCAAATAAAAGAACTTGAAAAACAAAAAGAAGTTGTAGAAACTCATCAAATAGTTTTCTTGATAGAAAAAATCGCTGATTATATCAAAGAAATCAAAGCGACAGTTAATCAACAAATGTGGCTTGAGGTTGCCTTGATAGATTTGTCAAACTTAACAAATAATACAAAACTTATAGATTTACAAACTCGTTTACAAGCTTTAGAATCAGGAGCTGTTGCACAAACTCCTCAAAGACGAGTTGCAACACCTGTTCAGTCTGCACCAAAAACGGTTGTTCCACAACCTATTCAACCTCAAAGTATTTCCAAACCTGTAGAAAACAGTCAACCTAAACCTGAAAGTAAACCTGTTCAAAATACAGTAGAAGAAAAAGCAGAAGAATTTACACCGATGCCAAAGGCTAAAAAGCTTGACCCATCTACAGATATTAGAAGTTTATGGGGAGAATTGTTATCTCATATAAAAAGTCCTTCTACGCATGCTTTGCTTAAACTCGCAAATCCTGTAAAAATCGCACCTGATGAAGTTGTGATTACTTTCAAACAATCAATTTTTGTAAAACAAGCAAGTGAAGGTCAAAAGAAAATTGCAATAATGGAAGCTGCAGACGAAATGTTCGGGCAAAAAAATACGGTTGTAAATATCAGAACGCCATTAGATTCGGATATTGATTTAGGCAAAATTGTACCTGCAAAACCAAAACCTCAACCGACTGTCGCTCCAAAAACTCTTGCTGAACCAAAGTCTGAGATTTCGGAAGAAGAAGCTGAAACCGTTAAAGAGGTAACAGAAAATAAAGTTCAAGAGGAAGAAAAAAAAACTGAAAAACAACACTCAAATACCTTTGAGTCCGACCAATCAAAAATGATTAAAGAACTTTTTGACGGGAAGTATATCAACTAAAATTTTATTAAGCATTTTCTCTGTTTGATGTAGAATATTTGTAATAGGGAGAAAAGTATATGTTATTAGAGTTTTTAAATTCAAAAATCCATAGAGCTACAATTACTGATTCTGATTTGAATTATGTAGGTTCAATAACAATAGATGCAGATATTTTAGATGCAGCAAATATAAAAGAATACCAAAAAGTTGATATCCTTGATATTAATAATGGTGAAAGGTTTCAAACTTATGCAATAAAAGGTGAAAGAAAGTCAAAAACTTTTTGTGTAAACGGTGCAGCTGCAAGAAAAGTTCAAAAAGGTGATAGAGTAATTATCGTATCTTACGGATATTTCTCTGAAAATGAACTCAAAAATCACAAGCCTACTATTGTTCAAATAGATGATGATAACAATATAATCTAAGGGTAGTTATGGATTTCAGACCGAAAAAGAAGAAAAAGAAATTTGAAATAAAAACCTCAAATATGGGTGTGGATATTGACAAGAATGAGTATCAAACAATAAGTGAATCTGATACTAATTATCCTGAAAAATATTTTGGTAAAAACAAGAGGTAGTTTATGACAGAGAAGAAAAGAATATTAATCGTTGATGATGATGATGAAATTAGAGATTTATTAGAATTTGATGTTTCTCATAGCGGCTATTTTGTCGATACAGCTTCTGACGGCAAAGAAGGCTTGCAAAAAGCTCTAAATAATTCTTACGATTTGATTCTGTTAGATGTCATGATGCCTAAGATGAACGGCTTTGATGTTTGTAAAAATATTCGTCAAGCAAAACTGTCTATACCTATTCTTATGCTTACTGCAAAAGGTACAATCAATGATAAAACTATAGGTTTTGATTGTGGGGCTGATGATTATTTAGTAAAACCTTTTGATATCCAAGAGGTGCTTTTAAGAATAAGAGTCCTATTAAGACGAAATCAACCTCAGGAAACAAATTCTATTACAAATGAAATTCTGCAGTCTGGTAATATTGAGATTTTTCCTGAAACCTTAGAGGCAGTTATTCTAAACAAAAAAGTAAAACTGACTCCTACAGAGTTTGAGATTCTTTATTGCTTAATGCAACATTTTAATACTCCTGTAACTCTTGCGACTTTGCTTGATGAGGTTTGGGGGTATGACAGTGATGAAGATGTGCGTATGGTAAGAGTGCATGTCGGAGGCTTGAGAAACAAAATTGAGCCTGAACCTAAAAAGCCTCAATATCTTCATACTGTTACAAATGTCGGTTACAAATTAACACCATTTGGAGAATAATCAAATGGCGATTACTATAAGAGCATCACGTCTTAAAATTGTCGAACAAATTGCGATTGTTCTCTTTTTTGCTGTTGTTATTCCAATGACAATAAGTGGTTTTATTATAAATAATATTAACCAGCAATCAGTTAGAAACCAATTAAAAGTTACGGCTGAACTTATTGCAAATATGGTTTCTGATGAAATTGATGTATTTCAAACAACAGCATCAAATGAGTTAAAACAAATAGTTATGACGTTTAATTATTTCCCGACCGAACAGGAAAAACGAGCTTATTTAAAACGTATTGTTAATAATTCAGATGTTTATAAAAGATTATTTGTCGTAAACAGTTATTCAGATTTTAAGACGGTTTATAAAAACTGTATCCAAAACGAAGAAACTGCGATTTGTCAAAAACTAAAGAACGGCAAATATTTGGTTGCAGTGTTTGATATTACGGCATTAAGAAATCAGTTGTTCAGTCCTTTGGATAAAGATAAACGTCAAATTTATATTTTGTCGCCTTCGGGTGAATTGCTAACTTCACACAATTACAATGACAAAATCTTCAAACAAAGTTTGGCTCAACTTCCAGAAGAACAACTGGTTGATAGGGCAACAGTTTTCGGGGAACAAAAGAATCAGCCGTTTGTTTATTTAAAAAAGAGCAACCCTCAAGTTACAATTATTGTAAATACTCCTCGAGATATGACACGTTCAACCATTGAGTACGGACGAGCAAAAATTATTTTATCGGTTTTAATAGCATCGTTGACAGTGTTGTTTATTGTAGGGCTATATACATATTATCTTTATATCAACATAAGACAGTTGTTTAAAGCTATAATTGCGATTTCTAAAGGAAACTACAGAAGACGAATAAGACTGTTATCAAGTGTATTTACTCCGTACGAAATTATATTCTTAGCTTTTGAATTTAACAGAATGGTTAAACAGATTAACAAATCCTATTCAAAACTTAAAAAGACAAACAAAGAATTAAAAGAGCTGAATGAATTTCGTTCCAATATGATAGATACAGTTAGTCATGAATTGAGAACTCCTTTGACAAGTATTCAGGGTTATACTTCAAGACTACTGCGACAAGATATTGAAATTGATAAAGAAACTCAACAAAAATCTTTAAAAGTAATCAAGAAACAGTCAGAGCGTCTAAAACGAATGATAGAGGATTTGTTGGTTATACCTGATATTGAAGATTCAAGGTTGAATGTTATAATGGATTCTATTTCTGTTCAAGAGGTTGTCGATGATGCAATTTTGTTAATCAAAAATTCATCTTCAAAAACCATAGTAAATACAATTCCAGAGAATTTACCGTTAATCTATGCCGATAGAGATAGGTTTGAACAGGTTATTATCAACTTGATAGAAAATGCTGTAAAATATGCAGAAGATGATACCGAAATCTTAATAAAAGCATGCGAAGATAACGGAAAAGTTTGTATAGAAATAAATAATAAATATCCATTAATCTCTCGAGAAAAACTCAAAACCTTGTTTGATAAATTTACTCGTATGGACGATAAGACTACAAGAACTACAAGAGGTACAGGTTTAGGCTTGTTTATTGTTAAAGGTTTAGTAGAAGCGATGAATGGTGAAGTAAGATTATATTCTACAGAAGAATACGGTTTTTCTGTAAAAATATTCTTTGAAAAGGCTAATCAAGAATGATAAACGCAATAGAAGAAGCTAAAAAGGTTACTTCGGATATTCCTGTCGGAGCTGTTATAAAAAGTGGTGACGAAATAGTTGCGTCTTGCCACAATTTGAAGGAAGAATTAAATGATGTCACAGCGCATGCTGAGATTTTAGCAATAAAAGAAGCTGAACAAAAATTGGGTCGTTGGCGCTTAGATGATTGTGATATGTATGTAACTCTCGAACCTTGTCCTATGTGTGCGTGGGCAATATTGCAGTCAAGAATAAAGAATTTATATTTTGGCAGTTATGACAGGCAGTATGGGGGCTTCTCAGTTTACAGATTACAGAGCAAAACAAACTCTTCTATTAATATTTATGGTGGTATTATGGAAGAAGAATGTGATAAGTTGTTAAAAGAGTTTTTTGAAAAAATAAGATGATTACAAAATTAGAATTAGATGAATTAGTTGAAAAATATGAAAACAAGGCTTTTATAGAAACTGACCCGATTCAACTGCCTCATAACTATAGAGACGTCTGTGATATCGAGTTAGTCGGTTTTATCTCTGCACTATTTGCTTACGGCAGTCGTAAAGTGTTTATTTCAAAATTGTATGAATTGTTTTCTAAAATGGGTGAAAGTCCGATTGATTATATAAAACAAGGTGATTTTTCTAATTTGTCAGGTTTTAATTACAGATTTGCTAAAGAAAATGATGTAATAGGAATATTAGAGGTTTTATCAAAACTCTATAATTCAAATGAAACAATACAAACATTATTTAAATACGGTTATGATACGACTTATGAAATAAAAGGCATGCTTCAAATCGTAACAGATTATTTTTATGCCAATTCTACAGATGTAGGGGAAGGATTTACTTTCATGCTTGCAAATCCAAAGAATGGTGGTGCAATGAAAAGGCTGAATATGTTTCTGCGTTGGATGATAAGAAAACCTCCTGTTGATTTTGGAATATGGAAGTTTATACCGACCTCGGAATTATTAATCCCACTAGATACACATGTTGCAAAAATCTCACGAGAAATGCGTTTGTTAAAAAGAAAAAGTAATGATTTCAAAGCTGTAACAGAATTAACAAAAGCATTAAAACAGTTTGATAATGAAGACCCCGTAAAGTATGATTTTGCAATTTATGCAAAAGGGATAAATGAATAACGACTACTCCATACGGTTGATTTCTTTGCAAGGTTTAAATATTTATGTTAATATGTACATGATTTAAAAAGTGTTAGTGATATATTACTGCTTAGCAGTAAAAGACTGGGTGAGGATTATGAAAGGTTCTACTTTAAGAAGATCAAATATTACGCGTGAAAAAATTGCAATGTTGGAATCGCTTGCAAAATACAACAATAAATATAACAATGTCAAAACTCCTGTTGATAAACAAGAAGAGCTTGATGTTTTATGGCAAAATTTTAAAGTTGCATCAAGAACAGAAAAATCTCCAATCGCATTTTTTACAAGTGGAGTATTGGTAGGTGTTGTTTCAACATTGGTTGTTGCAATTTTGATTAGCCTTGTTGTAGGATATTCACCTCTTGAAGATTTGAATATCAGTATTTCTAATCCTTTCAACAAAGGTTCAAATATAGAAAGTTCAAAATTTACATTTATTCCTGCAGATACAAAACAAGAGGTTCAAACAGCTCCTGTTTTACCTCAATCTAAAGAATATACGGTTCAACCCGGTGATTCATTAGAAAGTATTGCAATTCATTTCTATGGCAGTTTTGATGAAACAAAATTGAAGTCTATAGAAGATGCTAACAAATTGGCAAATCCCAACGCTATAGGTATCGGACAAAAGTTGATTATCCCTATAAATTAACATTGATTGATTAAATTTCAACTTTGTCATATAATTATACCTAAAGAGAGGGATATGTTATATGGAATTAGATATAATTAGAAATACAGATGCAGAGATTGCTGACTTAATTAGTGCTGAATTAAAAAGACAACAAACAACTATAGAACTTATAGCCAGTGAAAACTTTACATCAAAGGCTGTAATGGCTGCTTGTGGTACTGTTTTGACAAACAAGTATGCAGAAGGTAAACCTCACAAAAGATTCTATAACGGTTGTGATAATGTCGATAAAATAGAAGAACTTGCTCAACAAAGAGCATGCAAGTTGTTTGGTATGGATCATGCTAATGTTCAACCTCATAGTGGTGCTCAGGCTAATATGGCTGTGTTTATTGCACTATTAAAACCGGGTGACAATGTTTTGGGTATGGATTTGTCAAACGGTGGTCATTTGAGCCATGGTTCTCCTGTAAACTTCTCCGGCATGTATTTCAATGTTCTTGGCTATGGCGTTGACAAAAATGGCATGATTAACTATGACGAAGTCGAAAAATTAGCCAAAGAACATAAACCAAAATTAATTATCTGTGGTGCAAGTAATTATTCAAAAGTTATTGATTTTAAACGCTTTAGAGAAATTGCTGATTCCGTAGGTGCTTATTTACTTGCAGATATAGCTCATATTGCAGGTTTGGTTGCAGGGGGTGTTCACCCTTCTCCTGCAGGATACGCTCATTTTGTAACA
>ULNN01014739.1_pt1 | contig 13370 bp, 8 predicted proteins | sample 1951931 | NCBI WGS metagenome assembly ULNN01 (sample SAMEA4835578, study PRJEB28245) | human gut metagenome | biome: gut microbiome; material: fecal sample | place: Denmark | collected 2008
GCTTCCGATACGAGCGTTTCCTCGGAATGGGCGGCGGACGGAAAATACTCGCTGAAAATCGTGCCTATCATGGATAGCTGGTCAGGCTTCGATTACAACGGCGCGGGCAAGAAGATAGAACTTGCCAAACCTTGTGATTTTGTGGAATTGTGGGTAAAAACCGAGCGTTCGATTCCGGGCTGGGAGATAGAATTACGCGGCGGCGGAGTAACGGCGCACGGTACGGCAAATCTTACGGCAGGCGCGCACAAATACGTGATTCAGTTAGACAAAGCCATTCAAACGATTGACGGTTACATGATTTTCCGTATTCAGCCGGGCTACGGAACGATATATATCGACGCGGTAAAAATGTTTACGGCGGAAGTAGAATATCCCGAAATGCCTTCCGAAGTTGAAGTGGATAAAGAAGTGCTGATCGACGAGCCTGTTGTACGCGACGGTACGGTAATCGCGAAATACAAAAACGAAGGCGATACCGAATACACGATTGCCGAAAAAGTCGGCGGTAAATATTCGATGATATTCGGCGCGGTGGGCGAAGGCGAAATAGTATTCGAAATCAATACGAACGGATACACGATAGAAAAATCGTTCAGGATAACGGTGAAAAACATTGCGGTGCAGTGGGCAACCGTGCGTTCGGGGCTGAACGCCGGCGAAACGCTCACCATACAAAAACCGATTTCAGACGGCGAAATTTCCGTGCATACGTATTACAGGGCGAAAGGCTCGGATAGCGAAACGGAAATTTCGGAAAGCGCGGGCGTTTATCTTTTAACGTTTGAAAGAACGGGCGATTATATCGTTCGGCAGACGGTAACGAGAAACGGAAGAACAGCCGAAAAAGAATACGCCGTGTACGTGCGTACCGCCGAAAGCATTTTCGACGCGGAAACGGACGAATCGGGCAATCATCACGGCGTCGGCGCGAAAATTGCAGACTACGCAAGTTGTTTTGAAGATTCGATATCCGAAGGGTGGTCGGCGAACGGCAGATATTCTATGATGATCAAGCCTACGAACAACGCTTGGGCGGGGTATGATTATTCCGCCGATCCGAAAACTCTTGCGTATGCCACGAACAAATTCGAAATCTGGGTGAAAACAGACGTTGCAGTGGCAGGCTGGGCATTGGGTATCGACGACGGAACAGGCTGGAAATCCGCAACGCTCGATCTTGAAGCAGGGGCGCATAAATACGTGTTTACGTTAAGCGCAAGCGTAACGCAGATCATGAGATTTTATATGCGGGCGAACGGCGCGGCAGGTACGGCGGAATATACGGGCGTGTTTTATATCGACGGGCTTACGGCGCTGTACGATGAAATCAGATTTCCTTCGGAAGTGCCTGCAAAAGCCGTTGTGGGCGAAACGATAATGCTTGGCGATGCGCTTGCGCCGAGCGGATCGAAAATTACGGTAAAATGGTGCGAGAGCGGCTCGGAATCCTATACGGTTCTTACCAAGGAAAACGGCGCGTATCGCCTTAAATTAGAAAAATACGGTACGGTGAAGTTGGTGTACGAGGTAGAGTATAATGGTGAAGTTAAAACAAACACGTATTATATTTACGTTGACGACGAGGCTTTCACCGGGCGGTATTAAAAAATAATTTTTTATAAGGAGGCAAGTGTATGAAAATCTATGAAGCACCAACAATCAGTATACTTTTTGCTGTGGCGGACGTGCTGACGGAAAGCGATCCGTCGGTAAAAGACATTCAATGGGGTAATATGGAGGGACATTTAAATGAAACGTTTTAAAATGAAAAAATCGGCAATGTTCGGGTTGTGCGCAGCGGCTGCGTTGTGCCTTGGCATCGGGGTAGGAACAATCAATTATCAATCGGCGTTTGCCGAAGAAACGCAAGCGCAAACATTCGTAATGGAAGAGGGCGCGTCTATCAGAAAGAAAGCCGATGGCGCAGATCAAGGCGGTATCAGATTCACGGCAACGATTTCTCAGGCGCATTACGACGAGTACACGCAAGGCGCTACGAAGGTAGAAAGCGGCACGTTTATTTTGCCCTACGCGTATTACACGAGTTATGGCGCGATCAACAAAGAAAACTGCTTCGGCGGAAACAATATTTACTATTATACCGACGAAGCCGGCAACGATCAGAATAAGGACGAATCGAGAACGCAGTACAAGATTTTAAACGCTCAAGGCACGCCGCGCCGCCTTGCGGGCGAAAATGCCGGCTACGAAATCAACGGGTCGGTAGTGGATATGCTCGACGAAAATCTGAACGTTCCGTATATCGGCGTATCGTATTTAAAAGTAACGGGCGCAGACGAAGCGATCAGCTACTATTTTGCGAAGATCGACGCCGCGAAAAACGTTCGTTCCGCGGCGCAAGTAGCGCAAAACTGCTTATTGAAAGAAACTGCCGATGCGGCAGATAAAGCGGTTGCGCAGGCTTATATGGATAAATTTATCAAAAACAACCCGAATCACGTAGTAAGTTATAAAGAAACTTTCAAAGTGGTTGACGAAACGGGCGTACGTCTCGATGAATCGCTTACCCAAACAAAAACCGCCGCTTTCACGAAATACGACGAAACAGTAACAAGCGTTGTTCCCGCGGGCTACAGAAAGGTTACGGGATTCGATTACGACGGATCGGAAAACAAAAACACGGATACCGCCGCGCTTAAATTAAACGGATCCACCATTCTTTGCACCGTGGTAGAAAAGGTGAAAGACAACGTGATTTTTAACGCGCAAAGCATTGCGGACGGCAAGGTGACTGCAACGGTTGTCGGAGATCTTAACCAAAACGATAGCTACGAAGGCTGGGCTTGGGCAGAAGGCGAGAAATCTATCCGCCGCGAAGGCAACTTAGAATTGTCATCAAAATTTGAATTAAAAGAGCCGTATAAATTGCCTTATACAAACACTTTCTCGGCAACCGTTCGCAGCAGCCGTGATATTACGTTGCAACTTACGATGTATTGCATAGAATTCGATAACAGCGATTACACTAATTTGAATCAGGTAGTCGTTTCGGTGCAGGTGAAAAAAGGTGCGCAAAAAGTGTATTTTACCGCAGATAGGTATGTGAAACAAGTCAATACGATTTTCTTTTCCCATCCTGCCGGGGACTCTTCTACCGCTCCTACGGTGCTTGAAATAGGTTCGTTCGCTTATGAAAAGGCAGAAGTGCCGTTTAATCGTGCGGAAGGCGCGGTGGGCGACTTCGAAGCGTACGAAGGAGGAGAGCATTTCGGCATCGGTAGCGACGGCTTTGTATTGGACTGCCCTGTAGGAAATATCAGCGTAAGCAACGAATGGGCGTCCGATGGCGACTATTCTGTAAAAGTTATCCCTACCGGCGACGGTTGGTCGCATATTTGGTCTAACACGGCGATTACCGTTTCCGAATACAATACGATAGAGTTCGATATATACGTAGATAGAGCGGTAAGCGGTTACTTGTTCTATGTGTATGATTCTAACGGATATCACGAAGGTAAAGTCGATTTGAAAAAAGGCGTTAATCACGTAACGTACACGTTCAATCAGTTGTTTTCTACCTATAGGGGTATAGAACTCAGAGCAGCGCACGCGTTGACGGGTGTCTATTATATTGACAGAATCGTATTGAGCAAAGTATAAAAACGAGATCGTCGTTGCGATAAAACCGAGCCGTTCTCGAAAAAAATTATATCAGGAGTAAACAAAAATGAAAAAACAAACGAAAATTATTTCCGTATGTATGGCGCTCGCCCTTGCCGCACCCGCGTTCAGCGGGTGCAAACGGGGCGGAGGTTCTTCTTTGCCTACGGATAAAACGATTATTTTCTACCAGAACTACGATTGCGGGTACGGATCGGAATATATCGAAGAAACGTGCAAAAAATTCGCGGAAGCCGTAAAAGACGTATCGTACGAAGAAGGAAAGACGGGCGTTTATTTCGAACCCTATATTTCTAAAACCGACGCTACGGGCAAAGAACTCGTGAACTCGCTTTCCGTAAACGAAAACCATATTTATTTTACGGAATTCACCATGCCGCAAATGCTTAAAAACAGCGGCTACGTAATGGATATTTCTTCCTGGCTGAACGAAACTTCTTCCACGCCCGGCGCGAGCCGCTTTGCCGAAAAAACTTCTATTAAAGAAAGAATGTACGATTCCTGGCGCGATTACGTTACGGAGGACGACGGCTCGATGTATTGTATTCCGCTGTTTGAATCCACGGAAGTTTTCACGTACGATAAAGACTTGTGCGAAAGCAAAAAACTTTATATTGCCGAGGGAAGCACCGATGAAAAACTTATTTTCGTGAAGTCGCCCGCGCAGAAGAAGCAAAAAGGCGTAGACGGAATTGCGGGAACGGAAGACGACGGCTTGCCCGAAACGTACGCGCAGCTTTATTTGTGGTTCAACGCAATGAAAACAAGCGGCGTAAAACCCATGACGTGGTCCGGTATGTTTAAATTTCATATCGATAACACGCTGCAAAATTATTGGGCGGATTTCGAAGGCCCGGAAAACGTGAAGCGTTGCTATACGTTCGACGGCGGCAGCGATTCCACATTGATAGATACGGTAGATGAAAACGGTAATATCACGTATCTGCCCGCAACGGCAATCACCACGGAGAACGGATATATGGTTCAGCGGCAGGAAGGCAGATACCGCGCGCTTTCGGTGGCGAAAAAGATTGCGGAAAACGCTAACGATTGGGTGAATTCTACGTCATTCCTCGAATCGGAATCGCACACGTTAAGCCAAGCCACGTATATCAACAGTCGCTTCACCGAAAGCCCGATTATGTTGTTTGCGCATGGCTCGTATTGGGAAGCGGAAGCCACGCCCGTATTCAAGAATTACGAATCGCAAAAGAGTGGCAAGGCGGACAGGCATTTCGGCGTTCTGCCCATTCCAAAATATTCCCGTTCGGAAGTAGGCAAAGCCACTACGGTGGTATCCGATTCAAGTACGGCGATGTTTGTGAAATCGGGGCTTACGGGCGGTGTTTTAGACGCAGTGAAAGATTTTGTGATCTATTTCAACAATCAGGAAAATATGGGCTTACAGAATAAGTATTCCGCTTCGCCTCGTCCGTTCACGTACGAACTTTCCGACGAGTTGAAAGCCACGATGACGGATTACGAAATTTCGCTTTACGATTTCTATAAGGTGGGCGAAAAGAAAAACGTTGTGTATACGGCGGCAAGAAACGACTTCTTTATGGCGAATTTCGATGAAATGCACAAGAGACAGTGGGTGTTTGCCAGCAAATACAAATCGAATAGCAGCACCGTTTCCGAAGAATCGGTAGTTGCGTTCAAAAACGAACCGAACGTTACGTTGAAGCAGTATTTCGACGGCTTGTATAATCGATTTACGGCAGATGATTATGCCGTATGGAAAACGATGCTGAGAAAAATCGGCTGATGCATAGTAGAATTATAAAGGTGATATAAGATGGCTAAAAAATACAAAGCGGAAAAGGGCGATAACGTTTTTTCGCGTATAAAGGGCTGCATAAGCGATTTCTTTTACGGGATTTCCGTGAAAATGCACAACAAAAAACCGAACGGGAATAAGTGCAAAGTAACTCAGTCGAGTGTTAGAAAAAAAGAATTGATTTTCTATTTTTCTATCGTATTGCTGCCGCTCATTCAGTATTTTATTTTCTATATCTGCATAAACTTCAACTCTGTATTGCTTGCTTTCAAGCAATACAAGGTTGTGGGCGGCAAGCAATCGTGGGAGTATGCAGGGTTTGACAACTTTGCACGGTTTATCAAAGACTTTTTCAACGGAGGAGATTTAACGATTCTCGCGAAAAATTCGTTGATTGTGTACGCGTTCGGTCTGTTGATAACAACGCCCTTTTCGCTGGTATTTTCGTTTTATATCTACAAAAAATATCTTTTCAGCGAGTTTTTCAGAGTTCTTTTGTATCTGCCGAGCATTATTTCTTCGGTAGTTACCGTGTTTATGTATAAATACATGTTAGACGTAGGTCTGCCTGCGTTCGGAAAGATTTTCGGATTTACGATCGCTTCGCCGCTTTCCGGCACGGCGAACATGATGCCCGCGATACTTTTCTTTGTGTTTATTTGCGGATTCGGCATGAATACGATTATGTATTCGAGCGCTATGACGAGAATTCCCGTTTCTGTGGTGGAGTACGCGCAAATCGACGGCGTTTCTGCCGTGCGCGAATTTTTCTCCATTACGATGCCGCTGATTTTCTCTACACTTTCTACGTTCATTATCGTGGGTATCGCAGGATTTTTCACGAATCAGGCATTTTTATTCGAAATGTTCGGCAAAAACGCAAACGTGAAAGTGCAGACGTTCGGCTATTATCTGTTTATGCTTACGTATTCGGGCGAGGCAAATTACCCGTACGCGGCGGCGGGCGGACTTGTATTTACAATCGTTGCCGTTCCGCTCACTTATCTGGTGAAATATTTGCTGGATAAGGTTGATCCGAACGTTGCGTTTTAGGAGGTGCGCTATGACTGCTAAAAAGACGAATTCGAAAACGACGAATATCATATTTAAAACGGTTGTGTTCACCGTTCTCACGTTATACGTACTTATTTTATTTTCTCTGATGTATTTAACGCTTACAACGTCGTTCAAAAGTCTGTTCGATCTGATGAACAACAAGGTGGGGTTGCCGAAAGAGTGGATATTCAAAAACTATGTTGACGCATTCGAGATGTTTAACATGGTATTGCCTTCTAAAAGAAAGGTATATCTTGGCGAAATGTTCTGGAATACGCTGCTGTACGCCGGGGGAAGCGCGTTTTTTGCAACGATTACTCCTTGCCTTGTGGCGTATTGCTGTGCGAAATTTTCGGTGAAACTCAATAAATTTATCTACGGCACGGTAATCGTAGGTATGATTTTGCCTATCGTTGGCGCGTTGCCCTCGTCGATTCAGGTATGTAAGGCGTTGGGAATCTTCGATACGATGATAGGTATGTGGATAATGAAAGCGAATTATATGGGTACGTACTTCCTTGTGTTTTACGGCACGTTCAAATCGCTTTCGAACGAGTAAAAAGAAGCCGCGATTATCGACGGCGCAAGCGATTACTGCGTTTTGTTCAAAATAGTTTTTCCGCTTGTGAAATCGGTGATGCTGGCTACGTTCGTACTCAATTTCATTGCGTTCTGGAACGACTATCAGACGCCGCTTATTTATCTTGAAAGTTATCCTACGGCGGCGGTGGGTATGTTCAGTTTCTCTTACGCCGCTTCAAGCAACGGGGCTTCGCTTCCGAATATGCAGATGACGGGCTGCGTGATTTTATTCTTGCCCGTGTTTATTCTGTTCCTTGCTTTGAAAGATTTATTTATGGGAAATTTAACCGTTGGGGGGTTAAAAGGCTGATATGCGAAAAAAATCGTTAATTATTCTTCCTGTTCTTTTATTTGTAACTTTATTTTGCGCGCTTTCGCTCGGTTTTACCAAAAAGGGAAACGATCTTGAAATATCGTACGAGATTCCGAAAACCGAAAGTTATGTGGGCGAACGCGTGAATTTACCCGAAATTTTTACTGTTCATCCCGATCGGGTGCGCGATATCGTGATTACGGTGAAATCGCCTGCGGGCGAAGAGATCGCCGTTGAAGAAAACGCGTTTAAGGCGTCCGCGGCGGGCGAATACAAAGTGTATATCGTGGCAATCGGGCGTGACGGAGATACGTATACGGAATTCTATTCGGTAAACGTTTCCGTGGCAAAATTCCCCGTGCTTACTTCCGAGCCGAATGTGCCGGTAATGTATCTTTCGGGTAACGTTTACGCCGTGCCTGCCGCAGAATTTACGGATTTTAACACGGCTACGCCTACCGTAACGGCGTACACGGCGGAGTATATCGACGAATCGGGCAATGCTTCGAAAGTCGGCGATACGTTTTCGCCGAAAGTCAGCGTAAGCGGCACGAAAATCAGACTGAAATATACGGCGAAATCTTCACTTGACAGTGAAAATTCGGTAGTATACGAAATTCCTGTGAGCATTGCCGAAAAATCAGACGAATACGGTATTCCCGTTTACGATTACGCCGAAATGTTTTATTGCGGCGGTTCCGGTATCGCAAAAATGGGCGAAAAAGGGGTGCAGTTTGCATTTTCTGAGCCTGTGAAATACGATTTTGCGAATAAAGTAAACGCTTCGTTCAAAGTGGAATTATCGTCGGAACAAGGGGTTAACGGGTTTGACGCCGTGAAGGTAACGGCGCGCGACGCTCAGAATAAAAACGTTGCGCTTTCTTTTACGGTTTATAAAAATGCCGACGGCGCGAATTCTTCCGTTGTTTTAAACGACGGGCAGGCTTATGCGGCAGGCGGGAGCCTTGCGGATTTTAAAGACGGGTTTAAACTTGAATTCGATAACGTCTCCGGTTATGTAAAGGACGGCAAAGGTAACCGCATATGTAAAGTAGGACAATTTTACAACGGGGCGGTATTCGACGGCTTCCCTTCGAAAATGGTGTATTTATCGTTTGAAATTCTGCAAGTGAGCGGAAATTCGAAGATGAACGTGGTGCAAATCAACAGCCATTACTTCACGAGCGACGGCTACGACGGTATTGCGCCGTTCGTGGTGCTTGACGGATACGTAAAAACGTCTTACGTTCTCGGAGATACGATTGTCATTCCGAAAGGAAATGCCGTAGACGTGGCGGATCCTGATGCTCATGCCTTCGTAACGGTAAGAAAAAACAATGCAATTGTAACAAGCACGGGCGGAAAGGCGATTGACGAGTTATCCGCAAACGCCGCTTACAGCATTGCGGCGAGCGAAACGGGAGAATATATACTTCAATATACCGCCGTGGATAAAAGCGGCAACACTTACGACGTAGGATATTATACCGTTTACGTTACAAATAAAACAGCCCTCGCGGTTTCGCTGAAATCTTCTCTGAAAGCAACGTATTCGTGGGGCGAAACGATCGTTATTCCGGAAGCGGCAGTCGGCGACGGCGCGGAAACGCTGATTTATGTTACCGGTCCGAAAACGGGGTATAAGATTGTGCAGACAGGGGATTCGTACAAGTTCGAATCTTACGGGAAATATTATATTCACTACTTCGTTTACGATTCTTTCGGGAATATCGGTAGCATCGATCTTATGGTGGAGGTGAAATGATGAAAACGAGTGTCATCAAAAAAACGTGCGTTTTGCTTGCCGCAATAATTGCAACGACTTGTCTTGCCGCGTGCAAGAAAAATAACGATTCATCGACGGTTACGCCGCCGCCGAAAAAAGACGAAACCATTATCGTTGATACCGATAAGTATATCGTGAAAGACAAAAGCTCGGAATATTCCGTGCTTTTGCCGGAAAATGCAGATTATAACCTTTTGCTTGCGGCGGACGAAACAGTCAACGCTTTTAAGGAAGCTTGCGGCTACGAGTTGAACGTTACCGACGAGTATGCGGCGAACGGCAAATATATTTCGATCGGCAATACGGAGTTATATGCCGAAAACAAAACCTCCGTTATAGAAGGCGAACTTTCATATACGGAAATCGCGGTAAAAACTGTAGGTGATAATGTGTTTATCAACGGCAACACTACCGAGGACGCTGTTTACGCAACGTACGAGTTTTTGGAAGTTACCGTCGGATTTAAAGTATATACGCTCGACGATATTTATATCAGAAAATCCGAAAACGTGAAGTTATACAATATCACGTTGCGCGAAAAGCCCGATATTTCCGTTCGCTCGCTCAGATATTCGAGAATATACAATTCTTCGAATAAAGAAGCCGAAAGATTGAATCATAGGCGTATGCGTGCGGATTTTACCGACGACGCGTGGTTTTCTTCCGGACATAATCAGGCAAGCATTATTTTGCCTAAAACCACTTATTACAAAGATCATAACGATTGGTATTCGACTACAGTAGAAACGAATAGCGATCCCGACGTAGGACAACTTTGCCTTACAAACGAAGAGATGCAGGCGGAATTTATAAAGAACGTGAAAGAAATGATTCAAAACGACGCCGATTTCGATTCGAGAAAGTTCTTTATGCTCGGCATGCAGGATAACTGGTCGTATTGCAAGTGTGCAAGATGCAGCGAAAAGGCAAGAGCAAACGGCGGAAGCGAAAACAGCCGCGCGTGCCTTGAAATTATGTTTGCCAACGCTGTAGAAAAGGCTATTAACGACGATTGGGATTGGCTGAAAGATAATCACCCCGGCGCGCAGATTCAGTTTGTTATCTTTGGATATTTTTATAACGCCGCCGCGCCCGTGAAGTACAACGAACAAGGCAATCCGATTCCCTATAACGACAACGTAATTTGCGACGAACACGTATCCGTATTGTTTGCGCCGTTGACAGGTAATTTTGCTTATTCGATAGCCGATGACAGAAGTAAGATAGGCAAGCAGGTGAACGAATGGAGTGCGGTTTGCACAAACTTCATGTATTATTCGTACTGTGCGCAGTTTGCCGCTTTACCCGTGCCTACAAACGATCTTATTACGTTGGAAGGCAACGTTTCGACGCTTGTGAAAAACGGCGGATATTATATGCAGGATCAGGGGGCAACCCTTACGAATACATCCGGTATGGAAGAACTCGCATGGTACGTGCGCTCGAATTTTATGTGGGATTCTTCAAAGAGCGTAGACGAATATGCCTACGAATTTATCGATTACTACTATATGCCTGTGGCGGAAAGTTTTAAAAAGTACTATAACGCTTTCAGAAGTTTTCAGGTGTATCAGGTGGAAAAATTGAATCTGATGATGGGTATGCAGGACTTTACGTATATTTCCGAAAAAAATTGGCCGAAGGGATATCTCGACTCTTTCAACGATATGCTTGATGCGATGATTGCCGACCTCGAACCTTTTAAAACAAGCGATCCCGCTGTGTACGAAAAGTATTTCGACAGGCTGAATAAAGAAAAGATCTGGATTTATTATTTGTACTGCGAAAACTATAAAAGGTATTTCAACGAAAAAGATTATAATGAACTTGTTGAATTTATGCGTACGTATTGCGCGAAATATAGCGTAAACGAATACCGCGAATACGTAAGCATCACGGAAAAGATTGACGGATGGTTAAGTTGAGAATGATTACGTTTTCGATTATCGGTTTAGGAAACAGAGGGTCGGTGTATGCAGACGGCTTGATGAAGCAAAAAGACGTGAAAATCACGGCTGTCTGCGATATCTGCCCGGAAAGTTTAAAAAAAGCAAAGGACGTATACTGCGTTCCGGAAGAAAATTTATTTTTAAGCGACGATACGTTTTTCGAGAAAAAACGTGCAGATATTCTGATCGTTTCCACTATGGACGAATATCATAAAGATCACGCAATTCGCGGCATGGAACTCGGGTACGATATCCTTTTGGAAAAACCCGTTGCTCCTACGATGGAAGAATGTCTTGCTATTTTGGAAGCGGGCAAAAAGTACGGTCGGGATATAGTAATATGCCACAATTTACGTTATACGCCGTTTTATCAGGAAATGAAGCGATTGCTTGCCGACGGAACGATAGGCGACGTGGTATCTGTGGAACAATCAGAAAACGTGGCATATCACCATTATATGTGCAGTTTTATTCGTGGAAAGTGGCGTAAACAAGAAGAAACGAGTTCGATCGTTCTTCAAAAATGTTGCCATGATCTCGATATTATCACGTGGTTTGCCGGGAATCTGAAAAACGAGATAAGTTCTTTCGGCGATTTGCGCTTTTATAAAAAAGAAAACGCGCCTGAAAATTGCGCCGATATGTGTATGAAGTGCAAGGTGAAAGATTGTTCGTACAACGCTTATGAATTTTACGCGAAAGCGCCGGGTAGTTTATGCGTGCCTTACGGCTTTGCTTTTACGGAAGAAAATCTGAGAAGATATTTAAGCGATCGGAATAATCGGTATGGCAAATGCGTCTTTTTATCGGACAACGACGTGTGCGATCGACAATCTGTGAATATTCGTTATGAAAACGGCGTTACGGCAAGTTTATTACTGCACGGTTTTGCGAACGAAACAGATCGGATTACCAAAGTATATGGTACGAAAGGTTGCGTTTACGGCGAATTTAATCGCGGCATAGTGAGCGTTGATTTGTTTGACGGAACAAGTTTTTCCGTAAACGTAAACGACAAAATTTCGAGTGATGCACATAACGGCGGCGATATAAAACTGACGGAAGATTACGTAGAGTATAAAAAAACGGGAAAACGACCGCTCGGCATCAGTAAAATCGAGGATTCGGTAAAAAGCCACGAGTTGGCTTTTTCCGCCGAATCAAGCAGAATCGCAAGCGGAAAACTTGATGAGCCGAAGAAACTGAGTTTTGATTTTCCCGTAACGGCAACGGGAGTGTACTTTTACGGCGCAGATTTTTTGAAAGCCGGGAAATGCGGCGAACTGCAGATTATTTCTATAAGTGCGAATATAAACGAAAACAATCTACAGAGCAAAGTGGCGAGCGATTTGTGTTATGCGGCACAGCTTGTTCAAAGCGATTTGCTTCGCTATTGCGTAAACGTTTCCGCGCAGTCCTATATTCACGGCTTTGTTGATCTGTATTTTAAAAACGGAGTCCTTTTGCGTTATGCGCTCGCTTGTGCGCCGTTGAAGGAATATACTGAAATACGCTTTTACGGCACGCGCGGAACGATTTTCTGCTTTACGAAAGACAATACCGTAAGACTGCGGTCCACGGCATTATTCGAAGCGGAAACTACGCACGTAATAGAAACGGAAAGCGTATGTAAGGCCGAAACTTATCCCGACGCGATAGAAAAAATCGTTCGTGAAATCCGTCAGGAGAAGTTGTCTTTTTAAAAAACGATTATAGCGGAAAACAATCCTTGAGGCGAGAGTTTTCGCTATTTTTACCTATTGAACGATGAAAGAAGAGAAAAGACAAAATTTATTGATATTGATGTGTTGGCTCGTATACGTTTCAAGTTATTTATCGCGTTACAGCTATAATTCCAATATCGTGGCAATCAAAGATTATTACGGGGTAACCAATTCCGTAACGGGGCTTGTAAGCACGTGTTTCTTTTTTGCCTACGGAACAGGTCAGTTGGTAAACGGTCTGATGTGTAAAAAATACAACGCTAAAGTATTTTTGTCATTGTCTTTAGTATTGTCCGCTTTGATAAATTTTATTATATTTACGCTTCCGCCCATATCGCTTTATAAATATTTATGGCTTTTGAACGGTGCGAGTCTGTCTGTTTTATGGTCGCTCCTGATGCTTACGTTAAGCCGCAATTTAGACGAAAAACATCTTACTGCGGCAATGCTTGTGATGAGTTCAACCGTTTCCGCGGGGACGGTGCTTTCGTACGGCTCAAGCGCGTTGTATAATTTATTCGGCGGGTTTCGTTAT
>ULNN01002453.1_pt1 | contig 13288 bp, 7 predicted proteins | sample 1951931 | NCBI WGS metagenome assembly ULNN01 (sample SAMEA4835578, study PRJEB28245) | human gut metagenome | biome: gut microbiome; material: fecal sample | place: Denmark | collected 2008
TTCGCCTTTTGATCGTAAGTCGGAAAACTTAACGCGTGAAGAACGCTTACTCCCGCTTCGTTTATCCATTTTACGTTGGTTTCGTTAAGCGACGAAGGAATAAGCCAACCCGAAATAACCGTTTCGTATTCGGTTTCATATTCGTCGTAATTCGGAAGAGTGATTTTATTCATATTGCTATCGTTTCCCCTTCCTCCGCACGACGTTGCTGCAAAGACTATCGCCAAAGCCGCCACTGCGGAAATTATTTTTTTAGATTTCATTTTCATCTTATTTTGTCAACATTATAGATTTTATAGTGTTAATCTGAGATTCGGTAACGCCGCATACGGTTTTAAGATAATTGACAGCCGCCTCGTTTACGTTGCCGCTTTCGGGAGCGTAAACCGCTTTAAGTCTTTCGATAAAATACCCCATCGCAACGAAATTATCACTATCGTCCTGCATAACGCCGTTTACGAATTCGCCGTTGACTATTTTGCCACGATATCTCGCGCCATAGGACGAAAAACTCGTTATCTCGTAATCTTTAACAACATCTTCTTCGCTTACGCCGAGCACCGCTTCGATTAAAAACGCAAGAGTTCCCGTTCTGTCTGCGCCCGCGTTACAATGAAAATATACGGGATAATTACTTTCGTCAGCCAAAGTCGAAAATATCGTTTTTATCGACTGAGCGGACGGCGAATAATAATTTCTGTTATTTGCCCCGTAATTTTTGAATTCAGGCAATACGTAGTTATAACCGTGGAAACCCGCTTTTACGTATTTTACGTTATCGCCGATAACGCTTTTATTCTGCCCGCCGTCGTCAACTCCCGAAAAACGCAGGTCTATTTCGGTTTTTATACCGAGAGTTTTACTCATCGTTTTAAGTCCGTCGTCGGTAAGCGAACTTTCGTTACCCGCGTTGATTTTTCCGCCGCGATAAAGTTTTCCGTAAGCGATCGTTTTGCCGTTTTCGGCGCTCCAACCGCCTAAATCTCTGACGTTTGACGCGCCGCCGACGGTTATCGGTCTTACGGGAGCGTCTTTTACTTTGAATTTATCGATTTTGCTCGATTTATTCTCGCCGTCGATTTTATAATAGTAAGTTTTGCCGGGCGTAAGAGTACCGCCGATATTCATTCTCGGTCTTATCAATTGCATAACGGTTGCATTTTCAAAACCGGGATTATCGGCAACGCGGACGACGTAATACGAGCCGCCGTCGCTTTCCCATTCGATTGTAAAAATCTGAGTATCTAACAATAAACCTCTGCCCGATTCGAGAGCAGTCGCCTGCTCGCTTTCGGTATCCGCATCGAGATATTGCCTTAATTTTTCGTTTGCTATATCGATTTCAGCGCCGTTATAAACAGTCGTCGTTTTCAAATAATTATCCGCCTTCGTGTCGTTCCCTTGTCTTCCGCACGACGTTGCCGCAAAGACAATCGCCAAAGCCGCGACTGCGGAAATTATTTTTTTAGATTTCATTTTTCACCTTATCCTTTAAGTCCGCCCGCCGAGAAGTTGCTCATAATCATCTTATTGAAAACGGTGAAGATAAGCAAAGACACGGTTGCGAGTACGGTCATACCGGCGAAGGCTATCGGGAGTTGAAGCGACCTTTCCATTTTCGTGTACAACTGACTTACGCCGAGCGAAATGGTCGGACGATTGTTCATGAATATATACGCCGTACTGTAATCGTTCCAGCAACCTATAAACGCGGTTATCGCTATCGCCGTTAAAATAGGCAGAGCCTGCGGGTACATTATCCTGACGAACACGCCGAGGTCTGTCGCGCCGTCTAAAAACGCGCTTTCGGCGTAGTCCCACGGGATAGCCGCGAAGAAGTTTTTGAAGAGCAAGAAGCCCAGTCCGAAACCGCCTGCCGCCATGATGAACATTCCGAGATAGGTGTTGAGAAGATTGAGTTTAGTCATCAACTTATACGTCGTTGCGATGCTGCCTACCGACGGAATTATGAACGAAACGATAGATACGTTGTATATGATTTTTTTAAGTTTGAACTCGTACTTCGCGATAATATACGCGGTGAGCGAAGGTATCGTTACCGCAAGCGCAACCTGCCCTACGACGAGAATACAGGTCGTAAGTATGGTGTCTTTAAGGTAGATCGGGTTTCTCGCCGTACCCGCAATCTGCGTTTTGAAAAGCGTTTCGTAGTTTTTGGTCGTGAAGTTCTTGAAGTCGAACAACTTGAACGTATCTATTATGAAATCGCTCGATTTTCTGAACGAGTTCATAAGCAGCCATACGTACATATAAACGTACGACAGCGACAAAAACGTCATAACGATAAACCAGATAATACGGAAAGCGAGATCGAGCCCCGTTATCTTTTTTCGGCGAAGGTTGATGCGCATATGTTTTTCCATATCAATACTCAACCTCCGGATAGATTTTTTCCATTACCTTTTTGAATAAAAGAACGAACGTTCCGCCTAAAACGGCTATTACTACGCCGAGCGCGGCGGGATAACCCGTTGCGTTACCCGCGTTTACGTTGCTTATAATCATCCAGGCAACCGTACCCGTTCCCGTTGCGCCAGCCATGGATTCGCCCACGAGCAGAAGCGACGGAATATACCAGCCGAGCGCGCCGCTTATAAGCGTAATGCTCATCGTGGTAATCGTCGGCCATATCATAGGTATGACTATCGAGAAAAATTGTCTCGTTTCGCTCGCGCCGTCGAGTTCCGCGCTTTCGAGTACGCTGTCGGGGAGCCTCGCCATAGCCGAGTTGAAGTAAATGATATTACCGTTTACGCCCGTCCACACGCTGAATATAAGTATGGTGTTCCAAGCCGTACTCGAATCGGCAAGCGCGCCGTTCTTTATGACCGACTGATTTTTATAGCCGAGTTTTTCGAGTACGGTAAGCAAACTCTTATACGTCTGCGTACCCGAAACGGATATTTTATAAAACAGGCAGAGTATTACGACCGACAATACGCACGGAACGTACATACCTACCCTTAACGCCTGATGAAGGAATATCTTTTTGTAAATCATATACGAAAAGACAAGCGTAAGCGGCAGGTTTATAAACAACGCTAACCCCATGATCGTCAAAGTATTAAGCCACGATTTTGAAGACATCATCCCGTACTTTTTTATGCCGAACATATAACGGAATACGTCTTTATAATGCTCCAACCCGTCGAAAATGAGTTTACCGTTGATATTTTCGCTGAAAAACGAATTATATACCATGCCGATATTCATACAGAACCAGAAGACGGTAAAGTGCAATATCGGCCAGGCAAGCCCGAGGTATATAAACAGCGTTTTGCCTACGCTTCGTTTTCCGCGTTTTTTATATGCGACTTTATTCATTAAATCCTCTTCATGTATTCAGACCAAAGCCCCGAATGGTGAACGGCTTCCTGTCTTAAAAGCGATTCGACGGCTGCCTTTGAAGACGCGCCTTTTGCTATCTGTAAAATCGGCTTGGGCTCGGAAAGGAAAAGTTCGAGCGCACCCGTTCTGTATACGTCGTTCTGCGAATAAACGTAGGCGAGATTTGCCTTTTGAGATACGGCTACTATTTCCTGCCCGAAAGAACTCAACGTAACTTGTTGATCGGTGGAGTAAATCATCGGGAAGCCGAGTCTTTTAGAAGCCGCCGCAACGCCTTTTTCGGAAAGTACGAAAGTAAGGAAGTCTTTCGCTCCGCTTACGTTGACCGCCTCGGACGGGATAACGAAAGTTTCGCCCGGAAGATTCATCATAAGCGTAGGTTTGTCGCCCTTATTATAGACGGGGTACGCGCCGAAATGGTAATCGGTAAGTCCGACTTCGGAAAGTATTGCTCTCATTTCGGTCGCAAACCAACTGCCCGTAAAAGCGAATACGCAGTCGCCGTTTACGAACGATTGTTGAGATTCTGTGTGATTCTGCGACCAGGATACGGCGTTACTGTCGGAAGACGATTTCGGATCGATAAGGTCGTAAATCGTTTCCATTGCCTTGACAGTCGCCGTCGTTACAAGTTTATCCGTCGGGAAACCGCCGTTTTTGTCGTTATAGTTATAGTAATCGTTATAGCCTTGGGGATCTATCTCTTTCCACAAACCGTGGAAGAGCCAGTTCATATAGTTGACGGTAAAGCCGCAACCGAAAGGTTTAACGGTCTGTTTCGTCCTGTTGTTTACGATCTTCGCGTTATTCGTAGCCGTGCAAAGGTCTAAAAGCCCCTGAACGGTTTCAGGCCATTCGCCCTTGACGTATTCGCCGTAAGATTCTATACGATTGAGATAATTCTGATTGTAGACGAAACCCCAACTCGAATAAACGTAACTCGTAAGATAGTGCGAATCGCCTATTTTGCCCATATCGAGAATAGCGGAATCAGCGATTCTTTCGTTTGCGGGCGTGCCGTACTTATCGGAAGACAAAACGTCGTCTATCGAAGCGATAAGTCCGTTACGAGTCCATTTTATCCAGTTGTTCATCTGCTGACCGACGAAGTACATATCGTCTTTTTCGCTGCCGGGAGTATTCATATCCTGCAAAAGCGAGGCCGTAAGATCGGTATCTGCGGTAACGTGTACGCGTATACCCGTTTCTTCGTAATAAGCGGAAGCGACGTCGTTGAGCCAGTCGCTGCCGAGTCCTGCGTCGATTATCTTGACGTATACGTCGTCGCCGACGCTACCCGAATTGCTCGGTTTTTTACCCGAACAACCTATCGCCGACAAAGCCGTTACCGCGCATAAGGCGGCGCAAAGAAATTTTTTCATATAATAACGCTCCTCACGTTTATTTCGTAAGACCGCAGATTATTCGTCTGCGGTCCTGCGATTGGTTCGGTAATTAGTTTCTTTTAACTAATCAAGTCTTATTTTCTGCGTTTTTTAATCGCGATTGCAGCCATACCCAAAGCGGCAAAGCCGATCATGCCCGCGCCCGCAACGCTGCTTCCGCAACCGCTCTTCTTGGTTTCGGTCTTGCCGTCGTCGTAAGTAAGGGTAAGTTCGTTGGATTCGAACGTTCCGAAAGCGTTGGTAACGGTGTATTTAACTTTAACCGTGCCTTTCTTGCCGAAAGTAAGGAAGCCCGTTTCTTTATCGAAAGTAGCGTTACCGCTGATAACGAGGTCGCTTACCGTCGCGCCTTCTACTTCGAAGTAAGTAAGGTCGAGAGCCGCTCTCGGATTTTTGAAAGTCGTACTGCCGCTTTTCGTAGCAACTTTTACGTTCATTACTTCGCTTGCGGACTTGGGGGTATCGCTTGCAGAACCGTAAGTTACGGAATAGTTGCCGCCGAGATCCTGCGTGCAGATATTGGTGTATACGCCCGTAGTTACGTCTTCTATACCGAGGTAGATTTCAACCAACGGATCGGTTGCGTCTTCTACGTAAAGCGCGCAGTAATAACCCGCTTGCGTTCCTTCGATATAATACGGAATAGCCGCTATAGAAATCTTCGTCGCTCTGCCGCTTACGAAAGCGTTTGCGGGGAATTCGGCTTTAACGACAGATTCGGAGTTATCTTTATTACCGATTACTACGTTATCGTCGGAAATCCAGAAGAATATTCCGCCGTCTTCGTAAGTTGCGGCGGCCGTCGGGGCTTTCATCAATACGTAAGTAGAGAATTTGCCTTCCGAATTCGGAGTAATTTTAAGGTTGAGTTTGTCGAACGCGGCTGCTTTTACCGCAGCGTTGATAATCGACTTATTCAAAGTTTCGGTCGAAGCAGTAACGTTAAAGGTAACGCCTGCGCCTACGGGCATAACGTCCGCTATGTCTTTAGTAGTAAATTCTTCGGAAATAACGGGCTTCGGTTCGCTGCCTACAAGGCAGAATTGTACGTAATCTGCAAATATTGAGCCTTTTACCGCTTCATTGGTCTCGGTTCTGCGAAGAACTATCGTGTCGATATATCCATCGGAACCGGCGAGTACCGAAGGATCGAGAGAAAGAACTTTCGTTACGTTGCCGCCGCCCGTTTTCATCTTGCCTGCGGGAGTAGTAAACGTGGTATCGCTTACAGCGTAGCCCGTTATAGTCGACATACCGCCGTGCAATTCATTACCGTTTGCCGCACTTCCTATGCAAAGATTTATTTTTACTTTTTCATAATATTCTGCTTTTACTTTTTGCGCAAGTCTGACGTGAACGAGATCTCCGTTACCTATATTGTCAACCCACGTAATTTTGGTCGTTCCGTCTGCGCTCGGGAATACTCTGTAATCGCCGAATGCTTCGTGTATAACATTATCTTTGTTGACGTTGGTCGCTTTACTCCACTCGCCTTTGTCGTTATTCGCTTCGAGCCACGCCTGATTGCCGTCCATATCCAAAAGAATGTTCGTAGGCTTTTCTTTCGCAAGAACGAGTTCTACGTAATCGGCGAAGTTGTTTCCCGCTTCGGACGTTACGAACGTAAAACCTTCGATATAACCGTCGGAGTTGGCGAGTTTAGACGCGTCGAGAGTAAGTATGGCTGTTTCATTTCCGCTCGTCGTAGTAACGACGCCCGCCGCATTTGCTTTTTCGGTATCGGTAAGAGCATATCCGGTAGCGGTGCCGGCAACACAAACCGCAAGTTTTATCTTAACTTCGGAGAAGTTCTCTGCCTTATACGCTTTATTCAGTCTGACGTTTGCGGTAGTTCCACTGCCCGTCCACATCATCAGAGTTTCACCCTTTGCGTCTCCGAATACGCCGGGAGCAAGAGCATTGTCCTTGTGGATATTGCCGGTTCTCGTTGCCGTATCGGAAGTATCCGTCCACGAGCCGACTTTCGTGCCGCCTACTTCGAGCCAGGACTGAGTTCCGTCCATATCGAGCATGACGTTTTCGGTAGGTTTGTCGTCTACCTTTTCGAGATCGTCCGCAAAAGCGGTCGTTCTGCCGAATGCAAATGCCGTAAGGCTCATGCACAGAGCAAGCAGAAAAGCGATAACTGCGCTTTTCTTGTTCAAAAGTTTGCCTTTTATCATGTTTCCTCCTGCGTTCCATATCTTAGTTGTCGGAACGTTTCTACCTTTAAGAGTTTTTCTCTTGCGAAGCAAGAGAAACGGGATATATCCCGTCCGAAAAGATTTATCGCATCGTATCGACCAACCTGTTCTTTACGTTTCAATTATACCAGCCAAACTTTACGAATTCAATATACTGCAGCAATTGTTTTATACACTACGTTGACATGATTTTCTTGACAAAAACGTTTTTACAAGTTATAATGTACACGATATGTATAATTTAAGTACCGAGATATTTTCGAATATAAACAAAGAAAGCGCCCTCGTTCAAATTACGAACAAAGGCGACAGATATTATCATTCTCATAATTTTTACGAGTTGTTTTACATAACGAACGGCACGATAAAACACAGCCTTAACAGCGAAACGGACGAACTTTCCATGGGCGACGTGGTTTTCTTGCGTCCCGGCGATATTCATTGCTTTTTGCGCGAATCCGATAACGCCTGCGCACACAGAGACTTGGCACTAACCGTTCCGTTATACGAAAAAGCGGTTGCATTTTTTAAATACAACCCCTTGTCCGACCATACGGCTTATGCAAAAGTTAAAATAGATATAGAAACGCTGAACAAACTCGAAACGGAATTGCAGACGATAGGAAACGCCGACGCCGAAAAAAATCCGTCCTTTTATTTCGCCTTGGCAGAACTTTTCAAAGCGAAGCGCAACGCCGATTTGCAAGGTAAACAGAGAAACAGCGCGCCCGAGTGGATTTTAGGGCTTATCGCAAAACTCGAAATGCCCGAGTTCTTCTGTCTCGCCCCGTCGGAGATTTTCGCCGAACTCAACTATTCAAAAGAATACGTTTCGAGGATTTTTCGAAAAGTTACGGGGAAAACGCTTACCGATTATATGAATCAAAGAAAACTTTCCCTCGCCTCGGTGCTTATTCAGAATACCGATAAATCCATTGAAAGAATATGCTTCGAATGCGGGTATAACAACGTTTCTTATTTTTACAGAACGTTCAAACAAACCTTCGGAAAAACTCCGCACGAACTAAGAAAAATCACTTCCAAATGATTTTTACATAAGTAAATTTATCGTTCTTCGCGCGCGAGAATTATATGATGTTCTCCGCCTTTGAAAATCATCGATTTTATATTCTGTTCCGCGGGCGCGTCGTCCGCGGATTTTATTTTGTATCCTTTCGGCGCGTAAAATTTTGCCTCGCAAAGATACGGCACGGTGATTTTAACGGATGCTTCCGACTCGCCGATTTCGTATCCGACGGCATATTTACCGTAAACGGAATCGTATTCGCCGTATACTTTTTTCAATCTTTCATCAAATACGGGAGATAAAACCGCGCGCTTGAATCCGCTCGCAGTTTCTTCTTGATTTATGCCGATAATCGACTTATACACCCACGAAACCACCGCGCCGTACGCATAGTGGTTCAGGCTGTTCATCTCTCCCGCCCGTATAGAGCCGTTCGGTAAAATCGAATCCCAACGTTCCCAGACGGTTGTTGCACCCATATTTACCGCGTACAGCCAACTCGGCAATTCTTCGCGAAGCAAAAGGGTGTAAGCCGTTTTTGCGTAACCCGCTTTCGTAAGCGCGCCGAGCAGAAACGCCGTGCCGATAAATCCCGTGGAAAGTTTATATCCGTTTTCGGCAATTTTTTCGTTAAGTCTTTTGCCGGCGGATTTTATATCCGCAAGCCCGAATTCGATAGCCAAGGCGTAAGCCGTTTGCGTATCGTTAGCGATTATACCGTTTCTCGAAATGTATTTTTTGTTAATCGCGGCGAGAATTTCCGCCGCCAATCTTTCATATTTCTCGCTTTCCTGCTCCTCGCCGAAGATTTTTGCGGCTTTTGCCGTTAAAGCAGCCGCATTGTAATAATATGCGGTCGCTATAAATCCCGTATCGGTAAGTCCGTGTTTGTCGCTCGGGTCGGGATTGTCGAGCGCGAGCCAGTCGCCGAATTGAAACCCGTAGTCGCGGATGCGTTTTCCGCCGCGGTTTTCGTCCGAAAGAAGCAGAAATTCCGTCCATAATTTCATATTCGGGTAGTTTTTCTTCAATTCTTCCTTATCTCCCGTGAATTTGTAAAGATTCCGAGGGATTATAACGGAGGCGTCGCCCCAGCCCGCGGACGTTCTTCCGAGCATAAAATCGTTGTTTTCCACGGGCTTTGCCCCATCGTAGAGTTCTTCGCGGGCATAAAAACAATCGGGAACGACAAACGGACAAGATCCGCCGTAGCGGAGTTGTTCTTGCCGCATATTTTCGAGATACTTCGAATAAAAAGCCGCGCAATCGGCGTTAAACAAAGCCGTTTCCGAAAAGACCTGCGCGTCGCCCGTCCAGCCGAAACGCTCGTCGCGTTGCGGACAATCCATAGGTATATCGAGGAAATTGTCTTTTTGGCTGTTGAATACGTTCTCGATAAATTTGTTTAACTTTTCGTTCGAAGTTTCGATTCTCCCCGTTTGAGCCATATCCGATCGAACGGAAACGCCGACGAAATTATCGAGCGTTTTTTTATCGATCTTTGCCCCTTCGACTTTTACGTATCTGAACCCGAAAAATGTAAAATGCGGGCGTATAAGTCGATTATCGCCGTCGGAAGTGTAACAATAGGTTGATTTGGCGGTGCGTAAATTATCGCGATAAAAATTTCCGTTTTGCAAAATTTCGCCGTAAGTCAAGGTGAGTTTTTCCCCGCGCGTTAAAAAATCGGAAATTTCAACCCAACCCGTTATTTCCTTGCCGAAGTCAAGTACGGTTTCGCCGTTCGGCGTTTTTATAAGCGTTGCTTTATATCTTTCCTTTGCGGTTACGCGCGGACTTATTCTCGATATTATTTTCGCTTTCGGCTTTTCGGTAAATTTTGTCTTGTTTGCTTTTAAAATAATTTCGGCATATACTTTGCCGTTTTCGTTAAAAATTTCTTTGCGCGCGTCGTAAATCTCTCCGTCGTAAATTTCGGAAAAAATAACGGGGGATTGAATTTCTTTCCATTTTTCGTCGGTCGTAAGAACTGTATTCCCGTCCGAAACAATCTCCGCCGAAAGTATAAAACCTTTACCGAACGCGCCTATGCCATTTACGCCGTTCGTCGGATACCTGCCGCCGTGCCAGCCGTTACCGCATAAAACGGCGATTTCGTTCTCTCCGTCGCGAAGGTACTTTGAAATATCGTAAGTTTGATATTGCAGAATATAACGATAATCGTCGCAATAAGGAGTAAAATATTCGTCGCCGACTTTTTTGCCGTTTATATACGCTTCGTAAAGCCCGAGCGCGGTTATGTAAAGACGGGCGTTCACGGCGGACTTTGCGGTAAATTTACAATAGAAAGCCGTCGATTCTGTATTCTCGGTCGCCGTGGTTATAAACGGAATATCCCATTCGGAGTTTTTTCTTCCGCATTCGAAAAACGATTGTCCGCTTGCGTTTTCGTCTTTGTCGTTTACAACCGTAACTCGCCAGAAATACTTAATTCCGCCCGAAAAATCATATGGCAAACGAAACGCGTTCGGGCTTATATCGCTCCAAGTTTCGGAAAAAAAGATATTTTTAAACGTTTCGTCCGTAGCGACGTCGATTCTTGCGCTTTTTATTTCTCCGTAGCCTTTGCCTTCGATCTTAAAAGAAAAAACGGGATTAAGTGTACTTATCCCGAGCGGTTCGAAAAGTCTGTTTACCTGTAAATTTGTTATTTTCATCGATTTAATGCCGAATTCCGTATAATACTTCCCATAAATTATACCACAAATATGGATGTTTAACCATATACGTGGTTGAACTATTACTACATTACGTTGACCGACTTGTAACGCCGGTCGCTACTTCTTTTTTTGCGAGAATAATTTTACATTGATTTGACGGCAGTTTTTGCGGCGGTCGATCGGCAAATCGAAACTCGGTTTAGTCGGTCAATTGAATCGGTGCGTGTGCTTGTCTGCGCCGCAAAGCGGCGCTCTCGTATCAAAGACAAGCACACGCACCGGTGCCAAAAAATGTTTTTACTATTCGATTAAAAAATCTTTTTCGTATGTTTCGCCTGCTTTAAGCGAAATTTTAAGCGGTGAAAAATCTTTGAGCGGCAAACCGCTCGAAAGCGTAAATTCGGTATCGCAAAGCGCGGTTATCAAGACTTTAACGTCGCCGTTTAATCGGGTAAGCCGGACTTTTACTCCGCAACGCGTAAGGCAATAACCTACCCTTATATTTCCCCACCCGCGGGGCGTCGCGGCAAAGATTTTAAGTTCTGTTTCGGTAGACTTGACGAGCATATTCTGCACGGCAGCCGTAAACCCCATATTCGCGTCGACCTGAAACGGCGCGTTTTTCGCCCACAGAAATTTCAGCGTTACGCCCTGATTCAGATAATCGTTATGGTAAGTAAACAGGTTTTCACCCACGCAAAACCTTATCAGCAGTTTAAGACATTCTTCGGCTTTTTCGCTCTCACCCGCGCTTGCGTAAAGATTGGCAAGGTGAGCGAAACTCCAACCCGTCTGTTCTTTTAACCCTAAACTTTGCCTTAAATCTATTGCCTTTTTGCACGCCGTAAACAACCGTTCGTCTTTTTCGGTTATCTCTCTGCCCGGGAAAAGCGGATAGAGATGCGACAAGTGTCTGTGCGCATAATTATCCTTGAAGTCGTCGTGAATCCATTCGGCTATCGCTCCGTCTTCGTTTATCTTATACGGCGGAATTCTTTTCAGCATATCCCGCCACGTTTCGTCATTTTCATCCGTTACGCCGAGTTCTTTTTCGACCTCGAGAAGATCCGATAGTAGGACTTTGAGCGTAGCAAAATCCATAGTGGCGTTTATACATACGTTCACTGCTTTCGCGCCCTTGAAACCGCCGTCGGCGCAGTTTTCCGGCGAATCGGACGGATAACTTTTCAGATAGCCGTTTTCGTCGGTTTGCATAAAGTCCTCAAAAAAAAGCGCGGCTTCTTTCATAAACGGATAGGCTTTTTCGGCTAAAAACTCTTTATCCCGAGTACAGAGATAATATTCGAAAAACATATCGGCTATCCATGCGGAACCCGCCGTCCAGTACAATACGTGCGGTTGCAAATTTTTCTTTTTTCCGCTCGCGTTATCCGAAAAGAGTGGCAACAAAATTCCACGGCAACCGTATAATTTTTGCGCGTTTTCTCTGAAATCGTCCATAAAAGACAGATAATAATCGAAAAACGGCTTCATCGTAAAGGCAAGATTACCCGAAAGGGCTTGCCAATAGCACATCTGAATATTTTCGTTATTGAAAAACGTCGAACTCCATGCGGGGCGATAGGCTCCGTTCCAGATTCCTTGAAGATTAGCGGGATAACGGCAATTTGCGGAAGAAGCAATAAGCAGATATCTGCCAAACAAAGCCTGCTTTTCTATCTGCGACAAGGTTACGTCGCCGTTATACGATTTTACTCTTTGCATTTCAGTCGGTTCGTCGCCCGTATCGTCGGTAAGACTTAATTCGCAGGACGAAAAAGCCGCGGAAAATTTTTCGGCGTGATTTTTCTTTACGGCTTCATAGTCGAAGTTATCGATATCGGATACGCCGTGATTTTCGTTTTCTTCGTAAAGGTCGCAAACGAGCGTTATCTCACTTGCGTTTTTAACCGAAAAGAAGTTGTCGTTAAAAGTCGCCGCTCCTTGCATTCCGTATAGTTTATCGCGATTTTCGCTTTGGATAAGTTTTACTTCACCGTCGCTTTTCAACGTGGTTTCGGCGACGAATATTTTACCGTTATCATTAGTTAATCGCCCTATAAGCAAGTTTTTGTCGCAATAAAACTCATACGACGGCATTTTATTGCCCGCAAGTTTTTTGCCGTTTCTATCCACCGCGTCGCTTAAATCGTGCTTTTCGATTTTTACTTGGAAATCGATGACGGACTTACTCGCCGTCATATAGAAAACGACTTTACCGCTGTCGTAATCGACGAAAATTTTGCGTTTATAGTCTACGTCGCCGTCGCGCCACCCGACGGTGGCTATACCCGACATCATATCTAATTCACGCGAATAATCTTTGAAAGCGGCGGTAACGTTCGTAATCATGCGGATATCAAAAGCAGGCAGATAGTCGCCGTTTTTGCTTTTATATCCGAGTTTTCGAAGTTTACGCTTATAAAAATTTTCGGCTTCGAGGTACTTGCCGTCGTCTAAAAGTTTACGCAAATACGGCATTTCGCCCGACACGTCGGGCATAAGCGAATCTATCGCCCCGTAGTAGAGCGACTCGTGATTGAGTAGTATTCTCTCGTCGTATACGCTGCCGTATACGAGCGCGCCGACCCTGCCGTTACC
>ULNN01023709.1_pt1 | contig 13287 bp, 12 predicted proteins | sample 1951931 | NCBI WGS metagenome assembly ULNN01 (sample SAMEA4835578, study PRJEB28245) | human gut metagenome | biome: gut microbiome; material: fecal sample | place: Denmark | collected 2008
CAACATTATCGAAATAGAGTAAAAAGAGTGAATCAAAAGGAAAAATCCTAGATTATCCCCGGCGGCGGGTACAGCGACGTTTGTTCTTACAGCGAGGGCTTTCCGATAGCGCAGGAAATGTGGAAAAGAGGATATAATTGTTTTGTATTGTATTATAGGGTTTTTCCGCGCGCGTATATGCCGAATCCCATAGAGGACGTCGCGAGGGCGATGAAGTATATCATAGAGAATTATTCCGAATTGTATATTTCCGACTATCTGCTTATGGGATTTTCGGCGGGCGGTCATCTTGCCGGAATATGGGCTACGAAGCAGGGTTATCAGAGATATAATCTGCCGAAGCCGAAATTTTTGTCTTTAACGTACCCCGTGATAGATTTGTCGCTTAAAAAAGGCGTTACGAGAGCAAATTGTCTGGGCGAAAACTGTTCGGAGGAAGAGGTGAAAAAATATTCCGTTCATACGAACGTGGACGAAAATTACCCCGAAACCTATTTATGGCAGGGCAGAAACGATCAGTGCATTTCTTTTGAAAATTCCGTAATTATGGACAAGGCTCTGACCGAAAATAACGTAAAACATAAATACGTCGTTTATGACGATACTTGCCATGGTTTCGGAGTGGGAAAAGGAACTTGCGCCGAAGGCTGGATAGACGATATGCTTAAATTTTTTAACGAAAACAATAAGGAGTAAACAGATATGGCATTTGATAAAGATTTTGCGTGGGGCGTCGCGTGTTCCGCTTATCAGACAGAAGGAGCGGAGAATGAGGACGGCAGAGGCGAGAGTATATGGGACAGCAAGTTCACTAAGGGGAAAACCCTCGGAGATATGAACGGAAAAATTGCCTGCGACCATTATCACAGATACAAAGAGGACGTCGCGCTTTTAAAAGAACTCGGAATAAAGAATTATCGTTTTTCGATAAGTTGGACGAGAATATTTCCATGCGGTACGGGAGAAGTCAATTTAAAAGGCGTTGAGTTCTATAAAGACCTCGTTAATCGACTTATAGCCGCAGATATTACGCCTTGGGTAACGCTTTTTCACTGGGATTTGCCGCGTAGTCTTTACGAAAAGGGCGGGTATCTGAATAGGGAAATAAGCGATTGGTTTGCGGGGTATGCCGCCAAAGTCGTTGAGATTTTCGGCGATAAAGTAACTAATTACATTATTATGAACGAGCCGCAATGTATCGTGGAAGAAGGACACTTTATGGGTACGCAGGCGCCGTTTTTAAAACTTTCGAGAAAAGAAACTTTCACGGTCGCCCACAATCTTCTTTTGTGTATGGGTAAAGAGGAAAAGGCAATGAGAAAAGCCGCGAAACATAAACTGAATATCGGTATAGCCCCGTGCTTTACTCCGATGATGCCTATGAAAGAGGAAGACGCCGAGATTGTCCTTAATTACAATTTTTCGCCGAGCGGAGATTTTTGGGACGGATGCTATTTTACCGACGCTATTATAAAGGGCGAGTTTACGAAAGAGTATAAAGAGTGGTTTAAAAAATACGATTATTACCCGTCCGAAAGCGATATGAAGATTATAAAGAGCGATCTCGATTTCTTCTGCGCTAATTTATACAGAGGGTTTTATATTGAAAATACCGCAGACGGAATAAAAAGAAAGCCCGTTACGCCTACGGACGATTTTTCCGCTACGGAATGGGCGGTTACGCCCGAGGCAATGAAATATCTCGTGAAATACTATTATGAGAGATACAGGTTGCCGATGATTTTATCAGAAAACGGCGTTGCGCTTTCCGAATGGAAAACTTTAAACGGCGATATCCCCGATGATATGCGGATAGACTATATGAAAAGGCATATCGAAGAGATGAAAAAAGTTGCAGACGAATATCCCGTAAAAGGCTATTTTTACTGGTCGTTTACGGATAATTTTGAATGGGCGCTCGGCTATTCGAAGCGTTTCGGGCTTGTTTACATAGACTATAATACGTTGGAGCGAATTCCTAAAAAGAGCGCGTTTTGGTATAAAAAAGTCATTGAAACGAACGGGGATAATCTCGATTAAACGAAAGAGGAGAATTATATGTCTGAAAAATACGGAAAGTTCGCCGATAAACTCGGCGGCTACATAATCGACAAATTGCCCGACGCGGGAAATTACGAGTATATTTATAAAAACGACGAAATACTCGTAAAGGTAGATCAGTACGGTGTTGTCGCCGTTCAGATAAATCCGCCCGTCGGCGAAGCCGTTTTCAAAAGAGAAGAACGGGAAGTCGGGTCGCCCGTTAAGGCGTTGATTTCGGACGGCGAGAGGGTTTTCGACAACTTCGGCGTATTGACCGCCGATAAGTTAATGATAACGTTTTTGCCCGAAAAATCGACTTATAGCCTCACTTTCGGAAAAACGAAGGTCGAAACCGAGGTTTTCGTAACGAATAAAGGCAAGCGCTTTATAATGAACGTTACAATCGAAAATTTCGGCGATAAAGACAAAGAGTATAAGATACTGAAATGTTGTTTCCCGTATCTCAACGAACTTTTAATGGCGCCGTGGGATAAGCCCGAATGGTATACGAGAACGGAATATCTTAAGGATAAGAACGCCTTTTTAACGACGAAATACAGCGTTGCGGGCAAAAAGGAAGAAAGGCGTTATCTTACGGTTGTCGATAGCGATAAAACGACGGAAGGTCGGGAGTTGAGTCTTGAAAGACTTACGACGGCGACTAAAAATTTCAGCGCGATACCCGATAAAATCGGCGTCAAAACCGAAGATACTCTTTACGCCTTTAAGCAATGCGTTTCTACCCTTTCTTCCGTAACGGTTAAAAAGGGCGGAAAGTATTCCTTTACGCAGGTGTTTTCCGTTACAGCCGACGACGGTAAAATCACGGAAGAAATTGATAAGTCGAAAGTATATTTCGACGAAAAAAGTCGAAAAGAAGAAGAGAAAATACTCGAAAGGAAATACGCCGAATTATTTTCGGTGAGAACGATAAAAACGGACGATAGAGACTTCGATAAATTCATAAACGGCTTTTTGCCGCTCGAAATGTACTGGGTTTCTTCGCTTGACCGCGGTTGGCCGACGGGAATGAGAGGCGTGAGAGACGCCGCGAACGATTTCGAAGGAATGCTTTGTTACGATAAGCAGATGTGTCAAGACGTAATCGAAAACATTTTCTCGAAGCAGAGAAGCGACGGGTGGTATCCGAGACAGGTGCCTTTCGGCAGCGGTACGAAATTCGATTTGAGGGAGTTTGTCGATTCGGCGTGCTTCTTCACCGAATACGTTTACGACTATCTCGCTTACACCGACGATTATTCGATTTTAGAAAAAGAGTACCCGTATTATGACGGCGAAAAGGCTGAAAGCGGCTTAGCGCATTTGAAAAAGGGGCTTGACTATCTTATTTCGGGCGACGCATCGGGCGAACACGGACTTGTCAAAATGCGTGGCGGAGACTGGCTCGATTGTTTAAGCGGAGTAGGCAAAAAAGGCAGAGGCGAAAGTGTAATGGTGTCATGCCAACTCGTTATGTGCCTTAGATATTTATCCGAAATAATGAATAAAGTCGGGCAGATAAGAGACGTTGAAAAATACGAAAAGTCAGTCTATAAGTTGATAAACGCGATAAACAAGGCGTCATTTAACGGTAAATTTTATAACGCCGTGTACACCGATAACGGCTCTTGGCTTTTTTCCGAAAAGGACGAGGACGGCGAAAAGAGAGTATACGTCCCGACGAACGCATACGCCGTTATAAGCGGAGTGGCGGACGGTAAGGAAAAATCGATATTCTCGGAAATAGCCGCTTTGAAAACCTTGGACGGTTACAAGTTGTTTTCCGAGCCGCTCGGCGGTAAGTTCATAGACGGAATAGGTAAAATGGGAACGGGAGATTTTCAGCCGTATTTCGCCGAGAACGCAAGCGTGTATAACCACGGTTCGCAGTGCTTTCTGATAAGGGCGTTGGCAAAAGCGGGGAGATACGAAGATATAGCCGAAGTCTTGGGATACGCAATGCCCTTGTATGCGGATAAACATTCGCCCGAAAAGACCTGTTCCGCGCCCTACGCGATAACAAACTGTTATCATTTAGTGCCGTCTTTCTACGGCAGGTCGGGCTTCTCGTTTTTAACGGGCAGCGTCGCTATGATCGAAAGAGCGGTTTATTCTTGGGTGTTCGGCATAAACTTTACGCTTTGCGACATGGTAATAACACCGTGCGTACCGAAGAAATACGAAAACGCAGAGGTGGTAACGCCGTTTAACGGTCATAAAATAACCGTACAATATTCTGGCTACGGAGCGAAAATACAGTGTGCGGAAATAAACGGTAAAACGCTTCCCTTATCGGCGGACGGTCGTTCGGCTCTTATAGAAAAGTCGCGAATATCCGACGACGTGGCAATTACTATTAAATTAAGTAACTAATGACAATATTTTAATTAACATAAGTGCTAAAAAAAGGCGGTAATTATTTAACAAAAATTTCAAATGGCTCTTTGGCGGGTGCTTGACTATACAAGCGCGCCGCTTCGCGGCGCGGTCAAGCACCCGCTAAACAACTCACTTATCTCGGTAATTTTACGCCAAAGAAGTCCTTTGCAAAAAATAATACGAACTCCGATTTGTTTTCAGAGTTCGTATTATTTGCATATGGTGGACACTTATTTGATAAATTCGAACAGACGGCAGAAAAAGAAACACGATGTAATGAATCGGGCGTATCTTCGGGGGATATCGGCGGAGTAGGCGGAGTCCTATTCGTAAAATTAAAGAAAATTTCAATTTTATCTTTGTACACGATAATTTTATTGACGAGCAAGTTAAGTAAGAATCGCGGCTCCTTTTTTAGCGTTGTTTTCAGATAATCATAAATTTCTTGTTTGGTTATTTTCTGCTGTTCGGAATATTCGGCAAGCAGAATTTTTTCTTCGAGCGAATGCTTTTTAGTCTCTAAATCTTGCAACCGCGCCTTTGTCGATTCTGTGATAATGCCTTGTTCAATGGCTTTCATAACATTATCAATCGATTTTTGAAGTTCGGTTTTATCTTTTTTCAAAAGACCAACGGCGGAATTTTCTTTGGCTTTTCCGTTGCATATTTCAGTCAGCTTTTCGGCGATAGCATCTACTTTCTCGTCATTTTTAAGTATTTCAAAAATAATCCCGGTAATCATATTTTCGAATACTTCTTTTTTTAATCGTTCACTTGTGCAGATATGCAGTTTTTTTCTGCCCATACAGGAATAATAATAAAAAGTGTTTCCCCGTGGATTTGTGCCGCAGTCGCCCTGATAGCGATTACCGCAACAGCCGCATATAATTTTGTTTTTGAGCAAATAAACGGAATTAGGATTACGAGAGCCGATTTTATTTTGCAAAAGGATAGTTTGTACGCCGTCAAATGTGTTTTTATCTATAAGAGCAGGAAATATATTGTTGTAAATACCGTCGTCATAGTGTGCTATTCCTATGTATTTTTCGTTGTGAAGAATTTTGAATATAGTATTTTCAATGAATCGTTTTCCGTGATATAAAACGCCTTTTTCGGTGAGTTCATCGATGATTTCACGCACGACTTTTCCCGAATAATATTCTTTGAAAATGAAACGTATAACGTCGGCTCGCTCTTCGTCAATGCACACGTGTCTGTCTTTATAAAAATAACCGTAAGGCGGTCTTCCGCCGCCGCAGAAGCCTTTTTGTCGGCTTTCATGTAAACCGCGTTTAATTTTTTGCGAGAGTTCGGCGGAGTAATATTCGGCTAACCCGATATACATATTTTCAAGGATAATGCCGTCGAGATTTTTTGAGCCGTCGATGTTTTCGCTTGTACGCTGCGTGGCGGAAATCAAAGTTTTTTTATTTTTCTTCAATTTTTGTTTATTGACGGCGACTTCGATAGAGTTTCTTCCGAAACGATCGATAGCATATACGAGAACGATTTGCCAAAGCCCGGAAATCTCGGCGTCTTTCAGCATTTTCTGAAAAGCAGGGCGGTTGTCGTTCGTACCGGTCATCGCTCGATCGATATAAGTATCTACGATTTCAAGATTGTTTTGTTTGGCAAATTCGTTGCAGATACGAAGTTGTCCTTCAATGGATTGTTCCGTTTGCCGTTCGCTGGAATAGCGGGCATAAATGACTGCCGATTTCATAGGTATATTTGCGACTCTCCTTTCAGGTATCTTGTCTTGTAATTCAAGCGTAGCACAAGTGCGAAGAAAAGCGTTAGGGGGTAAATCCGACGAAAACTAATGTAAAATCCGACGAGCTTTATCGAAAAGAGGGACAAACCCCGACGAATACCCCGCTAAAAATACGATTGCGCTTGCGCAGACAAAAGACAACAAGTTTTATGGATTAAGCCGAAGCATTCGGCTTAATCACAAAAACACCCCATCAAAAAAATACGGAGCAGTCAAAGGCGGCGTAGAAAAAAATTAGCGATTAAAATAATGTAGCCGTAGTTAAAAAAATTGCATTGAAATAAAATAAGCCGCAGTTTCAAACGAAAACTGCGGCGTACAAAATATACGCAATATTTTTACCCTTTGACGGCTACGGTTTTTTTGATAAAAGAAGCTCAGTCGAAATAATAAAACAAAAAAGGCGTAATTAGGAGATAGATTGCATGAAAGTGTTAAAAATTTCTGCTGAAGGGTTGCCGTTATTTAGCGGCAGAAGAGAGATCGATTTTACCGCAACGCAGAGAGTTACGCCCGAAAGTGCTGATAAAATGACCTTACTGTTTTCCCAAAATTCTCAAAACTATTATTTGAATAGAGAGCTTGTTTTTTTCAATAGATTAACATGATCATCAAAGCGTTGAGATAAAAATAGAATCCGGTTTTTATCCGGAAAAATAAGTGAAATTTGTCTGCATAGCCGGTAATTTCTGTCGGTGTTCCCCCCGTGCAAATTGACTTGGTTTGTGGTATAATAAAAGAAAAAACGGAGGCGAACAGAAATGGAAGAAAAAATATCAATGCGGGAAAGTGAAGCGAAAACGTGCGCCGAATTTCAAGGAATAAAAGAAATTCCGTTTGAAGAAAATCAAACGGGAAAACGGATATTTATAAACGGCGTTCCGGATCTGGCTCAAATTTCGGAAGAAACGCTGAATTGTTTTGCTGCGGTGCTATTTGAAGGATTAAAAAATAATCGCAATAAAAATTGCTAAAATACGAGCAATCTATTGACATTTTAAAAGAAAAGTGCTAAAATATAAGCACTATGAAAAATAAATTCAATATCAATCAATTTGTGGAAGTAATCACGCCGCAATCGATGGCACAGAAATTGGCAGAAAAAGAAAAAACAAGCAGAAAGCAAATGAAACTGACGCAGAAAGAACTTTCCGTGAGATCGGGCGTTTCTTATGCTTCGGTGCGCAGGTTTGAGAACAGCGGGGAAATTTCATTGTTTTCGCTATTAAAAATCGCAAATGTACTCGGCGTTCTGGAAGATTTTAATGCTTTATTCACGCGCAAAGCAATCACGAGTTTGAAGGATTTTGACGTATGAAAATAAAGGAAATCAAAAAAGTAACCGTTAAGTATAACGAAAAAACGGTAGGGTATCTTGCGCAAATTACACCTTCCGTAATCGGATTTCAATACGATGAAGAATGGCAGAAAAACGGATTTTCCGTTTCGCCGTTATCTTTGCCGTTATCCGATACAATTTATACGTCCGGAAAAGAAATGTTCGGCGGGCTGTACGGCGTATTTTTCGATTCTTTGCCCGATGGCTGGGGCGAATTGCTTTTAAATCGTTTCTTATCGAGAAACGGAATCAACCCGGAACGATTGTCTGTGCTTACGAAACTTTCTTTGATAGGAAAAAACGGACTTGGCGGCTTGACTTACGAGCCGAGTCAACCCTATGCCGAGCCAATTTCGGACGTAAATAATTTTGATGCGTTATCCAAAGCAATAAATGATATTCTGAATGATTCGGCAAACGAAAACGAGCTTGACGAAGTATATGCGCTCGGCGGTTCGAGCGGCGGAGCGCGACCCAAAGCGCATATAAAAATCGACGGTGAAGAATGGATTGTAAAATTTGCGTGCAGAATCGATCCGGAAAATGTGGGAAGCGAAGAATATAAAGCGAATGAAACGGCGAAGAAATGCGGAATTCAAGTAAATGAATTTCGAATGTTTCCGTCGGGAAAATGCACAGGCTACTTCGGAACGAAGCGTTTTGATCGGGCGTATTCAAACACGGGCGATAGCGAGATTTTGAAAGAAAAGCGATTGCATATGGTATCGTTGTCGGCGTTGTTGGAAACAACCCACAAAATACCGAATCTTGATTATATGCACTTGTTTCAGGTGATACAGGAAATATGCGTAAATCCGAAAGAGGATATGTACGAAGCGTATCGACGGATGTGTTTTAACGTATTTTACAAAAATAAAGACGACCACGGAAAGAATTTTTCGTTTTTATATCATGAAGGGAAAAAGGGGTATGTATTATCGCCTGCATACGATTTAACGAAAACGCCCGAAAAATTTGAACACGAAATGACGGTAAACGGTAACGGCAATCCAAGTGAAAAAGATTTGCTCGCAGTTGCGGAAGAATTCAAATTAAACCTTGCGGAAAGCAAAGAAATAATAAGAAATATACGCGCAATATGTGAACAATAAGGCATCGTTGAGGCGGCTGAATGAAATTTTAAATATAAAATCAAAAAGATTTTCTCTATTCAAGACGAAGATATACATTAGTAATTTTTAACGAAAAAAAGTATACAGAATACAAAAGTTCAAAAATGAAGCCGAGCGAGTATTGCAAAGAGCAATTAGGGTATAAAAATATAACATCCCCCGATTTTATAGAAGGATACTTTGATCGTTTAGTGTTCATCATCGCTAAAAGCGTTTCGTATTCATAATCGGGTAACGCCATTTTTGCGATCAGTTTATCGTAACGTTCGTATGATGCCTCTTCGGTTGCTTGTTTTGCATAAAGATCAATCGTAAGCTCGTTGTGGCGCAAATTCTGATCTTCGTAACTGCCGACTTCGTATTTTTCGTTTTTGTTGTATTTTTTCCAAAGCATTCTGCCGAGATGACGGTAACAAGCAAGACGAATCGGGAGCGGCTTTCCGAATTTCCCGATACAAAGATCGCCTAATTTTTTGCCGATGAATCGGCATAAAAAGCAAATGGCTTCTTCGGCGTAATCGTAAGCTTCCGAATACGGTTTTAAAATATCGGTATGGCAGTAAATATCCTTATACAAACGTTGAAAGACATAGTATAAATCGCGAGTAGAAATGAATCATTCGCGTTCTTACCGAGCTTAAAGCTATCAGTTCGCCGATTTCACGGATATTCTGTTCGGTTATGATTGTGTCGTCGCTGAAGCGGTAGATTTTTTGTTGTTGAATCATTTTGGTTTTCTCCTGATTTTGTTTTATTTTGCCTTTTCGGCAACAAAAAAACAGCACGGAGAAAACTGAGAATCCGAGATAATACAAATAGGGGAAGCGCGAAAGTCAACGAAGAAGCAAGAAATTATTGCATACAAGTTAAGCAAAAACGAAAAAAAGGAGAAATAAAAAAAGCCGAAATTGAAGCAAATCCATTTCGACTCTCAAATTATATAAAAATTATAAGCAATAATTTTTGCCGTTGACTTTCGTTTTTCTTTGTGCTACACAAAAAACAACCGAAAAGGCAAAAAATTTTTCGGAGAAACAGAAAAAATTTTCAGTTGAAAATCTCCGAGAAAAAAGATTTCACAAAAATTTTACAAATATTTATAATAAAAGAACGAGATACCTTCGAGTTGAAAGTATCTCGTAAATGTTGAAAGAGAAAAAATCGGGCAAAAAAACCTGAAATACCGCTTAAACGTATGAAAAAACTATCCGAATCTCTTGATTTCCGTCAAAAAAGTTCGGATAGTCCCACTTTGGTGGAGCTAAGGGGAGTCGAACCCCTGACCTTTTGAATGCCATTCAAACGCGCTACCAACTGCGCTATAACCCCGAATTGCTTTTATATAATAACATAAGTATTCGTTTGTTGTCAAGCGTTTTTGCAAGAAGAATATTTATTTTTACGTGAAAATCCGAAGGCGGACGGAAAAGTCCGATCGCCTCCGGAATCTTTTTTTTTCGGTTATGTAATTATGATTACTTTTTGTATTCTCGCATTAAGGCTTCAAATGCGGGCAAAGAATTTTTTACGCGGGAATGCGGCACGCAATAGGAAATTCTTACGTAGCCGGGGTAATAAAAATCGTCGCCGGGTACCAGTATCAGTTCGTGCTTTTTCGCACGTTCGCTAAATTTTGCCGCGTCCGGTTCGAGAGCTTTCATAAACAGATAAAACGCGCCTTCCGGGCGGCAGCATTCGTACCCGTAAGCAGTCAGGGCATTGTATAACAAATCCCGATTGTTTTCGTAAAAGCTCATGTCGGAAGCCGTGCCGAGGCAATTTGCTATCGTGTATTGAAGCAGCGACGGCGCGCAGACGTAGCCGTGTTGTCTGCCTGCGCCGCATACGGCGTCGAAAATATCCCGCGCGTTTTCGGATTCGGGCGATATGCTTACATACCCGATTCGTTCGCCCGGCAGCGTGAGAGATTTGCTGAACGAATAGCAGACAATCGTATTTTTGTAGTAAAGCGGGGCATAGGGTACCGAAACGCCCGCAAAAACGATTTCGCGGTAAGGTTCGTCCGCGAGAAGGTATACGGGCATGCCGTATTTTTCTTCGTGAGCGGAAAGTAATTCGCTTAATTTTTCAAGCTCTTTTGCGGAAATTACTTTGCCGGTGGGGTTGTTCGGCGAATTGATAATCACAACCTTCGTTTTTGGCGTCAGCGCACGGGAAAGCGCTTCGAAATCAATCGAAAAATCCGTCGCTTTGCATTTCACGCTTACCATTTTTCCTCCCGCGCCTTCGATAAATACTTTGTATTCGGGAAAAAACGGCGCGAAAACGATTGCCTCGTCGCCGTCGTTGAGCAGAGCGGAAAGGGATACGGCAAGCCCTGCCGAAGCGCCGCAGGTAACGTAAATCAAATCTTTGGAAGCGGGCGAATGAAAAGTATTTTGAATATAGTCGGCGATTTTTTCTCTGACGAGCTGGGCGCCCTGCGCCGATGTATAGGCGTGCAGGCGTTCGGGCGGGGTGTTTTTCAGAAGCGTAAGCATTTCGTCGGTAATCGCGGCGGGGGTAGGCGCGCTGGGATTGCCGATTGAAAAATCGAAAACGTTTTCATCGCCGATTTCCGCACGGCGCTTGTTTGCGTATTCGAACAGCTCGCGGATCACGGATCTGTGCGCGCTGAGACGTTTCATTTTTTCGTTGACATAATTTTTCATAAAAACCTCCTGTAAACCGGATGCGACGATGCGCATGGATATTCTTAAAAATGTGTAGCTTCTAAGCGGATTTTCTTAAGCGCGTTTTTTGAAAACCCGACTGTTTGCATGCGTTTGTATTACGGCAGCAGTTCCGCGATTTCGTAAATCAGCCGTTCCGATTTTTCCCAGCCGAGGCATGGATCCGTGATCGATTTTCCGTAAACGCTTTCCGTTATCTTCTGGCATCCGTCCTGCAAATAGCTTTCAATCATCACGCCTTTTACAAGCCTTGCTACACCCGCGTTGTGCTTCATGCTGTGCAGTATTTCTTTCGCGATGCGCGGCTGTTCTTCGTAACGTTTCCCCGAATTCGAATGGTTGGCGTCTACGATAACGGCGGGGTTCTGAAGGCTGCTTTTTTCGTATAAATCGCTTAGTTCCGTCAGATCTTCGTAGTGATAGTTGGGCAGGTTGGTGCCGAAGCGGTTTACCGAACCGCGCAGAATCGCGTGTGCGAGAGGGTTGCCCGTACTTTGCACCTCGAAGCCGCCGTAACTGAAATCGTGCGGGCTCTGCGCCGCCGTAATGGCGTTTAACATTACCGATAAATCTCCGCTCGTCGGGTTTTTGAATCCGACGGGAACGTCCAGTCCGCTGGCTGTTAAACGATGCTGTTGATTTTCCGCCGAGCGCGCGCCCACCGCCACGTACGATAAAATATCGGCGAGATAACGATGATTTTCGGGGTAGAGCATTTCGTCCGCGCCCGAAAACCCGGTTTCTTCCAGACATCTGATATGCAAACGTCGTATAGAAATGAGTCCGCGGAACATATCCGGCGCGCGGTGCGGATCGCTCTGGTGCAGCATGCCTTTATAGCCCGCGCCCGTCGTTCTCGGCTTGTTGGTGTAAATCCGCGGCACGAGAATCAGTTTATCGCTTACTTTTTCCTGCACTGCGCGGAGGCGTGTTGCGTATTCGAGTACCGCGTCCTCGCGGTCGGCGGAACACGGACCGATAATCAGCAGAAACTTTTTGTTTTTTCCTTCGAGTACGCCGCGGATTTCCTTGTCGTTCGCGTTTTTGCGCGAAGCGAGCTTCTCCGAAAGGGGATACATTTTTATCACGTCCTGCGGGGCGGGAAGCCGTCGTTTGAAAAGCATGTTCATTGTTCGTGTTTCTCCTTATTTTCGTCCTGTTCCGTTTTATCGAACAGCGCGCGCCGCGCCGAAGAAAGCCTCATGGCGTTTTTCAAGCCCGTTTCGTCGTTCGTTTCGATAAAACGCGCGATTTCGGAAAATTTTTCCGAAAATAATTTTATCTGCGCCAGAAGCTCGTCTTTATTTTCGAAAAACAGTTCGCTCCAGAGCGATTCGTTGATTTTTGCGATGCGCGTTAAATCACGGAAGGAATCGCCCGTATAATCCGCAAGTTCCGCCGGATCTTTGCATGTCATCAATGCCATGGCGATGCAATGGGTAAGCTGCGAAACGAAGCCGATCATTTCATCGTGTTTTTCGGGCGATAACAGAGATATCCGCCTTGCCCCGATAGCGTTGCCGAGCGCGGCGCACGTTTCAATCGCCGTTTCCGTATTTTTAGCCGTGGGAGTTACGATATAATTTCCGCCTTCGAAAATACGTCGGTCGGCATGGCGGACGCCGCTTTCTTCTTTGCCGCGCATCGGATGAGCGCCGATAAATTCGAGGTCGGGGCGCAGCAAGTTCTGTATCGCGTATGCCGTGGCGCGTTTTACGCCGCTTACGTCGGTAAGCAGCGCGCCTTTTGCAATGAATTTCTGATTTTCCCGTATCCAGCCGAGCATGGCGGCAGGGTAAAGGGCGAACACGATTAAACGATATTTTTTAATAAAATCTCCGTCCGCAAAAGTTCTGCCGTCCCGTATCCAGCCGCGTTGTTTCGCGTAAGATAACGCTGTTTCGTCGGTATCGACGGCGCCCGTTT
>ULNN01013192.1_pt1 | contig 13152 bp, 17 predicted proteins | sample 1951931 | NCBI WGS metagenome assembly ULNN01 (sample SAMEA4835578, study PRJEB28245) | human gut metagenome | biome: gut microbiome; material: fecal sample | place: Denmark | collected 2008
AAGAGGCGCGGCGGATTCTGCCGAGGGAGAGTAAACCGGAAGATGGCGAAGCAGAAAATTAAAAAAATAGTGTTTGTCTGCACGGGAAACACTTGCCGTTCGCCGATGGCGGAAGCGGCGTTTTCGGCGGAAATCAAACGCAAAAGCTTGCCCGCGGTGGCTACTTCGGCGGGTTTGAATGTTTCGCCGACCGAGCGGGATATGAACGAAAAAGCGGCGAAAACGCTGGAAAATACAGGACTTATGCTGCCGTATTTTTCCTCCACTTCGCTTACGAAAGAAACGCTCCTATCGGCGGATATCGTTCTCTGCATGACGCGCGCGCAAAGCGAACTTTTAAAACCCGCGAGAAAGCGTTTTCTGGAAGAGGCGGGAAAAACGTCGGCGAAAAATAACGTTTTCTGTTTTGCGGATCTCACGGGAGAGGATATTCCCGATCCGTACGGAAAAGACGAAAAGACGTATGCGGAAACGCTGGAAAAAATCATCGCGGCGTTTCCCGCCATCGAAGAAAAGTGGTTTACGAAGAAGCCTCGGGCGGTAAAAACAGGCGGAAAAACTTCGGTAAAGAAGCCGACGAAAAAAGCGGGAACGGGCGCAAAGAAGAAATCGGCGAAGAAAACTTCGAAGGGCGGCGCGAACGGTAAAGCGCGGGCGAAGAACGGAACGAAAAAAAAGAGAACGGCGGCGCCGAAAAAAATATAACCGGAACTTACCGCAAACACGCGCCAAACGCTTGAAATTTTTAATAGAAAGTGATATAATCGATAAGAAAATACCCAAGAGGTTGCTCAAAGGAGAAAAGGCGTATGAAAATTGCCGTAGCATGCGATCACGGCGGATTGAATCTGAAAAAAGCGTTGCTTGCGTTTCTGGAAAAAAACGGACACGAATACGTTGATTTCGGTACGTATACCGCGGATTCGTGCGATTATCCCGATTTTGCGCTGAAAGCGGCGGAAGCCGTTGCAAGCGGAGAATGCGAGAGAGGAATCGTGATTTGTTCTTCCGGCATCGGCGTTTCCATCGTGGCGAACAAAGTACCCGGAATTCGTTGCGCGCACTGCCACGATACGTATTGCGCGAAATATACGCGTTATCATAACGACGCGAATATGCTTGCTTTCGGCGAACGCGTGATCGGCGCGGGGGTGATGGAAGAAATCGTTACGGAATTTCTTACCTGCGAATATATGGGCGGCGAGCGGCACGACAGAAGAATTGCCAAAATCAAAGCGATTGAAGAAAAATATTGCAAAAAAGAATATATAAAGTGATTTTTGCGGACAGGCTTCGGAATGTGTTCCGAAGCCTGCTCTAAAGCCCGGAACATCCGGATGATAAAAACCGAAAAACTACAGCAAGGAGATATACAATCATGGAAAAGTATGAATTTCTGGATAACCCCAAATTTCACTACGTTCAGCATCCGCTGATCGAGCATAAGCTGGCGATTCTGCGCGATAAATCTACGCGCACGAAGCAGTTTATGGAGCTTGCCGAAGAAATCGCGATGCTCGAAACGTACGAGGCGACGAAGGATTTGCCTTTGGAGAACGTGGATGTGGAAACGCCTGTGGCTACCGCGCATTGCAAAATGGTTTCCGGGCGCACGGTGGGCGTGGTTCCCATTCTTCGCGCGGGACTCGGTATGGTTTCCGGCGTATTGCAGCTGATTCCAAACGCAAAAGTGGGGCATATCGGTTTGTACCGCGACCCCGAAACGCATCAGCCCGTGGAATACTATTGTAAACTTCCCGCGGACAGCGAAATGAGAACTTTGCTTGTGGTAGACCCCATGCTTGCTACGGGCGGCAGCGCTTCCGACGCGATTACGATGATTAAAAAGCGCGGCGCGAAAGATATTAAACTTTGCTGCATCGTTTCCTGCCCCGAAGGCATCAGAAAAGTGCTTGCCGATCACCCGGACGTTGATGTGTACGTGGCGGCGATCGACCCGATTCTGAACGAGCACTGCTATATTGTTCCCGGTTTGGGCGATGCGGGCGACAGACTGTTCGGAACGAAGTAACTCCGGCTGTAAAGATACAAGCATCGAAAGCACTGAAAGGCGGCGCGGGAAACTGTGCCGCCGACAGACTTTCGGATAAGGAAAATCATGGCGCAAAGAACGTTGATTGCGATCGGCGGAGGGGAGCTGAAAGAACGTACCACGCTGAAAATAGACGAATATATTGCGGAAAGAGCGAAAGCGCGTGCGGGAGAACGGAGAGCGAACGCGTTGTTTTTGCCTACGGCAAGCCATGATTTCATGCCGTATTACAATACGTTTCATAAAGTGTACACTGGCGTTTTCGATATTAAAACGGACGTGGCGCTGTGCGTTTTCAAAGACGTGGATTTATCTCGCATGAAAGAAAAATTCGATAAAGCGGATATGATTTACGTGGGCGGCGGCGACACCGTGTTTATGATAGAGCAGTGGAAGAAAACGGGAATTTTGCCTCTGATTCGTGAGGCGTACGAACGCGGAGTTGTGCTTTGCGGGCTTTCTGCGGGCGCGATTTGCTGGTTTTCGGATATGTACACCGATTCTGCCGTCGAAGGAAACGGCGAAAAATATTCAATGTTTTCCGGGCTTGGCTGGATAAAAGGAAAAATTTCTCCGCATTATGGCGCAAGAATGGTTGACTTTGATAAAATTTTGTGTTATAATAACTGCAGTGCTTACGGATTAGAGGACAATTCGGCGCTTGTACTCGAAGATGAACAGGTGTGCGGCGTGATTTCAAGCGGCGGTACCGTCTGGAAAATCGAGAGCCTGAACGGCGAATTGAAAAAGACGGCGATGGCATTGACGGAAATCGATTGAGCTTTTGAAAACCGTGTAAGCAAAAAATTTGCGGATGTGGCGAAACTGGCAGACGCGCAGGTTTCAGGTTCCTGTGGGAGACCATATGGGTTCGAGTCCCTTCATCCGCACCATATTGTGGCGACAAAAAAGATATTTGCCCGAAAAAGTCCGATTTCATCGGGCTTTTTTCGTGTTTGAAAGCCTGTAAATCGGTGTCAAAAACCGTAGATGTAAAACGGCGATTTTCCAATTGTAACGGGATTTGAACCCTTACCACGGCAAAAAATCGTGCTTGACGGAAGTACGGAAAAGAAAATTACATAAAAAATTTGGCGTATAGCGTAAAAAACTATACGTCTTTTTTTATGCCAAAAAATCAGGAGAATGGAATTATGGATTTAACGGAAAAATTGAACCTTATGGGCTATTCGAAAGACGAGAGCAAGCAACTTCAAAGCGTTGAGGAAGTGGCAGATTTTATTTGTAAGAACGGAAAGCGCGGCGACGTTACAATAACGAATAACGGCGAGCCGTTTATAACGACGATAGGGATATACCTCGACAAGGTAGCCGATATAAGATACCGCGCGCAGTTAATGCCGGTTTTAGCGAAAAAGCAAAAAACGCTTTTTTCGGGAATAAATAAGGTCAGCGAAACGAACGAAGACGATTTTACACGGTGAATATGAGAAATGAAACAGACGAATTTGGACGGCGTGAAGGAAGTTGCGAAAATATTTTTGGCAATGAAACCGATAAGGACGGAAATGTCGCCGGCAATAGTAATACACCCGTTTACCGATTCGGGGTATGCGTTAGTAAGCGTTAAAGAAGGCGTACCATCTTTTGAGAATATTATGACGGAAGACGGTTTTGAGAAATGGCGTAAAAAAAAAGAAATTCGTATAGAGAAAGCGAAGTCTGCGAGTGAAATATTTTTCTACGTTACGAAACCGTATTGTCTGACGTTTTTAAAATATGTGCAGGAGTATTTGTCGGAAGAAGATTTTGCCAAAACGCTTGCCGAGTGCTGGGTACGCGATGAACAGCCGAATATAAATCCCAACTTCACGAAAACGGAACTGACGAGGATGTTCAGGCGCGCAGATAAAAAGTTTTTAATGAGCGAAGCGGGATATAAAAAATGGCAGGAACTGCCGGAAAGAGTAACGGCTTATCGCGGAGTAACAGAATATAACGGAAAGAACGTTCGGGTGTTGTCCTGGACGACGAATTACGAAACGGCAAAATGGTTTGCGGGAAGATTTGAGGAACAAGGGAAAATATATCAGGCAGAGATAGATAAAAAGTATATACTCGCATATATCGACCACCGCGGGGAATCGGAATTGATCGTCGATCCGAAGTACCTTGAAAACGTAGAAATGGTTGAAGATTTATCTATGGATATGACGATGCGGTTATAATACAAGAAAGACAGTCGGTTGCAGAAATGTGATCGGCTTTTTTTTATATCAAAAATTTCGGAGGTGAAAACAATGTATTTCAGAAACGAACATCACAGGCAGGCATTTCGGGAAGGAATGAAAAAGACGAATCGCAAGGATAAGGAAACGGTGAGCGCGGTATATTTGCTGTCGGCAGAGCCGTGCTTATGGCGGCGAGCAAAGCAGGCGTCTGTCTACGGAAAAATTTTATTGAATAACGTTCGGTTGTCGGGGATAACGGAGGACGGATATATATTGCTCGGCGCGGCAAAGGATATCAAATACGGCACGAAATATCTGACGCTCGGCGATTTATCGGACAGAAGTCTTGTTTCGCCGAAAATATATAAATTGATAAGTCAGGCGATGCAAATCAAGCGTTGCGGCTTAGCGGCATTACAGGAAACGAATGGAGGGCGCGTATGAAACAAATCGAATTTGTGTTACAAAACGACGGAGTGAAAAGAAACGTTATATTCCCTTGCACTGAAGCGGAATATCAGGCAGTGTGCAAAGAATTGGCATTGAAAGACAATTACGCTTTTGTGAGAGACGTAGTTAAGCCGAAAGCATTGGCGTTGAAAAAAGATACGTTCGTGAATTTGGACGAGATAAATTATCTTGCAAAAAGAATGGATAGTTTTGATCAGAAAGAACTGTTTAATTTTTTTGCGGCGGTAGAAGCGGGTGATTACGTTTCAACGAAAGACCTGATAAATTTAACGTTCAATCAAACTTGCTATACGCTTATACGAGACGTATCGAATTTAAAAAATATAGGCTACAATCGGGTGCTAAGCAGTAGGGGTTGTATAGGTGTGGACGAACTCGAAAAAACGGATCTGGAAAAAATCGGGCGAGAATTGTTATCGTCGGGCAAAGGAATCCCTACGAAATACGGACTGCTTTTCCGAAACGAAAACGTTGTGTTTGAAGAGGTATATAAAGGCAGAGGCTTTCCTCCGTACTATTACACCGGCGGCGAAGTGCTTGGAGTGGAAATAGAAAAGGGCGGAGAAAAAGATTATATCTATTTTCCGTGCGAGAGGACGGAAATAGACCGCGCATTAAAAAGAATCGGCGCAAGCGATATAAGCGAATGTAACAAAAACGTGGATTATTGTGGCGGAGATGGCGAATGGGAAAAGTATTTTAACGACTTATTCCGGAAAAACGATATAGAAAGCGTAAATTCCATATCGTCAGCCATAAATCGTTTGGGGGCGGATTCGGAAGCAATTTCAGAGAATTTATATAAACTATCCTCGGTTATGGAGTTTGCAGGCGTAACGTTTGACGATACGGAAAAGGTGATTCGTCTTGCCAGATGCCTTGATGAATTCGAATATTACAGCGAAATCGGGAACGACTATAATTTAGGAACGAAACTCATCGAAAACGAAATAGGCTCGGCGGCTGAAAAAATAGACGACTATATCGATTACGAAAAGTATGCGCAAGATTTTTTAGAAGAGAACGGCGGAGCGTATACGAAGTACGGCGACGTAGTGTACTTGCGGGAAGATCAGACTTTAAGCGAAATACTTGGTGAAAACGATATAAAAATGGGAGGTATATAAAATATGTACAAAGTAGAAATCAGTAACAAAAAGGGCGAAAGAAAGATTGTGGATTGCAACGAGGAGCGTAACGTCTATTCGGCATTAAGAGAACTCGGAATCAATTCGTTGATGCAGCGCTTAAAAGTAGGCGAAAACGAAAACGCCGTAACACTCAAACTTGTAGCGGATAACGATTTTGATGTGGCGATTACGAAAATTCTCACGGATAATCGTGATACGTTATACGATGCGATTCTCGCGGCAAAGCGGTTGAACGATTTGAAAGATGATGCAATCAAAGAAGAAATCGAGCGGAATGCGGTAAACGAACAATACGAAACGAAAGCGGATATTTATGAAGATATTCGCAAGATGAAAATTGGGTTTTCTGTTTCAAATGAAGATTTTTATTGTCCTCTTCACGTCAGATTGCACGATACCGAGGGGTATGATATCGATCTCGTACAAGAAGATATTGTGCGGTTGGAAGAAGAAATCCGCGAGAAATTAAAGGCAGAGCAAGAAGAAACGGAAATGACAGGTTATGTAGGGGAGCAGGCAAATATAGAAGACAAACTCGTCTATGCGGAATGGTCTGTAGAGACCCGAAACGGTAGCTTATACGGCAAAATTTCCTGTTACTTCCGCGAGTCTTTAACGGATGAAGAAACAGAAAGACTGAAGAGAACGATTACCGGACAAAATTCCGACGGTTTCGGCGAGAGTTTCGAACAACATCCCGTAAGAGTCGATTCCGACGATATTTACGTTTCGTTTTGGGATGATAAAGATTATTTTTTAAAAACGAGCGAGGAAATGGACGAGTATTTGCAAAAAAACGAAATAAAAATGGGAGGTATATAGATGAACGAATGGGAAAGACAGAAAAGAAGGGCGGAATATCAGAAAAAGGTATATCCGCCCGGAACGCGAATCGTGTTGAATTCGATGGGCAACGATCCGAGACCGATAGAAAGCGGCACGCGCGGCACGGTAGAAGTTGTAGACGATATCGGTACGGTGCATTGCGAATTCGACAACGGCAGAAGCCTCGGCTTAATTGACGGTGAAGACGATTTCAGGGCTTTAACGGCGCAGGAACTCGCGGAAGAAGAAAGTGCTCAGGGCGAGGATAATTCGCCCGTGTTGACGATGTAAGGGGGGGGTGAAAAGAGAACTGAATAGGTAATCGGGCGGTCGGGTTGAAATGTCAATCCGATTTTTTGATATGTTTGCGGGAATCGGCGGTTTCCGCAGCGGACTCGAAGCGGTAGGATGCTTTGAATGCGCAGGGCATTGCGAGATAGATAAGTATGCGAATAAGGCGTATAACGCTATATATGATATAAAAGAAACGGAGGTGTATTTTGAAGATGCAAGAAAAATCAACCCGGCGGATATGCCGGATATCGACCTTATTTGCGGAGGATTCCCTTGTCAAAGTTTTTCAATCGCAGGAAAGCGGGGCGGGTTTGCCGACGCAAGAGGAACTTTGTTCTTTGAAATCGCTCGGATTGCCGCAGTTAAAAGACCTAAATATCTTTTGCTTGAGAACGTACCCGGGCTGTTATCGCATGACGGAGGCAGGACGTTTGCAACAATCCTCGGCACGCTTTCAGAGTTGGGGTACGACGTCGCGTGGCAGGTGCTTAACAGCAAGGATTTCGGTGTTCCCCAATCCCGAAAGAGAGTGTATATTATCGGATATTTTAGAGAAAGATGCGCCGGAGAAATACTATCTTTCACAGAGTCAAATGGAAAGACTCTTGTGGAAATTATCCCCGGAGCGGAAGGAAAGCGAATCTACTCCGCAAACGGAACGTCAATCACGCTTACAAGTACCGCAGGCGGGTTTGCGGGAAAAACAGGACTGTACGATGTAAATATGCCCATAAAGGTAAAGACGAAAACGGGCTATCAGTTGGCATATCCCGGCGACAGTATAGACCTTGCGTTTCCGACGTTGAATTCACGACGCGGTCGAGTGGGGAAACAAGTGGCGCATACGCTTACGACGAGCAATACTCAAGGATATTTTTTTATAGATATGAATGAAAACGCAAAATTGACCGAGGAGGCAAGATGTATCACGGCGAGGCAAGATTCGGGGATAAGCCATAGAAAAGGCGAACATTCGGGGGTGTTCGAAGAAAACGAGCCGAGAGCGATTATAACGCCCGAAAAGGAAAACGTTCGGCAACAAGGCAGACGGTATAAAGAGCCGAACGAGCCGATGTTTGCTTTAACGGTATGCGACCGCCACGGAATAATACGATATGGTAAGGTGCGTAAACTTATGCCTATCGAATGTTGGCGGTTGCAGGGATTTACGAACGAGCAGTTTTATAGAGCCGTGAATGTGGGACTTAAAGACGGGCAGTTGTATAAAATGGCTGGAAACGCGGTAAGCGTACCCGTCGTTTCCGCATTAGGACGAAAAATACGAGAAATAGAAGAAAGGAGTGAAATGTGGAAATTATAATGAACGTGGTTACGTTTCAATGTGCTCGGGAAAAAGCGGAAGAAATTATTGACGCAATTAAAAACGACGACTTCGGATACGGGCGCATAGATTGTAAAAAAATTGCTTCGAAGCCGTCGGAAGGGGTGCTTGAAGAAAGTAAGGTATCATTTGAAACGGCGTGGGGCAGTCCTGTGGAACTTATACGGGAAATAACGAAAAATTTTGCCGGCGTGGCGATAGCCGTGGATTGGGCGGCAGAAAATATAGAATTCGGGGTGGGCGGATATGAGTGCAAAGACGGTGAAATTATATCTGAATATCATCTTCAAACCGATAAAGCGCAAAAAGAATTTTCAGATAGAGTGTGGGATGAAGGGTACAACGCTCAAAAAGTGGAAATTGATTTTACGCAATAGGAGAAACAAGGTTTCGAAATATAAAGACAAAGAAAAAAGAGGTTAAGAAAGAAAGGAGGCAAAAATGATGCCTAATCACGTAATGAATATATTGACGATAAAAGGTAGCAAAGAACGGGTAAGAGAAATACTGAATGAAATAAAGGACGAGGAGGTAGGATACGGGAGCATAGACTTTAATAAAATAGAGCCGATGCCGAAAGAACTCGAAATAGAGTGCGGCTCGGCAACGAACGACGGGTTAAAGCATTACAAGGATTTCGTGTTCGTGTATACGGCTTTTGCAAAACGAACGAAGGAAGAGCTTCTGAATATACCGGAAGAGAAAGAAGAGATATTTCTGAAAGCAAGGAAAGATATCGACAGAGAAGAATGGAAGCTCGGACGGCAGGCATACAGGAACGAGTTGAAATACGGCGCGCCGACGTGGTATGAATGGACAAACAAGCATTGGGGAACGAAGTGGAACGCCTACGGCTACGACGGCGGTTGCGGACTTATCGAAGATAATAAAATCTCTTTTGAAACGGCGTGGGGCAGCCCTAAGGAACTGATACAGAAATTATCCGAAAAATACCCGGGTGTTACGATAGAAGTCGAATGGGCGGTGGAGTTTTCCGGGAGCGGAGAAGGCAGATATGAGTATAAAGACGGAAAACTTGAATCGGAATATTACCCTGAAACGGAAAAAGAACAAAGCGAGTTTTCGGACAGAGTATGGGCAGAAGGCTACAGCGCAGGTATCGGCATGGAGTTAAAGCAATGAGTGTAACAGATATAAAAGCGGAAGAATTGCGGCAAAAAGGCGGCGAAGAAGGAATCGTGTTTCAGGGCTGCGGCGGCGACGCGAAAGAGTGGGTGGACGGTGTAAATCAACTGTTGAAAGACGAGAAAATTTTGCTCGACGGTACGAAATTGACAGAATGCTATCGTTTTGAAAACGGCGGGCTTACAAACCTGTATTTTCCTTTCGGCAACGCGAAGTTGGATATGGGGAAATTCGCTATATGGCGGTTGAAGGTTCGGGAAGTTTTCGGCTGTATGTGGCTTTCGGATTACGTTGATAATCACCTCGGCGGGTTTGTAAAAAACGTTCAAAGCAATAAAGAACTTGCAAAGAAAGTTTATGATGCAATTTACGTTCCCGAATTTTCGACGGAAGAATTCAGAATGGGGCAAGATCCCGTGTGCTTTGAAGAATTTTTTAATAACGACTGGACGGATGAAGATAGTCGCAAATATTACCTTGATTTGTTGGCGAAAAAAGATTCGGCTATTGAATTGACGCAAGCATAAAAACAATAAAAATTTTAACGGTATCAATCGCGCCTATGGGGACGAAAAGATATCGTTAATCGGCTTATAGGCGTGGTTGTTACTCGAATAAGGAGAAAGAAAAAATGAAAACTCCGGTATCGCGGGTAGGCAATAAGACGTCTATACTGCATATCCTGTACGCCGTGTTTCCGCCAAAGTACGATAGGTTTATAGACGTATTCGGCGGTTCGGGCAGCGTATTACTCGGAAGTCCGTATCCGTGCAATTTCGAGGTGTATAACGATTTCGACAGAAATCTCGTCAACTTGTTTCGCTGCATGAAAGAGCGGACGATGGCGACGATTCGGGAACTCGGATTCTGCAATTTAAATTCGCGTGAGGACTTTAACGCCTTGCGTGATTTTTTTGAAAGCGAGAAGTTTGAAGATAAATATCTGGGCGAAGAACAACTCTTGACGGAACTCATTTTGCCGCCGCTCGAAGCGGAAGAAATGAAAGAAATACGGACGAGAATAACCAAAGATTACGACGTTCGCAGGGCGGCAATGTTTCTGAAACTACTGCGTTACAGTTATTCGAGCGGGGGCAAGTCTTACGCATCGCAACCGTTTGATATAAGGCGGTTATTCGACCTTATAAAGCAAGTGGAAAGCCGTATGGCGAACGTTGTGGTGGAAAATCAGGACTTTGAAACGCTTATAAAACATTACGACAGAGACGGCGCGTTTTTCTATGCCGATCCGCCGTATTTATCGACGGAAGGAATGTACGAGGTGTCGTTTAATTACGACGATCATTTGCGGCTGAAACGCACGCTCGAAAACGTAAAAGGCAAGTTTTTGCTTTCGTATAACGATTGCGAAGAAATCCGCGAATTGTATTCGGACTTTTCTATTCTCGACTTCTCGCGGCAGCATTCTATGGCGCAAAGATACGAGGCGGGCAAGGAATTCAAAGAACTGCTCATCGGAAATTACGATTTGTACGAGCGGGAAAGAAATCGCCCGAAACAGCTGACGATGTTCAACCCATACGAAAATTTTAATTACGAAAAGATTTTGAAGGAGTGTATATTATCATGCAAAATAAAAAAGTAAACGAATTTACGCTGATAAGCGTACCGAAAGATGTACTCGAAGATGCGGGCATTGTAGACGGCAGCGTGTTGCAGATTTATGCGGACGGAAACAGGCTTGTCATCGAGCGGCTGACGGATACGGGCGAAATCGTATGCGACGGCGATTGCGAAAACTGTCCCGTGAACGAAACGGACTGCGACGAGAATTGCGAAGAATGTCCGTGTTATAAAAACTGCAAGGAGGAAGAGAAATGAAAACTTATAGGATTTTGGGCAAGCGCGGAAGAATTACCGTGCCGTATGAAATCAGGTGTAAAGTAGGGTTTAAGCAAAACGACGTGTTGTCGTTTGAAGAAAGCGCGGACGGCAGAACGGTGGTGATAAAGCGCGAGATTATCTGCGACTGCAATGGTGAGAAAAGCAAAGAAAAGAAAGATAAGCAGGACGAAATCACGCTCTATGATTTTCTGAACGGATTATCGTCCGAGCAGCAACGCGCCGCGCTGATACATTTATCGGTGAATTGGGCGCAGAATCAAGCGGGAGAAAAGGCGTATGAGCAAAGTTGAACCGATGTATCGGTGGTCGAGAACGGAAGCGGAGGCAAACGGCGAAACCATATTATGGCTTGAAAGTTACCGTGTAAATTGCGCTTGCGCGAGATTTATCGAAAAGCAGATTTCTGCAAACTATGCGGATAATCGGCTGAACGAACAGGGCGTAAAGACCGCAATAAAAAAATACGGGTTCGACCGAGTAAATCGCGTGCTTGCAAATACCGTGGATTTAGGAATGACGGACGGAAGATATTCGCAAAGCAATAAAGAATGGTCGCAAAGTTTTGCAATTCCGAAAGAAGAATGGCGATACAGTCATAATTATTCGGTAAATTCGCATCCCGGTCTTGTAAATTTATTTGTCGATCAAGCAAGAAAAGAATGGGTAAAACTGCATCTTTACGATTTTAAGAGTTGTTACGACGATCAGACCGATTACGCGGGCAAAGTGGTCGCTATCCGCCCGGATATTTTGAAAGACGAATACAAAACGCCCGCGGATCAGTTATTTTACGCAACGGGCGGATTCGGGTGTAAATCGGATAGTCTGGGGCGAAAGATTTACGGCGTATTGCTCAAAGACGGAGAAAAGTGCGTATTTTTACGCGGGGAAGTCATAGGCGCTGTAAAGTTGGAACTTATTCCCGATTGGGCGAATGAAAAAGTTGCGGAACTTACGAGCGAGCAGAAAAAAATAAAAATGGAGGATTTAAAATGAGTGAAGATAATAAATTGCGGGTGGTAATGGTAGAGCCGGGCAAACCCGCTTATGAAACGGAGATAGAGAATACTCTTAAAGCCGAGCAGGAGGCGGTAGGCGGGTATATCGAAGTTTTGCCGTTAGATAATGAAAAACTTCTTATTTGTAACGAAGAAGGCAAATTAAACGGAATGCGTGGAAACAGACGGATCGGAAACGATGTAATCGCCGGTCCGTTTTTCATTGTCGGCGAAGACGGCGACGAATTCCGTTCGCTTACCGACGAAGAAGTGAAGGAAAGTCTCAAAAGGTTTGCAGAACCCGAAGAGATATCGCAGGAAGAAGTCGAAAACGCGCTGTCTGCGGGCATAATGTTTTTCGGCTAAGGGGGGTGGATAGAAAAACGAAAAGGGCGGATGAGCGTATGAAAAAGAAAGTATATATCTGCGCTCCGCTCGGCGGAAACGTCAAGGAAAATTTAGAAAACGCGGTTTTGTATACAAAGTACGCGTTAAAGCAGGGAGTTGCGCCTATAACGACTCATTTCTATGCGCTATGTCTGGACGACGACAACCCGCAGGAGCGGGCGTTGGGAATGAGCGCGGGGATGAGCCTGTTATGGTATTGCGACGAACTTTGGGTATTTGGGGACGTGATTTCGAACGGAATGAAAGAAGAAATAAAATTCTGCGAGAACTTGCGAATTCCCGTAAAACGCGTGTCAAACGCGGAAGTAACGAAATTTTTGAAAAGGAGCAAAAGTTATGATCAAAGCGAAAATAAATCATACGAGAAGAATGTGGTGGATGATAATGTCGGTTGTGCTTTTACTGC
>ULNN01024915.1_pt1 | contig 12925 bp, 18 predicted proteins | sample 1951931 | NCBI WGS metagenome assembly ULNN01 (sample SAMEA4835578, study PRJEB28245) | human gut metagenome | biome: gut microbiome; material: fecal sample | place: Denmark | collected 2008
GTTCTCTACATGAAATCGAATTGCCCGCTGCGTCTGATAATAGCCGATGAAGAACTGATGTCCTTTCGGCAGGTTACGAGGCATGGTCCAATAGTCTTCGTACCAGTGATACTCCATAATCAGCCCTCCGTTTCAGCGCAGACATTGTGGATCAGCTCACTCATGCAGTCGAAAAACCGCTGGGAGCACTGGGCGCCCTTAGCTCTCATGTACCGCAGGTGCTCACACTTCCCATTTTCGATCGTGACGCTGGTCAGCTTCTCATTGATCCATCCCTGTGTGCGGAGAGGGACATTGACTCCATATTTCCGCATCAGGTAGTTGACAATAGAAAAAGCGTTGCAGCGGTACCGGCTGCGATAGAACTTCACCGTCTGGTTTTGCAGGACACCACCGTCTTTGATGGTTCGGATCGCTTCTTGAACGGCCTGCTCGGACAGTCGATTCTGCTCTTCACAGAATGCTCTCTCTTCGGCTTCTGCCTTAGTTCTCCGCTCCTTCGCCACTTCGTCTTCCTTCTTTCGATACACATCTGACAGTGCAACGCACTTATCAAGCTCACCGAGGATCAGGGCACCGACATAATCTGGGAAACTTTCGCCTCCGTTTTCTTTGGATGCCCCAAAACACGCAACATTGTTGTCAAACAGCTTCTTGATGTAGGATGCTTGGCAAGCTGGGTCGCTGCCCAGGAGCATGATTCTCTCCCGCTCACGCCGGACAGCTTCCAAGACAGCATCATCGCCAGACTTGCGGAGATTATCGAAATAATCATTGCGGGCATCCTTGTTACCATACAATTCTGCGACAGCTGCAGGGTATCCGGCGTGGTCGATCAGATAGAAATCCGTGATTCGCAGAGGAACCAGATAGTCCCGGATCTCCGCATAAAGGAGATAGTTATCATTCTCTGCGCGGGGATACTGGATGTCCGGCTTCCCGTCACTTCTCCATAGCCGATAGGAAACCGTGCCATCAGAGATTTCTCGTTCGAACACAGCTCTCATTTTCTTACCATCTCGGTTAAAATTGCCATCATAAAACAGCGGTTTCATCAATCGTGCATTGCTCACAATCGTTCCTCCAATCATTCGAAAGTCTTCAGGATGTGTTCGTGTTCAATAAGATGCGTGAAATCATCTGCATTGCCATCGCCATAGGCAATGGTCTGCAGGCACTGCTTGTCCGAAGAATACTCCACCCAAGCAAGGCGGACAGCGCCCTCTTTGAAGCGGTCATTGAGATGTTCTCCACGCAGCTCTATAAAGATGCCGGGATAGTCGTGGTCAGACTTGATCCCGACCACGATCTCACCAATTGGTGTCTTGGCAATCAGTTCATCATTCATCGTCATCATCCTCCATAGAACCAGGCAGTGCCTTACTTCGGGTGCGCCGGTCAATACCGCTCATCATCACTCTCACTTTCTCAAGCCGAACCAGATCGATTTCATCGTCATCGCTGGGCGAGGCCAGTTCCGGTGGTGGGAAAATGTCATTCTTCGAAATAAATGCAGAATAGAAGATGGCAAGTTCTTCCTCCCAAGCAGCCTTGTAAAACTCAAAGTCGGCCTCAATCTCAATGTACTGGGCCGGCGTACAAGTCACACATATCTTCTTGTGCGGCCGTCCCGATTGGGTGCCGACCGTACCGCAGCAGTGACCGCTGCCAAGATGCTTGTAGGCAATCTGTACGATGAGCTTTCTCTCCCAAAAATTGTGATACCGGATGAAGTAGTCTCGCTCTGCGGTGTCTTCAATGTCCTCTTCTGAAATGCCATACTTGGCCATCAGGCGGTTGAGAAGTGCTTCGGCATTCTCTTTTTCGCCGCCAACGCCACGCTCGGCCAGGGCCTTCACGCGTTCCAGGCGCTGCAACAATTCCTCTCGCTCAGTCATACCGCTTCCACCCCCTCTGCAGGAACGAAGTTCGCAAACTCGGTTTCGGCGTTAGGCCGGTGGAGGCACAGGTCAACGATGTCAATGCAGTTATAACAAGGCGACTGGTATGTCGCCTTGTTCTTATGCAGGCAGAGTCCGCAAGGCGGCATATCTGCCATCTGACCGTCAGATCGTCTTTGGTAGAAACCTTTCATTTCACACCTCCATCAGCGCTGTTTCTGACCAAGTAGGTCAATCGAAAGCCTGTCTTGAACCGTCACACCGCAGCGCTTCTGGAGGAAGCCCTCTAAAAAGCGCAGCGCAATGAGAGCCAATGCGGCATCATCCACATCCGGCCCGACAGGTCTTACTTTCGCCTGACGCGGAATCGGGTGCAGGTCAAGAGAAGCCATGAGGGCTACATCTACCTGCGCCATCTCACGGTCTGTCAGGTGGCCTTTGAAGTCACCAAGACGGCTGACATCGACGGAAGAGATCTGCTCGCAAAGTGCGGTCGAGCGCTTGCCGGCACTTTCAATCCGCACATGCGTCGGCATAGGCTTTTTGTACTGGCAGGTCAGGTACACGACTTCTACAACAGGACTGTGCTCATTACACAGCGGATTAGAGACGATGATGGCCGGCCGACCAGATCGCTGCTCGGATCCGACCGTTTCGCTCGGATTGACATAGAAAATATCGCCACGATTGATACTCATAAACGTATCGTCCTTTCTTTGATCATAAATCAACATCTTGCTCGATGGAGTAGAAGTCTTCATCACAGCGGAAGCACTGACAAGTGTATTCTGGAATGTCACTCAAGAAGAGTGGATCTCCGCAGCGAAAGCAGGTACCGACACTCTTTCGGAAGACCATATCTTCCATCTCCTCTTCGGTTACACCATGCTCACGCAGGTACACCTTTGCCGCTTCAACACCTGCAAAGTAGATCACTTCATCTGCGTCGTTCTTCAGGTATTCAAGCCCATTCAGGGATATCCCGTTGATGTACCGGCCAACAATGACAGGATCGGATGAACCATCTGACAACTGCGTTTGCCGATTGAGAATGGGTATCCCCAATTCCCGCGCTCTTCGGATTTCCTCCTTCATGCCACTACTGATGCGGTCGCCATAGATGACCAAGCGATCACACAGGGCAAGCAGGTTTGCGCCAAAAGATAGGGCAAGTGCTCGTTCTTTCGGATTGGAATCGTCAAGCAGATAGGGTAAATAAGCGTGCGGGGCAACTGCGCGGCAGCCGAACTCCCGCTCACACATTGTCATATACGTGCGTGCTCTTTGGGCATTCACCATGATCTCAGCCCGTGTAGGGGCAGAGAGGGGCGAGCACACATAGGTAAGAGCCATTCTAAACAACCTCCTTCATACATAATGCGAAGGCCCGAAGACGAGGTGCTATTGCAGCTCTCGTCTCCGGGTCTTCTTCAAAAATCAGATATGGCAATCGACGATGGCAAGGAAGTCATCATCTTTCGCCTCATTCATGAGCTTCTGGATCTCATCGTTCCAGGCCCGCTCATCCTTGTCGTTGCTGGAGATCCCAAACCAGCCCATATCACCGGAGCCGGTCCAATCTCCATTGCGATCAACAAATGCATAGGTATGGCACATGTATCGATCCAGATCGGTAGCGCCTTTCCGCGCCTTATACTCATCCAGAGTTTCACCTTTCAGATACAGCATTTCGCCCCAGGCTGAAATGCCCTCATCAAGGATACTGCACAGAGGGCCGAAATCGGTAAGGTCTTTGGTCTCGAATGCTCTTACACACTTCTGATACCGTTTCTCGACCGTATCGACAGCGATCTTGCGCATGACATCCCAACAGATATCCTTCTTGCGTGCGGCATCGGCATACTGATACCCCTCAGGAGGGATAGCAGATTCGCCATCATCGTCTTTCGCAGAAGGAATGCAGTCCTGCAGCCCTGCCGGAACTAAGAACCGATTCGGGAATCTACCGCCGATCTGCCACCAGTCCCATTTCGCGTTGGGGTTGCAAGTGTAGCCCCATCGTCCATCTGAAGCCTTCACAAAGCCGCGATGTTCATCACAATAAGCCTCGAATGAGGGATACCACGATTTGACGGGGTAATCAGTCACCAACTCCAGCGCTTTGGACTCCTCCGTCTGGAGTTTGCTCTTTCGGTCCCGGTTTGGGCCGAACGCATAGATCTTGTCTTCCTCAACGAAGAAGAACTTGTTGAAGGCATCATCGTAAATGGAGTGGATGCTGCCATCCGGGAACCGGACGACACGCATGGTGTCATTCTCAAAGTCGGCTTTTGCCTCTTCCGTGCGATCTTCGAATTCGCGGTACTTCTCTTCCTCTGTCTGTTCATCGAAGGGTGCCAGAACAGGAATCAGGTGGTCTTCCAGATTATTGGCATGGATGTTGTTGACAACGCCATCGTCAGGAACAATAACACAAACAGAAAAGTGACTCATAATTCAGTTCTCCTTATAATCAGATAGTATTTTGCGGATCCGGGCAAAGCGCTTTTCAATCGCTTTGCGACCGACTCCGCATAGTTCAGCAATTTCACGATTGGCGTAGCCCTGGTTGCGGAACTGAATCGCCTCAAACTGCTTATAGGTGAGGTTATCTTCGACCACGCGCCAGAGGCCATCATCAATCGGAGCAATTTCAGGTGCAGGGATCTCACAATAGAACTCGATTGGGATTTCCTGCGGTTTTCCGACTTGATCTCGTGCATAGTTCGATAGCTCTGAACGCAGATGGTACCAAACCACCGTGGAGAAGCTGTACTTACGCAGCGCCTCCTCCGACAGGTAGCGTACCACCACTTTCAGGTATCGATTGGCCAAGAGGTCGTAGTAGTCATCCCCAAGGCTGTGCTTTGCCATAAAGTCAAGAAGGAGACCATGATGCTCCTCTGCAAAAGCCTGCTGCTCGGGGGTGAGTGGCTTCATATCCTTTCACCACCTAACCTCTTATCTTCGCAAGCCCTTCTGCGCACTTGTAGTATTCAAGCGCGGCCAGGATCACCTGCCTCGTTTCCTCCGACCAACCTCGGATTCGGAATTGTTTACGAACCTCATCTTTATCAACCCGCGTCTCACTCATGTGCTCGATGCTGCTTTCAAAAAGCTCAACAAACTCCTCAGCTCTATTGATTCGCGGGAGAAAATCATGATTATACTCTTGGGCCGTCATGTTCCATTTGCCCTCCTATTCATTATCCGTTTCACCTAACCTCTCAGGCTGGCTTCTGCAGAACAGCTTGGATCCCGACCAACTCGTCATACTTGCCACGGTCGATTGGCCGGAACTGCTGCTCGCGAATGAAGAAGTACAGGCGTACCGCCATCACGAGATACTCCACGAGATCGACGTAGAATGTCGCCAAATTCGTGTAGTCGTAATCCGGAGTAAAGCGATCCATAGCAAGCTGATAATCGACCCAGTAGGGATTACTCTCCTGGTAATAGGAGCAGTTGCCCGCAGCGTCCTTCGGCTGCTCTCCAAGCACGTCATCAGAAAACCAAGAGGATGTCGAACTGACTACCATCGCAAAGACTTGCTCCTCCGTCTGCCGGCACATGAAGCCCGGTAAAGCCGATATCATGGCCAGAAGCTTTCGGAGCATTGTTACGCGGCACTCGAGCTCTTTGAAGAGCCAATAGTAGCGGGAATCCGTCTGATTGAAAGACTTGGAAAGAGCAAGGGACAATCGCTGCTCATAGTGTCTTTGAAGGTGATGGAGAAGATCGACTCCGAAGTAGAAATCCATCCTATTGCACCTCCAGTTTCACATCTGGGAGCGGGCCGTTTGTAAGCTGCTCCCTCGTGATTCCGAACACGCGAGTAAAGAGATCCATGTACCGCTCTTGAGCCGGTTGGCTTAGCATGTTGTTGGGCGAAATGATCGCCCACATCGCAAGCTCCTCCTCCGGAACGGAGAATGGATCTTCCCGCCAGGTACCATAGTTGTACACTGGCTTTGGCGGTTCGGATGCGCGCTTTACTTCATTCGCGGTCTCTGCTTTCAAGATCAGCTCGAGCTTCTTATCCAAAATGACGTCGAGAAGATCTCGGCGGATGCCGCGCTTTTCATACTGAAGCATCAGATCTTTGGCCTTCTGAAAAGCATGCAGTTTGATATCCAGCAGACTGCTTGGCTGCTGTGGATCAACAAGCAGTTCACTGATGGCTAAAACAAGTGAAAAGTCCCAATTTGAGATCATGGCTTATGCACCTCCTCTACGGGGCAGGGGAGTGCCGAAGCACTCCCCTGCAAAAAAACGGTTATTTCCTCAAATAAACACAATGAACGCAAAGTCAATTACCCCATTCTCATCAGCGTGTGTATAGCAGGTATAGCCGCCATCGCCGAAACCGGACGATGAGACCGCACCATAAGGCAACACGCCGGCTGACATCTTGCTGAGTGTGATGTCGCACACATGGCGATACCAGAGATCACCAATAGCGAAACCCGGTGCAGGCAGTTCCTCAAAAACCGTATCGTTTTGATAGAACGCATCATCAAAGAACCCTGCCTGTCCGGAATCAACGCCGACCTCAAATGACTGCTCGACACATTTGCACGCCACTTTGCGCACTTTGCCTAAGCGGATCACATTGAAATCTGGACCAGTATCCTTATGACGGACGGCAAGGACGGCACAGCGTGTGCCCCATTCGCCTTCATCCGTCTTCAGGACGCCTGCCTCCCAAGTCCCGAGTTTGCAATGGTCAACGGTGCCACAGCACCAGACATCACGCTCGTAACAGGGGTCGCTGACACGCATGACTGGAGAAGTCATCTCAAACTCGCCAAGGTCGATAAACTCGCAATTCCGTTTCATGCCTACTGCACCTCCTTACTGCTGCGCCGCCGCGCGCTGCTCACTCAGCAGCTTTCTGGCGTCGCGAATCAGCTTCGGGCCGTAAGTCAACTCCCACGACTCAATGAATCGTGTCGTGCGGTAGACAAGATTGAAGAAGTCCAGATCGTTGATGTTGACATACACAGAGCGCTGCTTTTTGTAGGTGCCCGACTTGATATGGGTACCGCCTGTCGCGGTTTTCTCTTTGACAGCGCGGCCGTTTTCCACGATGACGCACCAAGGATAATTTCTGGGCTTTCCATCGTTTCCAATCGACGCACGCTTGACCGAGAGCTTTGTCACCGTACTCAGTCCATGCTCGTCCGGCTCACCGAAGATCTTATCCTCCGTGAAATCGAAGCGATCCAGATTATTCTGCATTCTACTGAGAACGAAGGGGAAAAATCCAGGGGAGAGATTCGCTGTGACACGAACGGTCTTGTCACCAGTACCGTTGGAGTAATCCTGCAGCACAACACCAATGCAAGAGTAGGCACGGATACCATCCGCCTGCTCCTCGCCCTGGGCATGCATATGAGCATAGTACTCGATCGGTGCCGGCTTGAGCTTGTCCGTAAACTCGCAGAGCTTCTTGTTGGTCATGTAGATCGCGATCTGGTTTTGAATGCGATTATCTTCCATTTTCAGGTATCCTCACTTTCTTCACATGCGTAGAATTCATCCACATAGGTTGCGTCCGGAATGAATTCCTCAGAAGTCACTTTGTCGCCATCCACCGTGATCGTGTAGTAGGACATGCCGCCCTCGACCACAGCGAACATCTTGCCATCGAGGTGATAGCCAAGCTTCGAGAGCCACTCGGCAATGTATCCGATCCAATCCGTGATGTAGTAGGCTTTTTCAGCCTCATTCCACCCAAGATAGGAGTGTCCGTTGTCAGGATCGTTCCGAAGCTCCAGATCACAATAAAGGCTCGGGCAGGGGCCCGGTGTCATATTCATGTCACGCTCATCTGTGAGCCCTTCCGCATAGCGTTCGTGCAAACAGATGCGGCGCGTGAGATCCCTCGTATGGATGGGCAGGAAGAATACACCATCCTCTCCAAAATCTCCATCGCCAAACAGCGTGACAGCTTTGCGCTCTTCCAATGTTGGGAAAAGGGCTTCCAGTATTTTGACATCCCGCTTCATATGCCGGATGCCGAGAAACTGACGAAATCTTCCCGCCAACGGTTCTTTCAGACAAGGGGTAATGCGGATGGCACCTGTAAAATCGGTATAGGTTCCCATAATGCGCTGCTCCTCTTCTTAAAAGTGATAGTCGAGTGTCCCACCAAAATAAAACGACTCGCTGAGATCAGTCTCGCGAATCCATTCATCCAGTGTTTTCAATTTATCTTGGTAGTAGATGTAGAAACTGAACTTATCCTGGTAGGCTTCATTCAGCTTATACATGGCCATGCCAATGTCGTAAGGGGTCTCAGCACAGAAGGCTTCGATTGAGATGCCTGTCAGCTCTCTCGCTTTATCCAGGAAGGCGTAGTACTGTCTGTGGAAGTACTTCTTCTTGGCATTCGGCTTGAACGTAAAGCTCTCTCCATCCTCAGCGACATCCACGATGTGGGCAACGATTTCCAGAAACCATTTCAGGTCTTCATCCCGGTCCGTTTCCGCATTCGTGTAGTCCGCAATCGAGTGGTAGAACCATTCCGGCACACTGCACTCTCCCATACGGTCATCAGGTAAAATGGGCGCATTGCCCAGTTCAATAATTCTGCTATGCATTTGTTCCTCCTCAATCAAATCGGTCGAGATGTGTGGCTACGAATTCATTTGCGTAGTAGCAAATGAGGTTGACCAGCATTCCCACTGCCAAGTACGACTCCTTGTCCTGCTTCAAGGTCTTGAGCACATAGACGCGGGCGCGGCTTTTGAACGGGTCATCCCGCTCTTTGGACCAGTTGCCATACAGGAAGATATCTCCGTAGATACCCTCGCTGCTGCCGTAGGTCACTTCGCCTACCACATCGAACTCGCACCTGTAGAGCTTGTCGTACTTGCATGTGCTGCAGAGCAGGTCATAGTCCAGCTCACAGATCTTGCTGTACTCTTCATATCGAGGATCCGTCTTTGCCCGCGTGACCGCCTGCTCAAACATGTCCTTGACAGAAAAGTAGCGCTTCTCATCAGCCATCGTCATCACCCCCTTCCTCTTCGGACATATCCATCACAGAAGGCGGCGCCTTCCGGTAGTCAGGATTGCTTTTGAAGATGCAATGAGGGTTATCACAGAGGTCACCAAGGTAGCACGGAAGCTTGTCTGCTTCCTGATAGAATGGATGGCAGTAATAGCCGATCTGAGCTTCTACCGCGTTGATAGCGCCCTCTACAACATTGGCAATCATCTCATCGTTCCGTTGAGGAATGGATAACTCGAACTTCCTGGGCGGCGCCGATTTGGCCGTCAGGGCTACGATGAGTTCGTAGGCGGCATTATTGATCACGTCTTTCTTGGTCTTGCAATACCAGTCGAAATCCACGGGTTTCTTCACATTTCTTCCTCCTTTAGTGTGGGAGGCTACGCACGATCAGGTTCGTCAGCATCACCGGCAGTTCTTGGAGATTGGTGATGTCCAAATAGCCATCACCATAGATCCGCTCAATTCGCGGGCGGTCTTCACCAATGGCTGCCGCGTAGATTTTGACACCTTTTCGCGCATACTCCAATTTGATACCCCGCAAATCCGCTTCTGCAGCAGAGCCGGAATAACCGTCATCGTTCGGCTGCCCATCGCAGATGATCATGAGGATTTTCACCTCAGATGTCTGCTTAGAGAGTTTTTCCGCCACAAAGCGCAACGCGGCGCCGTCGCGGTTACAGTCTCTGGCACTCATGTCCATCAGCCGATAGCGGTTATTCTGATCGTAGGTGTCGAAGTCCGAGTAGGAAAACAGTTCAACATGTGAGCTCCAGGCGGTATGACCAACGACCAGCAGCGGGATGCCAAGCGACTCGCAGAAGTCCTGGATCACAATGGCAGTTGCTCGGGCTCTGGTAATGCGGTCATTTGAACACATGGAGCCACTCTCGTCGATGAGCAGGCCAACGGAAAGGTTGATCGGCTCCGTCGGGAGTCGGGAATTATAGAAGATACGGCCATCGTTCCGATAGAGTGCGTGTTGATTGAGCCGTTTCCCAATCAGGAGCCCGGTCTGTTTCCCGCCCTGTCGCCGATCGCGGAGAGCGGAACTGACACTACGCTGCAATCGTTTGGAGAGCATTAAAAGCTCCGGAGCTACACGGTTATAGCTGTCGATGAGGTTCTGATCCACATGCGCCATACGATTGACGGTCACATGGATGTTGCGATGCGCGTTACCATATCGGATGGCATTCGCCTCTCGCTGCAGTTCCTCAGATAGTTCTTCTTCCAATTCCTCCGTCACCTTTTCCTCCGCCATGGAGGATAAGAGACGCTCAATGTCATCAGCTGCATGCTCATAATCGTTGCCTTCATACTCGCTGTTCTGGTCAACGCCACCATTTCCACTACTTGTGATGCCATTCGTCAGATGGGCGGCAATACGGCTTGTCTCCTCAGCAATCACACGCTCAACCTGTGCCCGAACCGCATTCATCTGGCCGGGATTGGGGGTAAAGGTGCCATTACTGGGAACCGGCTTGGTTTTGATGGTAAAGTTAGCTGCCGCTTTCGGGAGTTGGCTGGAGAGGTCTTCCTCAACCGCCTGTTGTCCCTGCTGGCTGCCATCATTGTCATCATCGCCGCTGCCGGGCTGGCCAGAACCACTCCCGGAACCGCCTTTGCCGGTTTGCTGGGAGGATTGCTGCGCCTGCTGCTGGGCTTGCTTCTGTTTATCGCGCAGAGCGTCGAAGCAGCGCTGCATCATGGGCCAAAGATCCACAAGGATCCTATTGGCAGCCTCACAGCGGGATCTGGCATCGTCATCATAGACAGACTCATCGATCCAGGGGATATACTCATACAGCTTGTCGATGAACTCACCGGTGTAACCGGATAGGTTGTTGACCTCATGCGCCCTGACATACTGGATTAGGAGATTGACTACGATCGAATGGTCATAGTACTTGCGATTGATCATCTCCGTGATCTCCGGCATGGTATCCGCATAGCGCAGGTTATTGAGCGCGATCCCTTTGGCGGGGGAGCCAGGAAACTCATACGAGTACCTGGCATCCACATATCCGTCTTCTAAGATGTTGCTCAACGCATGCGCTGTGCTCATGATGACCTGCATGGGGACTGTGTCTGTATCGTCTGTAAGCGCCTCAAGGATGTCTTTCGCATAGAGCTTTTGCATACTGTCCAGACCATCAGGCATCTTCGGATAGAATTTGCCTTTAGCTAGTCCAGCAAAGTAGCTGTGCCAAATGCGCTCGTCGGTGAACAGGTTATGCCCGCACTCATGCGCATTCAGGCCTTCTAGACTCATGGAACGAAGGAGCCTTGAAGGAAAGCTCCAGGTGATGTGGTTACAGGCATTGATGTAGATTCCGTGGTAATCCGTAAAGGCAACGGTCTCATCATCATGATCTGCAACGACTCGCACACGCAGCGGACGCTTATAGCGTTTTGTCGCCGCTTCCGCAAGATCCGTCAAATACCCGTTATAGGCTCTGGAGGAGAAGAACTCCTCGTCAGTGATCTTGCTCTTGGCGTCGAGGATCCTCTTTCGGATTTGGCGGTGGGATGTTCTCATATGCACAGCCTCCCATCATGCCGGGATACTATCGCAGCTGATAGGGATCTCGCCGAGCATCGCGGAGAGTGCATCGCACATTTCCTCAAAGGACTGCTGTGGGTAGAACCAAAAGAGATGCTGCTGCACACCAGCCATGCTGATAATAAGCGGCATCTTGCTGGAAGCAGGATAGTTCTCCATAGGCTCCACCTGGATATTCGATGCGTCAGGCCCGAGTGCCATGTCAATGACCCACTTCACGAGCTGCGCCGCCTCCTCAGAGGTCATTGCTCGGTCAGTAGGCAGGTCGTAGCATGCCAGCGCGACAGCGACAGCAAAGCGGATAAAGGACTCTCGATCAATTCTCATCAAATCACACCTCTTTCATCAAATCGTTTTGGAATACTGGGGTTCAAGGCAAGCGGAGATCAGCTCAGCACGATTATCCGGATCCGCTGAAGCGGAAGAGATGATCGTAGATAAGGCTGACTCATAAGGATCATTCGTCACCATCGTGGAGAGCACCCAACTCTTGAATTCACGCATACCGCAGCTGCCGTCTGTGATCATCGTTTGACGGCAACGCTCTGCAATATCGCGCACGACAATGGCCATCTTTGTCGCTTCCTGCTCATCGGTAAATCCGGTGACATTCATCACGCGCTTGACCATCGTGTTCAAATCAGGCGCTTCCATGTCGTAGATCAGATCCATTCGGGAGATCACGCTCTGGTTCATGTCGCGGCAGCCGGAGTAGTCAGAGTTTGTCGTAACGACAATGACTGTATCCGGATGGCGTCGCACACGCTCACCAGTCGGCAGAGTAATTACCTGGCAGTTGTCCAGCAAGGAATTCAAGCCAACTAAGACACCTGGATTCGCGATACAGGAAGGTTCCTGCAGCTCACAGACATACCCATGCCTAATCGCCTCGACGAGAGGCGTATCCACATAACGGATGCGCTGGCCAGCAGGATCCTCTTTCTCCATGAGATTGCCAACGGCAATCTCAATGAGTTTCTGCAGCACATCATCTTCCGTCTTGGACTCATCGTATTCGCCGGTCAGCATCATATAGACACTGGGCGGATGCATGGTGATGTCGGAGATCTTCGGGAGATCCTCGATAGGAGTACTGCCATGAAAGCCGTTGGTATCAGGAATAAACTGTCCAACCAAGTCGGTAATCTCCGTATTGGCACTACAGGTCATCAGGGTATAAGGCAGATTTAAGCCAGCAGCGATAGCCTGTGCGCCCATAGTCTTGCCGGTACCCGCCTCACCGCGAAACAGGAAGTTTCGCATTGGCTGGTTGGATGCCGTCGTCGCTTTGGCATGCTCGCACACGCGAACGACCTCTTTGGGAATGATGTACCAGTCGGGCAGCGTGGGTACCATTGCCTTCTCCCGATCTGTGAGGATCCGATTAGAGAGGGCGTACTTTCCGACAAAGTCTTCCTTCTGAAACGAGGTGGCTTTTGC
>ULNN01025343.1_pt1 | contig 12724 bp, 10 predicted proteins | sample 1951931 | NCBI WGS metagenome assembly ULNN01 (sample SAMEA4835578, study PRJEB28245) | human gut metagenome | biome: gut microbiome; material: fecal sample | place: Denmark | collected 2008
GTTTACGATAGTTCCGTTTGGGAAGAGATAAAACCTTGACTTCAAAAGTGTGTTTCGATATAGTGAAAAAGTAGGCTTACAAACACATGGATAGAAGAAGGAATGATTATGTTGGAAAAAGGTAAGAGTGGTAAGATTGCATTTCAGGCAAGATGGCTGATACCATTGTTTATGATGGTGTTAGAGGTGGTGTTTCATGTTGCGGCATTTGGCAAAATGGACACCAATATATGCAATGGAATCTTATTTACATTGCCTTTTTCTTTTTTTGTACTTTTAGTAAGCAGTACAAAACATAGAAGTTGGAACCGTGTAGTAAGAGGCGTATTGCTTTTGTTGATGATAATATATGGGATAACACAGATGATCTATCAGCAGGTATTTGGCAATTTCCTTTCCTTGAAGTCGGTATCGAAGGGGGCAGGCCAGGCGATGGATTTTACTTCCACGATCCTGCAGGCGGGTAAGGAGAAGGCGGCGGCAATTCTTTGTATGATATTGCTCTGGATCGTGTATGTTGTGGCAGATGCTTACTTTGACAAGAAGAGTGATGGAGAGGATATACAAGTTGGCAGGAGAGAACGTTTATTATATGCAGCAGGTGTACTTCTGCTTCCGGTTGTAGGAACGGTGATTTTACTGATCGAGGGAACCGGGTTTCACAGTGCTTTTGATACGAAGGTTCATTTTCACCGGACGGAACAGTCTATGTACAAATTGGGCATGACGGAAACATTGACCAAGGATATGGCTGAGAATATATGTGATGGACTTGGAATTACGGAAAGACAATGGAACCGAGGCTATCTGTGGGTGGAAGAATGGCTTGGTGGAAGTGATAAGGAAGATCTGGCACAGGAGAGAAAAGGGGATATGGGAATCTCTGATCCGGAGGATGTTAAGGGCAATCTTGCGGGAAATGTGGAACCGAAGAAAGAAGACGGTTCCGTGCAGGAGGATGGTATATCTGAAAAGAAAGAGACCCGGTACCATGAATGGAATATTGATTTTGCAGAGCTTGCAAAGGAAAGTACAGACGAAGAATTAAAGGATATGCATTCCTATTTTTCAAGAATATCGCCAACGGCAGAGAATTCGTATACCGGAATGTTTGAGGGATATAATCTCGTTTATATTACGGCAGAAAGTTTCAGTGATGTGATCATTGATAAGGAGCGGACACCGGTATTGTATCAGATGTGGAAAGAGGGAGTACAGTTTGAGAATTTCTATACACCGAGCTGGTATCTGAGTACGATTGATGGGGAATATGTGAACTGTCTCGGACAGATTCCGGTGGATGGGGACTGGAGTCTTGAGCATGCATCGGAAGGGGAACTTCCGATGGCATTGGGGAACCAGCTACAACAGAAAGGATATGTCTGCAATGCGTATCACGATCATGATTCTTATTATTATGACCGGACCAAGACGCATCCGAAGCTTGGATATACTTTTAAGGCAGTCGGGGCAGGACTTACCTTTGAATCGATGTATCCAGAGTCGGATCTGGAGCTGATGGAGATTACAGCAGATGAGTATGTGAATAAGGCACCATTTCATACTTACTATATGACGATGAGCGGTCATTTACCGTATACATATGGGTATAATTCCATGGCAGTGAAGAACCGGGAAGTGACAGAAGGTATGGACCTTACGGAAAATGCAGCCTGCTACTTAGAGGCAAATCAGGAACTGGAATATGCCTTGGAGTATCTCGTTGATCAGTTGAAGCAGAAGGGACAATTGGAGCATACCTTGTTTGTGGTGGCACCGGATCATTATCCGTATGGGCTGAAGAAGGGTGCTTATGATGAATTGCGGAAAGCGACCGGACATGTGATAGATGAGAATGATGTATTGCATATGGAACGTGAGGGGAATGCGGATGCAGGTGATTCAGATATCGATGTGATCACTGTGGAGCAGGATGATTTTGAGTTATACCGGAATACCTGTCTGATATGGAGTGCAGCGATGGAGAACATGGACGAATTCCCTATGACGGTGGAGAAATGCTGTTCCAATCTGGATCTGCTGCCGACCATATCAAATCTGATGGGACTTGACTATGATTCCCGGTTGTTGGCAGGAAGAGATATGTTGTCAGATGATATGGGACTGGTGATGTTCAAGGATCAGAGTTTTCTGACAGATCGGGTGAGGTATAACGCAACGACCGGAGAAACGGTGTGGATGGGTGGAACAGAAGATGAATCGTATCTGCAACAGTGTATGCAGATGGTGGAGAACCGGTTCCGGTATTCAGCACTGGTGTTACAGAAGGATTATTATAGTGTGGTGAAACCCTGATAAAAGATAGATATAGATTGTTATTTTGAAAAAATATTGTAGACAGTAGACAGAAGAGAATATACAATAATAATGACGCAAAGAATTTGGTAGAATACAGGACTTTGCTGAGAACACAAGGAGGACAAGTATGAAACGATTTGAAGGATTTGAACATGGTGTGAATTTAGGTGGATGGTTATCACAGTGTGTGAGTTATGAGAAAGAACATTTTGATACATTTATTTTGGAAGAAGACATCAAGAGAATTGCAGATTGGGGATTGGATCATGTACGGGTTCCGGTTGACTATAGTATTATTGAAAAGGAAGATGGAACATTTAAGGAAGATGGATTTCAGTATATTGATAACTGCATTGCATGGTGTAAGAAGTATGGATTACATATGTTGTTAGACTTACATAAAGTTTACGGATATACATTTGATCCATTGGATCATGGTGATCTTGAGAAGTTTTTCCATGACAAAGATTTACAGGAACGGTTTATTCAGACCTGGTCAGAGATTGCAAGGCGCTATGGCAAGTATAGTGATACGGTTGCATTTGAGTTGTTAAATGAGGTTGTAAGTCCGAGTGTAGTGGATGAGTGGAATACCATTATCAGAAATACAACAACAGCCATTCGTGAGATTGCACCGGATACTTATATTGTATTTGGTGGTGTCAGATACAATAATGTGACGAGTGTGCCACTGCTCATCGAGCCGTTTGCAGATAAGTTAGTGTATAATTTCCATTGTTATGATCCGTTTGTATTTACGCATCAGAAAGCTTACTGGGTAGAAGGAATGCCGAAGGATTTTGAGATGTCTTATCCAGGTTCTCTCGAATTATATCGGGAAAAGAGTGCATTATTTAACAGGGAATCTACGGCTGCCATTTATGTAGAAGATATTAAAGAGGTTGGACCGCAAATGTTCGAAGTGCTATTTGCACAGGCTGTGAAGACAGCAGAGGAAAGAGGTGTTGCACTTTACTGTGGTGAGTATGGTGTTATTGATCAGGCACCGGTTGAAGATTCCCTACGCTGGATCAAGGATATTAACTCTGCCTTTGACAAGATGGGAATTGGAAGAGCATTGTGGAACTATAAGAACAAAGATTATGGTATTGTGGATGAGCATTATGCAGCCATTCGTGATGAATTGGTAAAGTACCTGTAAGACCATGATCAGCAAGGTTTGTTAAATGTGATGTAAGGATTTGACCCCATCATTACAATATATCTAGGGATATAAGGAGGATCAGTATATGAAATTAAATAGTACACAGTTGTCACAGGTGGATGCACAGATCAAGAGATTGATTCAGGCAGACAGTTATTATGGAAAGCTATACAAAGAGGCCGGGATTAAAGGGGTATCCGGCCAGGAGGATTTTGAGAAGCTTCCATTTTCCAGCAAAGAGGATCTTCGCAATGCCTATCCGCTTGGCATTCAGGCAGTTCCGGATGAAGAGGTTGTTCGAATCCATTCTTCTTCCGGTACAACAGGGAAACCGGTTATCATTCCTTATACTGTAAAGGATGTAGACGATTGGGCAACGATGTTTGCACGCTGCTATGAGACAGCAGGCATCACGAATAAGGATCGGATCCAGATCACACCGGGATATGGTCTGTGGACAGCAGGGATCGGATTTCAGGCAGGCTGTGAGAAACTTGGTGCTATGGCAATTCCAATGGGACCGGGTAATACAGATAAGCAGATCCAGATGATGATCGATCTAAAGGCAACGGTATTGACGGCAACATCATCTTATGCATTATTGCTGGCAGAAGAGATCAATCGCCGTGGAATCCGGGATCAGATTCATTTGAAGAAAGGTGTGATCGGTTCTGAACGTTGGAGCGAGAAGATGCGTAACTATATTGGTCATGAACTGGGTATTGAATTATATGACATTTATGGATTGACAGAGATCTATGGTCCTGGCATTGGAATCAGTTGCTCGGAAAATGCAGGTATGCATTATTGGGATGATTATGTTTACATTGAGATCATTGATCCGAAGACCTTACAGCCGGTACCGGATGGAGAAGAGGGAGAGATCGTGATCACTACTTTAGTGAAGGAAGGAGCACCATTGCTTCGTTTCCGTACCCATGATATTTCCAGAATCATTCCGGGTGAATGTCCATGTGGCAGAAAACATCCGCGTCTGGATGTTATCAAGGGGCGTAGTGATGACATGTTCAAGGTACACGGTGTCAATATGTTCCCGAGTCAGGTAGAAGAGATTCTTGGCATGGTAGATGGCGTATCGAGTGAGTATAGCATTAACATTGCACATGATGAGAGTATAAACCGTGATATTATTCTGGTAACGGCAGAGGCAGAGGGACGTGTTGACTTTGAGAAGACGGCTCACACCATTAAGGGCTTGTTCAAGTCAAGAATGAGTGTAACTCCGAAGGTAACGGTAGTTCCGGTTGGAACACTTCCGAGATTTGAGAAGAAAGCAAAACGTGTCATTGATCATCGTGAGGAATGATCGGCATCATGGAGGATAAGAGTGTGAGTTTAATTAAGGGAATTCATCATGTATCACTGAAATGCTGCAATGACAAAGAATATGAAGAAGAGATACATTTTTACAAAGATATTCTTGGCATCCCGGTTGTTAGAAGCTGGGATGCAGGAATCATGTTAGATACAGGATCGGGGATTATTGAGATCTTTTCGGACGGACAGGATAATTTACCACAGGGTACGATCCGGCATTTTGCATTGGCAACGGATGATGTAGATGCCTGTGTACAAGCGGTACGCGAGGATGGCTATGAGGTGTTCATAGAGCCAAAGGATATTGAGATTACATCACAGCCGAAGTTCCCGGCAAGAATTGCATTTTGCAAGGGACCGCTTGGAGAAGAGATTGAGTTCTTTTGTGAGGGGTAAAGGGTAATTTAGTATGAGCAGTATGGAATATTATATTTTGTACTGCTCTTTTGTGTTAGTTTATTTTTTTAAAGTAGATATATTTTATTTCAAGTCCCATTTATTGGACATTACTTTTGCTATAATCTCCATAAGTTGATAGTGCAGGATCAATGAAATTAACAAGAAAAGTGGATAAAATATTTGATAAGTGGCGCTAAAACGCTTATAATAAGATTATATTACGATTTGAGGTGGATGGATATGGAATATATCACAATAAAAGAAGCGTCTGCTAAATGGAATTTATCTATTAGAAGAATTCAAACATTATGCATAGAAGATAAAATTAATGGAGCTAGTCGATTTGGCAGAGTGTGGGCAATTCCTAAAGGGGCCGAAAAACCTATAGATCATAGGGTTAAAAGTGGTAAATATGTAAAATCAAAAGAATCTATGGTTGCCACACCTATTTTGAAATGGGCTGGAGGTAAGACACAGATGTTAGATGATATTATAAAGCGTATGCCAGATTCGTATGTTAGATATATTGAACCCTTTATTGGTGGAGGGGCGTTGTTTTTTAAATTAGATGATGAGAATTCAATTATTGCAGATTCTAATCCTGAATTGATTAACATGTATCGACAAGTAGCTGATAGGTGTGATGAAGTAATAGAAGCTTTGAAGTTATATAAAAATGAAGAAGAAGTTTTTTATGAAGTACGTGCTAAGGATTGGACAGAGTGTTCAGAAATCGAAGCGGCGGCAAGAATGTTGTACCTTAACAGAACTTGTTTTAATGGATTATATCGTTTAAATAAAAAAGGATTGTTTAATACTCCTTTTGGAAGATATAAAAATCCTAATATTTGTAACGAAGAGAAATTAAAAGCTGCCTCAGAGGTGCTGAAAAAAGCGATCATAGTATGTGGTGATTATTTAGATGTACTACATAAATATGCCCAAAAAGGAGACTTTATATTTTTGGATCCGCCTTATGTTCCTATATCTGAAAATGCAGATTTTAAAAGATATACAAAGGAACAATTTTACGAAAGAGATCAAAGAAATTTGGCTGAAGAAGTAGATTGTTTGGTTGCAATGGGGTGTAAAGTAATGTTAACTAATTCGAATCATCCACTGGTTCATGAATTGTATGCAAAATATAAAATAGAGATTATTCAAACAAAACGTAACATAAATAGTAAGGGTAATAAGAGAAAAGGAGAAGATGTAATTGTCACAACATATGATTTCTAATTTATCCCCAGAAGAACAAATAAAGTTGTTTCCAGCAACAAGATATATGGGGTCAAAGAGTAAATTGCTAGAATATATTTGGCAGGCTTCGGAACCATTTGATTTTGATACAGTATTAGATCTTTTTTCGGGTTCAGGTATTGTTAGTTATATGTATAAATCTCATGGGAAAAGAGTAATTAGTAATGATTATATGGCTATGGGTGCAGTGATAACAAAGGCACTGATACAGAATAATTCGGTAATCTTGCCAACGGAAGAAGCAGAAGAATTAATTCGTTGTAATGGTGAAATTGATACATTTGTGCAAGACACGTTTCAGGGGATTTATTTTTCGGATGAGGATAATCAATTTATTGATATTGTTAGAACGAACATTAAAAAAATTGATAATGAGTATAAGCGTGCTATTGCTATGGAAGCTTTGATAAGATCATGTACAAAAAAAAGACCTAGAGGAATATTTACATATGTGGGTGACAGATATAATGATGGACGAAAAGATCTTACTAAATCTTTTGAAGAGCAATTTTTAGATGCTGTGAATCTTATCAATAATGCGGTTTTTACAAATAGGAAGAAAAATAGATCTTGTAATGAGGATTCAATGCAATTAAAGGCAAAGGCGGATCTTGTATATATTGATCCACCGTACTATACGCCAAAGTCAGATAATGAGTATGTGCGTAGGTATCATTTTGTAGAAGGCTTGGCTAGAGATTGGGAAGGCGTTGAAATTCAGGAAGAGACTAAAACTAAAAAATTCAAGTCTTATCCTACGCCATTTTCTACAAAAGATGGTGCAACCAATGCTTTTGATAAGATTTTCAAGAAATATTCGAAATCGATTCTGATAGTTTCGTATTCATCAAATAGTTTGCCTGCTATGGATGAAATGATTGCATTAATGGAAAAATATAAAGATGATGTAAAAGTGCTCCCTGTTGACTATAAATATAGCTTTGGAACTAGGGAAAATACAACTCGTAACGAGGTAAAGGAATACATATTTGTGGGGTGTTAATATGGCAAAAACAAAGATAATTCGGTTAGATTTCGAAACATATAGTGTTGTAGAGCAACAGAAAAGAATGTCTGAATATGGAGAAAAATTAATCGATATAGAACGTATTGTTAAAAAACCTATTGATATATGGTTGATTGGTAATACAGGAATGAGGAATCCATGGAGAATACCTAGTGGGTTCAAGGTTTATGCAGAGTCAAATATGGTCGGAAGGTTACGTAGTCCGGAGGATCAGGTAGCATTTAAAATGTTATTGGTAAAAACTGGTGAAATTGGCGGTGATATTGAAAAAGATAAGGACGCTAGCATTACTAGAAAATATAGATTGATGTTTAATAAATATGGTTTTGCGTATCCAGAAGTTACAAAGAAAGATGGTTTTGAGCAGGAGGAGTTGGGGCCAGTAGATGCTATAACACCACTTGGAGAAACATTTTATAATGCGGATACAGTATCAGCTCAACAGGAATGTTTTTTACGTGGTTTGATTGTTCCGATGGAAAAACTTGATGACGATAGGACTTTTTCTCCGTTACTTTGGGTATTATCTGTTATGCTATCAATTGAAAAACGTGTAGGAGATACTAGAATTAACTTTATTGAATTTGCTACTTGTGTTCAAACCACCACTCCCTTAAATGATGTGGAAAAAGTTGTAGATGCTATCTTAAAAATACGGGAAGAACGGAAAAGAGCAGAAAACAAGAAAAAATATGACCGAGAATTAATTGAAAAAGCATTTGAAAGATACCTGAAGCAGAAAAGTAATTTCAAGGACTATGCTGATATGAATATTAGGTATTTGATTTCTTCAGGCATTGTTAAAAGAGCTGGAAGAGGTCTTTCTTTGGTGATAGAATATCATTCAATGGCAATAGAACTGATTAAAGATATTGTTAGTACAGAATCTCTTAAAGAAAGATATAAAAAATTGTGCGAAGGAGCACTGTTGCCAACGGATAACGTAGAGACAGCCAATAGAGTTTTGAATGATTTAATTGCTGAGCTAGAGTATTATGGAATTGAATATAAAATGCTAGATATTCCTTTAGATTCTGCGAGAAATATAAATATGGTTCGAGCTAGCTTAAAGAAGGATATTGATAAGTTTAAAGAAGAACAGTATGCAAAGCAACAGTATAATGAATGGAAAGAAATATACGAATATATGAACTTGTTAATTTCTAATAATGGTAAAGAATTAGAGTTGGATGAAGATTATGTAATAAAGGTACCAAAATCAGAGGCGGCGGCATATCTTGAATGGACTTTATGGAGAGCATTTCTTGCAATTGATCATACAATTAACAAACCATATGAGGCGAGAGGTTTTAATATTGATCAAGATTATTTACCAGTAGGAACGGCACCTGGGGGTGGTTCTGATATGGTGTTTGAATTTGAGGATTATGTAATTGCTGTTGAAGTTACTATGTCGACGAATTCAAGACAGGAAGCAATGGAGGGAGAACCTGTTCGACGTCATGTTGCTGATCTTGTACTAAATAATGAAAAACCTGTATATGGAGTGTTTGTGGCAAATAAGATCGATTCAAACACAGCTGAAACATTTAGAATTGGTGTTTGGTATAATCAAAATGATGAAAAAATGGCATTGAGGATTGTTCCGTTTACACTTAGACAATTTTCGGTTTTTTTTAAATTTATGTTTGAAAATGAGAATGTTAATCCAGATGTTTTCTTGGAATTGTTTAACGAATGCTTTGGTGCTAAAGATGGAAAAGGAGGGCCGGAATGGAAACAGGAGATAGAGAAGATTATTAATTTGCATTCATAAAGAGGGGAGTAGAATATGAATTTTAAGCCAGATGAAAAAAACATACGTAGCTTGTTGAAGTCAGGATGTCAATTTCAAATTCCAAGATTTCAGCGTGATTATTCTTGGGAAAAGAAACACTATAAAGAGTTCTTAGAAGATATGATTAATAATTTGGAAATTAACAGTGGAAATATTCAATCTCAACAATATTTTTTGGGAACTATGTTATTTGTAGGTGATTTTGCTGACAAGCCAGATCGCCCAATTGAAGTTGTGGATGGACAGCAAAGGTTAACAACTATCACCATTTTGTTTTCAGCATTATCTGATAGGTTTAAGGAAATTGGAAAAGAAACATTAAGTAAAGAACTGTTTAAATATATAATGTCAACTAATGATGATGGGGAAGAAGTGAGAATAATACAAAGTAGTAGTAGTTACCCTTTCTTTTATTATTATATCCAAGATAGAGAAAAAACAATTAGTAAAGAGCCTGATAGTGAAGAGGAGCTTTGTATACAAGAAACATATAATTATTTCATGAATCAAACTACAGAAAAAAATATGAGAAAACTACTAAAAAAAAGATGGGGTAATAATTTAGTGGATGCGTTAACTTATGAGGCAATGTTAAAGGCATTAAGGGATCAAGTGTTGGGGTGTATTTTTATATCAATAGCAGCTGCAGATAAAGATCAAGCAAATAAAATATTCGCTATTTTAAATGCAAAAGGAAAAAAGCTTGCATCTATTGATTTAATAAAAAATAAAATATTTGAAGAATTAAAGGATGGAGTCAATGCAGCTTACGCAGATCAATATTGGGAAAAAATTAAAGATAAACTAAACTCTGCATCAGAAAGTGTCGGGTTTGCAACTTTTTATAGACATTATTGGATATCAAGATATCCAACATGTAATGCAAGCCAATTATATGATAAATTTAGCAAAAAAATACCGGTAAATAGTGAATCGTATAAGAAATTTTTGGAAGATTTATATTTTAATTCTGAAAATTATATAAAAATTATAGAACCCAAAAGGGAAGATTATGATAATCGAAAGGAGTATTTCTGGTTAGTTCAAAGCTTGAAAGTATTAGATAAAACTTTTGGCGTAGTACAACCAAGAATTGCATTGCTAGGATTGTATGATGCAAAGAAAAGAGATGTTATTTCAACATCGAAGTTTAAGGAAGCGGTTTTGGCGATTGAAAACTTTCATTTTGCTTTTTCTTTCATTCGTTCTTCGAATACCAATAAACTTGAAGGTATATATTCGAAATTTTCTATAAAACTTAGGGCGTGTAATAGTAAAACAGAAAGTGTCCAGATTGTTGATGAATATCTAATTAAGCAGTTACAAAAACTTTATCCAACTTTTGATGAATTTCAGTCAAAGTTTATTTTGCTAGAATATTCAAAAAAGGATAATTTGATGAATGTTAAAACGAAATATACATTGTACAAGTTGAATTCGTATTTTTCTAACAATGAATTGTTTGATGACGAAGGAAGCGTTGAACACATTCTTCCGGAAAATAAAAATGCAAAAGAAACGCTGAATATTGGTAATTTAATAATATTGGAAGGTTCGATTAACAAAGATTGCGATATAAGTGATTATGAGGTTAAAAGAGAAAAGTATATGGAATCAAAGTATACATGGGTTAAACAGTTTGCCAATGAAACTGAAGAGTGGAATGAGAACTCCGTTGAAGAAAGAGCTGAAAAATTAGCACGATTATGTTATGAAAAGATTTTAGATCAAGAGATTGTTGCTAGGAAAAAACAATAATAATTATATAAATACAAAGAAATTGCAATAAAATGCGTCCCTGGGAGTTTTTAGAATTATAAGAGTCTCCTACAATATGCAATATCCCAGAACGATCTTGTATTCTAGGGCGTTCTTTGTTTTCAAAATGTTAGTATTGACCCTTAGAGTGAAATTTCTGAAAAAGAGAACTGGTAATCGTAAGCAAACACATGCGATACAGAAGTATAGGGATATTGTGCGTCAAGTTACGATTGATAACACAGAGGAGTATTTGGCTCGTATTATAGTGGGAATAGAAGAGCAGTCAGAAGTATATTATGCGATGCCGGTACGGAATATGCTTTATGATGCATTGAATTATAGCAGACAGGTCAGTGGTGAACGAATTCAGTACATTAGATATGTCAGAGCAGGAATTGGAAGAAAGAAGGGTGATTAATATGTGTCAGGCAGTAAGACAGATGAAAGAGGTTAGCAGACGAGAAGGTGAAATTGCGGGAGAAATCAAAGGTGGGATCAAAGGTGAGATAAAAGGACAGGTTAAAGTTTATTATCAGAAGTTAAACTATTCTGCAGATCAAATTGCACAGGAACTGGGCATGTCTGTAGAGGCTGTTGAGGAGATTATTAGAACATTATAAAGAGATATAAAAGCAGATGTCATACCATTAGAAAGAAGGAACACACTTGAAGGTACAATTCGCAAAGACGCTAAGACAATATAATAAGGAGAATCTGGCAAAGGATATGGTTGCGGGATTGATTATTATGGCAGTATCCATACCCATATCCATGGGATACGCACAGATTGCAGGACTGCCGGCGGTATATGGTCTGTATGGTTCGGTGTTTCCAATCCTGATCTTTGCGTTGTTCTCGACATCATCGCAATTTATCTTTGGGGTGGATGCGGCACCGGCAGCGTTGATCGGTTCTGCCTTATTAAGTCTTGGAGTGGAGAGTGGATCGGCTGAGGCAATGCAGGGGGTTCCGGTGCTGACCTTCTTTGTAGCATTATGGCTGCTTGCATTTTATGTGATAAAAGCGGGTAAGTTGGTCAATTACATATCGGCTCCTGTTATGGGTGGATTCATTACGGGTATCTGCACGACAATTATTCTCATGCAGATACCGAAGCTGATGGGCGGAACGGCGGGCGTAGGAGAATTACCGGAGTTGATCGAGCATATTGCAGGTACGGTATCTACGATTAATGTACCATCCATTGTGCTCGGTCTTATTGCATTGGCAATTCTTCTGATTGCCAAACGTCTGGTTCCTAAGTTTCCGATGGCAGTTTTATTGATGGCAGCGGGAGCAGTTATGACAAAGTTCTTTCCTGTGGAGCAATGGGGAGTGAAGACGTTAGATGCGGTTGAGACAGGGATGCCAAGATGGAGTGTGCCATCATTTACTGCAGTATCACTGAAAGAGGCGGTTACAATCAGTCTGTCGGTTGCGGTGGTGATCATGGCAGAGACGTTATTGGCAGAGAATAATTTTGCAAACAAGAATGGTTATCGGCTGGATGATAATCAGGAGATCCTGGCTTTTTCCATGGGTAATTTTTTAGCGGCATTTACCGGCTGCTGTCCGATCAATGGTTCGGTATCAAGAACGGCAATGGGTGAGCAGTATCAGGCAAAGACACAGCTTACGGGAATTGTGGCAGGACTTT